>Ga0233444_10001805_pt1 | contig 23441 bp, 35 predicted proteins | sample SI_124_October20_6_FD_182792 | JGI IMG/M metagenome (GOLD analysis project Ga0233444, IMG submission 182792) | Seawater microbial communities from Saanich Inlet, British Columbia, Canada - SI_124_October2016_10_MG | ecosystem: Environmental > Aquatic > Marine > Inlet | place: Canada: British... | reverse complement strand
TAGAACGGCAGCATATATGGCACGTTGGTTAGCAAAGAATGTAGTAGCTGATGACATGGCTGATTGGTGCCAGATACAACTGAGCTATGCTATTGGTGTAAAAGAACCTACCAGCATCTATGTAGATTCAAATGGACACAATCGTAGTATACAAAAGTTTATCAGTGATAACATTGATCTAACACCAAAAGGCATAATAGATAGATTTGATCTTTTTAACTTTTACAACTACAGTGCAAATTGTACATACGGACACTTTGGCAACAAAGATGTACCTTGGGAAAAGGTAGGCTGGTAATGTTTCCACTCAATGATTATGATCCAAATTTTTGGTTTAAATGGGTAGCAAATTTTATAATTATATTACTTGTATTTTTTGTTGGCATGTCATTATTAGGATTTTTCTAAATGAGAATACTAGGAGTTAGTGCAGGATTCCACGATGCCGCCCTTAGTGTAATACACAATCACAGAATACTGTTTGCTGGTCATGCTGAACGGTATAGCAAAAAGAAAAATGATCCACAGATACCCAAAGAGCTTCAAGAACAAGTTCTCAAATATGGACCTTTTGACAAAATAGTCTATTATGAAAAACCATATAAAAGACAACTGCGTAAGGTTTCAAGTGGCGAACCATGGCAGGGGACATGGCGTACACGCACTGAGCTGATGCACACCATACCATATATCATGCAAGACACCAAAGCACGGATTAGCAGTGTTGGACATCATCTATCTCACGCCGCGGCAGGATTCCAAACATCACCTTTTGATGATGCAACAGTTGTGGTAATTGATGCCATTGGAGAAACGGATACTATCAGCATATATCATGCCAACTACAAAGGTGCATGCCTTGCAGGTAAACATGCTCAAGCACAGTATAAACTATTGTATCAACAAAAATATCCACATAGTATTGGAATGTTCTATAGTGCAGTAACCAAACGGTGTGGACTAAGACCAATGGACGAAGAATATATTACAATGGGCATGGCCGCATATGGAGATTCTGCAAAAGCATATAAAACATTAAAAGATGCGACTGTTGATAATCTATACACTCCTAGATTTCGAGACAATTTACACATTGGTATTGATCATGTAGAATTTGCTGATGATGTTACAGTAGAAGACATTGCAGCCGCAGGACAACAACTCTGTGAAGAAATGGTAATGTATACTATGGATCGTGCAAGCGAAATCGGCATCAGTAAAAATCTAGTATACATGGGAGGTGTTGCACTTAACTGTGTAATAAATCGCAGACTAGGCGAATTGTTTGATAGCATATGGATCATGCCCAATCCCGGAGATGCTGGAAGCAGTTTAGGAGCTGCTGCCTTAGGATATGGTAGAGATATTCACTTTACCACACCATTTCTTGGCACTAACATAGAAGGAGAGTACCCTGTAGAAGCACTCTTAGAGGAACTCCAAACAAAATCTATTGTTGGCATTGCCAATGGTCGAGCTGAGTTTGGACCACGAGCATTGGGTAATAGAAGTTTATTAGCTGATCCAAGAGGACGCGACATAAAAGATAGAGTAAATGAAATAAAAAGACGACAAAAGTTTAGACCATTTGCGCCTGTGATACTAGAAGAATATGTTGATGAATATTTTGACATGCCTGTTAACCAACCCACAAGTCGTTATATGCAGGTGGTTGCACGTTGTACAAAGCCAGATGAGTTTCCGGCTATAGTACACATAGACGGAACATCAAGAGTACAAACAGTGCCAGACAACGATTCGGGTATAAGACAATTGTTAGTTGCATGGTATAGAAAAACTGGTTGCCCTATGTTGCTTAATACCAGTTTAAACATAAGAGGCGAGCCAATGGTGGACACCCGAGCTGATGCTGATAGATTTGAAAAAGAATACGAAGTAAAGGTAATTTCATGAATTATGAAAAGTTTTTAGAGTATGAACGCAGAGCATACAGCACAGTGTATGCTGAAGGAGAGAGTACATATCACGACAACATCATTATTGAATTTGCCGAACGTTTTCTACCTGAAATGGCAATAGATAAAAAAGCACTTGTGCTTGATATAGGTTGTGGTCCAGGAACTTTTTTACAAGCCGCACAGGATATAGGATATAAAAATACAATTGGTATTACACTCAGCGATGCTGACGTTGAGATGTGTAAAAAGAAAAACTTCACCACAATAAAAAGCAGTATGAGCGATCTAGATATAAAGGATAACACTGCTGATTTAATTTGGTGTAGACATGCTCTTGAACACAGTCCATATCCATTGTTTACACTATATGAGTTTCATCGTGTTCTCAAAAAAGATGCACATGTATGGATAGAAGTACCAAGCCCAAACAATCAACGTGCTTTCATGCATGAATTTAATCCCAATCATTACAGTCTATTAGGAGAGCGTATGTGGCAAGGTCTTTTTGAAAAGGCTGGTTTTGAATTGTTAAACAACTACGTTTACAATATAGATGTAGAGGTTCCAGCCGGTAAAGTCAATGAAAAAAGCTATATATTTGTATTGAAACGCAGTCAAACACCAGTAAAAGAAATTTTTAAAACCAAGTATGGCATTGAAGTTAAAGGATAACAGTGTGCATTTAGGCTCAACCAAAACGCGACACAGTCGAAACTTTACATATATCAAAGGCACAGTTGAGGCAACTCACCTAGAAACTTATGGTGAATATCAACAAAAAGAAATAAATTTGCTTGTAGGATTACTTGATAGAATTGACGCTAAACAAAAAGTCGTTTGGGACATTGGTGCTAACATTGGTGTACATACCATAGCATTTTCTAAACACAGTTCCTTTGTGTGCAGTTGGGAAGCCAATCCACAAAACTTTAAACTACTTAGATTGAATACACAAGGAAAACTTGCACCAAATGTTAAAGTACATAATGTAGCAATCAGCAACGGTGAATTATCGATTGTAGAGTCTGGCGGTGTTGAAATTGAAGCAAGGACATTGGACAGTTATTTAATGAATTATCCTCTTCCTTCCCTGGTTAAGATTGATGTTGAAGGACATGAACTTGAAGTACTACAAGGTGCTAGAGTCATGCTTCAAACAGTCAAACCAATTTTATACATGGAAACACAAAGCAAGGACAGCTATAGCAAACATATTAAATTCTTACAGGATAATGATTATCGTATGTGGTGGTTTGCTTGTCCTAATTATAATCGAGATAACCTAAATAAAAATCATGAAAACGTTTGTGGCAATACTGTGATCTACAGTATGCTCGCTTTTCATAAAGATGTGGACGGATTAAATAATATTGAGTTGCAAGAAGTAAATAGTGTTGATGACCATTGGAGTTACTTTGATTGGGATTACGACACTGGTTTAACACGAGCAAAGAAAAATGACTGAAGAAAATGATCTTAGACAGAGGATAATACAATCTCTACAAACGGTATTTGATCCTGAAATGCCCAGTGTAAGTGTATACGATTTAGGACTTATATACAAAATAGAAGTAAAAAATGACTGGGTAGGCGTAGAACACACACTAACCAGTATGGCTTGCCCTTTTGCGGATCAAATTTGTGCTGACATAGAAAATGCAGTTCTTAACACTGAAGGTGTACGTGCTATTGATAGACAATTGGTATTTGAACCGCAGTTTACTATGGAAATGGTTCCAGAAGAAACCAAATTAATCATGGGGTGGTATTGATGGATACCAGAATGATATTTGGCATACTTGTTTTGCCTCTACTTGCTTATATTGCATACTATGTTGGTTTAGAACTATGGTGTTGGGTGTACGGAATTATCTATTAGATAAGGTATAAGATGTTCCTTGGTCCAGCGGAGATATCCATCTGGTACTGGATGGCCGCCTGTTACGCCACCTTCTAACAGTCTTTGTTCAGTTGCAAACTCTAACAGATATGGTATATCATCTAGTTCGTTGATAGTTTTATCAATAATTTTTAAGTCTTCACTCGGATCGTACATAATAGTAAAGATACTATTAAATCCTTTATTATCTAAATAACCTTTTAATGATTTTATTTTAAGCATGCTTTCATATATGGTTGCATCAGTAGACACATGACGTTTGTATGATCGACACAGGTCATCCATTGGAGTTTTACCACGAGCTCCATTAAACAAACTAAGAGTAGCAAACTGGTCATTGAAATGATAGGTATAAAGAGAATTTGATTTATAATTCATAGCAGATGCATTGTAATCTGCTGAAACATAGTTATGCCAAGGAGTAGTTATATCTTGTGTTGATATGGTATCGGTACGGGTAAGTCCGCTCCACATCACTATAATCTGTGTATCTTCAGGAGATATTTTTTCGTTATATTCAACTTCGTTAATAATGCTATTGAAAATATGTGTGGTACCTGCGCCGGCTTGTGCAACGTTGTATATTGATTTAAAATTTGCTAAGTCACGAAGATAATAAGGCCAGCTGCAAATATCTACGTCGCTATTGTTATAAGTCATACTACATCCACTCGCAAGTAGATTTTTGTATGGAGTTTGATATATTGGTTTAAAGGTACGTTTCAAGAGATCCTTTTCTCCTTATATCTTGTGTACAACAACTTACACCACCATCCCAAAAGTAACTATGACGCAGTTCTGAAATAATAGGATTTATTCTGTGTTTCTCACAATAGTCAAATACCTGTTTGTTGTATGCTGAAAATATAACATTCTCTTCATCTAATACCAAACAGTTTACGTCAAATACAGTATCGCTTACAAAACCAACCCATTTGTTTAAGTAGGTATCTACAAAACTTGTGAATTCTTCTGTGGGTGTTTGTCCTTGCACATACCAGGCACCATTAAAGTTTTCTTGTTTGAACTTTCCAACTTCCATAGCGGCCCAAATACTACTATCCCATATTTTACAAACGTCCCAACCTGGAAAGTCACTGGCTAAGTCTAATTGATCATCCCATTTGCTTGATAGCAAAACTCCAGGTTTTAATATTGCAAATACTGCATCTCCATGGCCGTCTGTAATTGCTTCGTGGAATCTATATCTACTGTCTAAACAGTTTTCTTGTATCCAACGACTTTGAACTGGTGTTAAATAATCACTGTTGTCAAAAAATACATCTGTGCCTACTCGCACAATACAACTTGCACTCGCACCATTTATTACACAGGTAGGATCAAAGTTGTCACCATGTGGATTGATAACTGCATCTCCGTACTCTGCACATATAAGGTCAAGTTCATCTACTTTTAGTACACGTAATAATTTGTCACCTAAACTAATTTGCCAATCTCGTGGAGTAAGTGGCGGAAGTGGAGCACCATTATCTTTTAGTTGCCATGTTTCAAAATCTTTTTTATCTGGTAAATCGGGTCGTAGAACTTTTGCACCATATACTTCACAAGTGTGTTGTAGGTTGTCAAGGTCTTCATTGGTTTCTTCTAATATCTGTTGTAGTTGGTTTCTTACCTGTGCATTATCAATAAAATCAAAATAATCAGGAGTATATGCTTTTCCAACAATTACTTCTTCCAATGGTTGCCAGCTGGTATAACTGCTTACTTTGGACATATTAATATGTTTTCCGCTTTTCTGTTTAAAAATAAATGTTGATTGTGTAGCAGATCTGCTTTGCATTCTACAAACATGCTATGAATCTTTTTTGATTTTGCAAGTCGGCACATCTCTGAACAAGCTGCGTCCCAACGTTCTGTTGGGTCTTCTATTGTATCATATGAATGATCAACCACATGATCAAATGTCTGATAACCCATTTCACGTAATTGTGCAACTGAACCAGTTGGTCCAGCAATGACAAATGGTTGACAGTTTTTTATTGCTTTAAAAACTTTTTCAGTAAGCCTAACCGGACCTGTTAACGAACTTTCTATGACAAAATTAAAGTAAGCGTCACTGTGATGTAGACCGACTGTATATTTCATTTCTCTGTGCTCGTCGCTGGTTAGTAGATCACAATGAAATGGAGCAAGTGTTAGAAAGAATTCTGTATGATGTTTTAGACTTCCAAATTGTGTTATGTCAATGACAGGTTCATCTGGGTCAACAGTTATTCGATTGTTATATCCAAAGTATCCTTTTTCGTGTAACCCTTTGCTCCACAATCTTGCCATGGTATAAGCACGCCACAGTTTATGAGTACGCACTAATGCTGTGAAATGCTTGGTGCGACCTTGTTCATGAAATACTGTAGGCATACTTCTATTACGATGTCTAAAAAGTAATTCATCGTTACACATGTAGCCAATACCGGCAAGATCATGACTTTTAGTGTTTTTTTCTAAGAAATGCAGATTTTTTGCATCAAAACCAGCTTTAACGGTATCAGCAGTTACGGTTTTTATGTTGTATTTTTCATTGAGTAAAAAATAAAGTTTTATATCATCTTTGTTTTTTATAATCTCACTGAGATCGTCGATCACATCCATTTTGACATCATACCTTGTAGTTCATTCCACAAGAGTTTTTCAAACTCTTCGCTGTAAAACCAATTGTAATTGTGCTCTACAGTGCTATTTAAGGCGGTTTGCAAGCTGGTCTTTTCTTTTTGGGTCATGTTGTTTATGTTTTGTAACAGTTTGCCTATTTCGTATGTGCGTATACCATCATCTGCTTCATCGTATGATTCGTCCCAGAATTCAGCAAATGTTTTGAAACCATATCTACGCAAATACTCTAAGCTACCCTTGCAACTTTGTATTATAAAAGGTTGTTGCATTACAATAGGCTTAAATGATTTTTCTGTTAGATGATTTTTACGTCCGTGATATACAGTTTCTGTTACCACATGAATTAAACTGTTGTTTGCCTGCTCCCATAAATCAATTCTATGCGATTGTGCGGCGTAACCTGCACCATTGTCGATTGTCAGTGGCAGTCTTACTTTAGGACAATCCAGATCGTATTTAATGCACAGCAGTTGTAGACTTTGTCCTTCGTATGGGCATGTATCTGGAAATGATATTAGGTTTTTATCTAATAAATCACGTCCAACGAATTGTTGTAGCATTTCTATTCTGTGACGTCGTTCACCACCAATTATATTGTTAGGACAAAGAAATGTATTATAAGGCTTGCGTTCTGCGAAATTTTGTGTTAAACTAGTACGATTATAACCACGGTACCAATCGAGAGCCGCCCAAGCATGAAAAAAATAATAACCAGTTTCGAGCCCATAAGTATCAGTGATCCAGGCAACGTCTTCACTTTGCCATTCACTGGTTACGAGAGTCCAGGTTTTGTGGTATACGTTTTGAGGTGGTTTCATTTGTGTAATAAATGGTTCAAAGGTATTGCGACGCAGTGGTTCTTGATCCCACATTATAATTCTATTTGGGTCGCCATACATTGTTGGCTTACTAACAAGATTATTAAAATCTATAGTGCCAAAAGGATCAAACCAATGCAGGCTCGTATCCCCAATTGTTTTAATAAGTGGCAACATCACATTGTCGTAGATTTCATCGATTCTAATCATGTTTGATAAATGTTACTCATACTCAAAAGATGCTCTTGAACAGTGCAAGACTAGGTACTTATGGGTCCTAGATAAGCACTGTGATTATTCTGACTTTGATTTTTCGTGGGAACCTGCTCCGTGGCAATCAGAGCAAATACACATATGGCCTAGTCAACATCAAGAGAATTCAGGTACAATGCTGGTCCCAAAGAATGGTGCGACTGAAAAGAATTATGAACATGAACAAGTTCATCGAGTACATTCAGTGCCAAGATTACACATAAAGCACAATCCTGATAGTCCAGATCAAGGTGATATTAATACTCGCTACATAAGTGATTATATTGGAACAATGCGTCGTGTATTAGCGAAACAGAATTGGCAGTATTGTTGGGTAACCACTGATATTTGTAACTACAATTATTTTGATTTTACATGGCACCCTAGCGAATACCAAAATGATATGTTACATGTTTTTAGCTCTCGCAAACAAAAATTTGGTGATACCTTTTATGTACATGTGCCTAGTTTCTTGCGTAAAACAAAAGATTTGAAAATACTCGAATGGTTTGAAACACTAAATTTCATTGACGCACAAGTGCCACGTTTTGGTATTGATTACGTGCCTTATGAAACTGATAGTGTTGTGAACGCAGTATGGACACACGAATTTAAAAATCCTTTAGCAGTGTTCAGTCGACACAATCATGTTGTACCACCAACTATAAGTCTTTGGCAAAGTCAAACAAAAACTGTTGTGCCTTTACGTCAAGGTAGTGAATCAGTTTTAGTGCCAAGAGAAGTTAAAAATTATATAAAGACACAGATATATGATTATCCTTTTATTGCAAAAGATCATGCAACAGTCGAAAGTAAACCTTTAGATATTGTTTTTATTAGCAACGGCGAAAGCAATGCCGAACAAAATTGGGAACATCTCAATAGAGTACATAAAGGTAACAATCGTGTAGTCAGAGTAGATGGAGTAAAAGGAAGAGCAGAAGCATATAGGACTAGTTTAGAAGCCAGCAACACTGACTGGGCATTTTGTGTGTTTGCTAAACTAGAAGTAAATCCAGATTTTGATTGGACGTGGCAACCTGATAGATTACAACAAGCAAAGCATTATATATTTCATGCTGAAAATCCTGTAAATGGATTGGTATATGGACACATGGCAATGATTGCATACAATAAAAAACTTGTTGCAGTAAATCAGGCACAAGGTTTGGACTTTACACTTGATCAAGCACATGAAGTTGTTCCACTACTGAGTGGCATTGCACGTTATGCTGATGATCCATGGATAGCATGGCGTAGTGCGTTCCGTGAATGTTTAAAACTCAAACACAGTTTGCCTAACATAGACTCTAACTACCGTTTATCACAGTGGTTAAGCACGAATAAAGCGTCTACAGTAGCGGGTTGGAGTGCAATAGGTGCAAAAGATGCAGTGGATTACTATGAATCAGTGCAGGGCGACTTTGATAAACTGCGTTTAACTTATGAATGGGAATTTCTTGCTGATTACTTGTTCAAGCTCCACAACCTAACACCTGATCAATTATGTACTCAACTTCAAGGTCAGTGAGTTCAGGATAAATTGGAAGACTTAATACACGTCTCGATAAACTTGTACTGCTTGCCAACAATGGCTTTACTCCTTGAAAAGAACCTATTTCAGTTATTCCTAATTCATAGTGTATTTTGGTAGCTATTCCTGCTTCTACTAGACAGTTTTGCATGTAGTTTCTATCCGAATCTACATCAATAACAAATTTATGAAAACAATGTTCTTGTAAATTAGAACTGTCAATTAAACATCTAGTTTCTGACTTTTCGTTTAATCTTTCCATCCAATAAAGACCAATTGTTCGTCTGCGTTCTTGCCATTCGTCTATGTATTTGGTTTTAATCAGCATTGTTGCACAGTCTATTTCACTCATGCGGCTGTTTGTTCCACCAGTAATATGAGCTGACCCATTGGCTCTGTACCATCTTACAAATCTATCAATACTTACAGTGTTGGTAAGCACTGCTCCGCCGTTGGCATAGTTTGCAAGATTCTTTGTAGGATCAAAACTTATTGCACTGGTGGAGATTCTTTTTGAATCCCAACTGAGCCAATGCTGAGCAGCATCTTCTACCAAGATCCAGTCGTGTTCTGCAACCAAGTCTCTAAAACGTTGTGTTTGATAATTCTTTAGACTGTTACCATACAATCCTACCAAACACACTGCCATTGTGTTGTAATGATGTGGTTTTATACTGTTAACATCCAGCATGCCATATGCGTCAGTATCAGCAACCACAACTTCCCATCCTGCTGACATCCATGCGTTTGCTGTGGCACGATAGGTTAAGTTTGGAATAATAACCTGGGGTTTGTTGAGATTTAGTTGATTGTAATGATAACGTGCGATTGCTTCAAGTGCTACTGTGCCTGAACCAATGGTAATAGCATGATCTACATTATTCCGTTTTGCTAACCAAGATTCAAATTCCTGTGTGTAGTTGCCATCCATAAGTTGGCCGCTACGTAAAACAATATCAATTGTGTCAAGTATTTCACTTCTTATATTATTATATTGTTTTTGAATTCCAGTAAACGGAATTTTTAAGCTATTCATAATTCTTTTTGTATCTGCTCTGCCCAGTGTTTATGTCCATCTTCGAGATAATGTCCAGTTGCATCTTTGGCAAAATTATGTGTATCTAAAAAACTCTGCATAGTATGTTTATTATACATTACCCAATGAGATAAGTCAATCTGATTTACTAGTGTCACAAGCTCTTGGTATTGTTTATGTATGTCTCTACAGGGTGCATACCGTGACCGATTCCGTATTTGGAATGATTGATCAGCTAGTAGTAATGCCAATTCAGATTCTTTAATAAAATCCATGATGTAATTTGTACTAAATGCAGAAAAGAAACGATATTTGATATTTTTCACTGCAAAATAATTTTGCAAGAGCAAGATATTGTGTAACCAGTTGCGATAATTTATATATTCATTGTACAAATTAGTTAACCAAAACTTATGTACATTAGACAAGTCTTGAGATAATTCTGTGGTATCAGACAATGCGTCAATATTTGTTAGTCTTAGATATAGACCATTGGTTGAGCTTAGTTCTGCTCGGTTAAAAATAGTCCAGCCTATAACTACTAAGTCTGGGTCGCTGTGAGTATTTAAATATTCAATTGTGGTTCTATAAATTCGATCATTGCTAGATCCACCTAGTGCTAAATTTACCACGTTGTAATTTAAAATACTACCTAATTGATATGGCCAACTTGATTCTTTACTAGGTAAATCGTATCCTTCAGTAAAGCTACACCCGTTAGATAGTAGTATCATTGTTATAGTGTTTTTTTAGACCAGTAAACAGAATTTATAATCCAGTCATGGTATAATTTGATGCCTTCTTCTATGTTGATTTTTGGATCAAAGTTTAAATCTGTTTTTGCTTTATCAATATTTAATGTGCCTCTGCTAGGCATATTCTTATCTCGATCAATGATCTCAACTGTGCCTTTGCCTGCAATTTTAACTGCGGTTTCTGCAGCTTCTTTTATTGTACGAGCATCACCTCTAGCGAGATGATAGATTCCAGTTTTACCCTTGAGCATTGCTGAAATTATTCCTTCTGCTAGATCATCAACATAGGTAAAATCCAACCTTTCATCTTCTCCTTTTACTGATAGTGTTCTATCTGCTTTAGCATTTAGAATAAATTTTCCAACGACCCTATCACAGTTATCCAATGGGCCATACACTGCACTTGGTCGAACTGTTACATAATCAAGGTTGTGTTGTTTATTGAAGTTTTCCACCAATTTTTCGCCAGCATGTTTCCATATAGCATAACTGCCAGTTGGGTCAGTGTTATGCAATTCTGTTACTCCTTGAGGAGAAGTTTCATCTGAAAAACTTCCTAGTACCATGCTTGAACTTACATACAATAACCTTTTGATGTTGTGTCTCGCACTGTTTTCCAATATGTTAGCAAGTCCTTGGCACATTGTGTGTGCCGCTTCTACTGGGTTTTCACTTGCTAACTTTTCATTTGGAAAACTAGCAAGATGTATCACATAGTCAGGTTTGAATTTTACAAAAATATCATTTACTAATTCAATTTCAGCAACATCAATTTTGTGAATTATTGTATCTTCGCGGAATTTTGCTAGTCTTTCATTGTATAGATATTCTAATTGATCTTTGTCCAATAGTCCGTAAGTGGTTAGTACATCAATTACTTCAACTCGATGATTCTGTTTTTGCAACTGTTCAACAACCTTATGCCCAATAAAGCCAAGACCTCCTGTCACAAGTATTCTTTTTTGTTCAACTTTTACTGCGGTTTGTTTAGGTTGTCTAGTGATGGATTTTTTCTTTTTTCTATTCTTTGCCATGAGCATACTCCTTTATGTTAGGAAATATTTTTGATATTGCATCAGCACAGGCATGAGCAATTTGCATATGCTCTAGTTGTGTGCCGTTAGCACCACGCAGATCGATATAGTGTATCCAACTACGTATTGTACCATTCATGTATAGTCTTGTTTTTGTTAATCCTTCAGGAAGAATCTTTCGAGCTTGTTCTTTTGCGATGTTGTTTTCAATGGCCCACTCGTATGCTTCTCTGCATGCTTCTATTACTTTGTCCTGCATTTCAGTCCATTCTTGGTGCAACATAACATTTTCAGTTTGAATACTGTTCTGTCTGTTTTTTGTATCCTGCAATCTGCATTCAGCATACTCAAACATGTCTCCCATTTCTTGTGGATTCGCATAACGTTGTGAAAATTCTTGAAAACTAAAACTACGATGACGTACTATTTGATGTGCAATATCACGTGTTGTATCTATTTCTAAACAAGCACTGGCCATTTCAAAAGGTGACCAATGTTTGTGTTTTACCAAATAGTTCAGTAGACGTTCGTGTGTTTCTGTGTTGATTTGATGATTTGGATTTGAAACTTTTGCACAATAGGCAATTAAATCCTGTATATCTAACAACCCACCTTCTTCGTAGGTTTCAAATTCGCTTGCTTTACTATATGATACTAATCTTACGTTCATAGTTTTTCTAAATACCTTTCGGTGAGTGGTTTAATTTTTTTAGCAATGCTTTCAACATCCAGTACATAATGCAAACGATTTACCTGATTAGAAAATGACGAAAGATGACGATTTACAACTACTTCGATATCTTCAATGTGCAAGCCTTGTTTTTTTAACTTTTCTAAATTGATAGTTTTTTGTTTGCCATCTTGTAATTTGAAAACAACCTTTTTAATATGATCCACTGGAACCATTTCTTGATCAATTTCATTTAGAACCAATCGAAATTTTTCAACATCATCTACTGCTATTTGCATTTTATACTTTTGCTTTAGCAGGTCTTCCACGTTTCTTTGTAGCAGGTGCTTCTTGGACACCCATCATGGCATTGGCTTCTGCTTGCATACGTTGTGATTCTGCTAACAAACTCTGTGCCTCAGCAGCCATTCTTTCTGCTTGAGTTTTCATATTAGATGCTATTGCTTCATCACTAAGTGCTCCTGTAGTAGGTGCCTGTATTGGTGCGGCAGACTGAGCTCTTTGTGTATTTGCCGCAGCCAATGCAGCCTTGTTACTCTGTTCCATTAAACTACCTGGAGCAGGAACATTCACACCTGGACCACCAACATCACGTCCGTAGTCGTCTCTGCGTCTGGCTTTACCAGTATAACCTGCGTCAGCATCGAGTTCTGCTAAACGTTTTACTGCTTCTTCGCCTTTGGCCATTTCATTGATAATCTTGTTCATTTCATTAAGATAAACACTTGAAGTCGGTGTAGGTGTTACAATAACTGATTCAGTTTGAACTTTCTTCATCATGCCTTCTACATGAATTCTTTCAAGTATGCTTGAACCATCATTGAATCTTTTTGCCATAAGTGCATTACCTAAGTCAGTAGCGGCTTGTCCTTCTGTGCTTTCGATAGCCTGCATTAGACTGTCGTGCATGCTCTGTTGCATTGTTTCTGGATATACTACCAGGCACATATGCTCTTCACCAGGAACTTCTCTAAATATAATAGCAACCTTGCGATCACCGTGTTTACCAACATGTTTAATCATTTTTTGTTTCTCCTTGCTCTTCGGACGTCTCCTCAGATGCTGTTTCTACCTTGGGTTCCTGTTGTTGTAACCATAGGGTAATTTTATTATAGACAAAACCAACTGTGGCTAGCTCATCTGCTTTCCAGGCATTTCTGTCTGTGGCAGTTTCGATAATGGTCTTACAGAATTTAATATCTGCCAGAGTTAATTGAACTGGTTCTTGATCAGTTTTTTCTGACTCTATTTCTTTAAGTTCTTCTGACATTGTATTAATTGTCTCCGTTATCGTTAACTGCGTACTTTATTTAACAGTTTAGTATGTGCAGGTATTATTTTTCAATGAAGCAGGCAGTCTCAGGATCATTCCATTCTAGTTCGTACTTGCCTCTAATATACCAATCACGTGGATTAGCCCAATCTGGACAGTCACTATAGTCATGATTGGTTACTTCTTCTACACAGGTTGTTTCTTCTAGATCTAGATGTTCTGGATCATGCATCTTCTTCGTACAATGCCCACGTACCAAAGGGCGGATTGGGATTCTTATCGCCATGTATGATAAACACTGTATCACAGTAGTTTGCATCACCCCATGAATCATATGGATAACCATCTGTAAACATCACAAGTCTCTTTGGATCGATGCCTTCATCTTTTAAATAATCAAACACACAATCAAAGTCAGTACCGCCACCACCTTTAATTTCATAGGTATCAATATCGTCTATGTTATCATCTGTAATAACTTGCACATTGTACACTGCTGTATCAAAGCAACAGATAGTAACACGGAACTGTCCATATTCTTCCATTATGCCTTTGACTTCACTCATAAAGTCTCTGCCTTGTTCTGCACCAATTGAACCACTCATGTCCAATGCACAAAAGATATCAACATATTCGTCATTATCCATACCCGGAAGTATAGCATCCATATGCCAACCCTTGCGGTGCATACGTTTAAATGTATAATCACTTTTGATAGTTGACTGCATCTGCATACGTAGCAGTTCTCTCCAGTTCATTTTAGGCTCTGTAAGTTGTGCAACTATACGTCTTACACCAGCAGGTACATTACCAGGGTCTGATGCCTGTGCCGCACTGAGCATTGCTTCTTTAAGTTCTTCTTTGATTGCTTCACGTTCTTCTTTGGAATACTTTGTAGGTCCTGACTTACCATCTTCTCCTTCATCGCCTTCGCCTTCTTTACCATCTAGATGTTGATCAATCATCTGATTCACAAGATCATCAATATTGATTGTATCAGCATTTTCTACTAGATCATCATAAACTTCTTCTGAACTCCAACCTTCATACTTTACGTCATACAAACACGGAACAGTGGTAATGAACTCACCAACTCTGTGTTTCTTAAGATCAGCATTAACACAATAGTCACAAGCAACGTTGAACAACTTTGGATCTCTTTCGCCACGTCTGCCAAAATGATCATATACACAATGTAAAACTTCATGCCCAAAAAGAAACTCAACTTCTTTTGGACGTAGCATTTTAATAAACTTTGAATTGTAGTAAAAATTTCTACCGTCGGTTGCGGCAGTTGCACACCATTCGTCTGCATTAACAAGTTTTAATCTAGTAGCAAGATTACCAAAAAAACTAGCACGTAACAACATACCAACTCTTGCAGTAACCAATATTTCACGTACTTCTCTATCACGTGCAGGGTCCATTGGACCTAGTATGTCTTTGAACTTATCTGCTAGGTCTTTGTTTACTGTGGTATCTTGCGACATATGCTACTCCTAATTTCTAACTGTATATACATTGTAACACATATTGTGAAAGTGTCAACCTAATTTTCCATTTAGGGGCACAATTGTTATTTCAATTCTACAGTTGTCTTCATCTTGGAATTCTAAACTTTCAGCACCAGCAGCATCAGCAAGTTCTTTGTTTTCATATGCACCAACTAAATGCCTATATTCGCTGTGTCTACTAATACGTTCAACTATATAGATACCCATTCCGGTATTCATCTAAGTCTCACTTTCCAACTGCCACGATTATATGGTTCAGTTTCCCATTTACGAACATGTCTAGAAGCTTCGCACCAGCTGGGAAATTCTTTTTGTATAGCACCGTGACCAGTGATAACTCGTATTTCTTTTTCTTTGTCTAGCCATTTCTCATATGCAAATGCAACAAACACTTTCCAAGCATCATGTACAGTTTTACCATGTAAATCAATTGTTTTCATCTTTCGCCCATTTAAGTTTAAAGAAGCTGACTTCTTTTTCGCTTTTCATGTATAAACGTAAATTTTCACTTCCGTTTGTCCAACTCCACTGCTGATTAACAAAATGTGGTGCATCACTGTTAGGAACATTAAACTGTTGGCGTTTTAGCAACATACCTCTAAGGTACATGAAGTCACGTACTTCAGCACTATACCCATAGGTTTCTATCATCCAGCCCATACAAGTATGAAAATCCAATGGTCCGAATGTGCTGCGTGGAAACTCTATACAATATTCAAAATAGTTATTGTATGCATATCGCCCGTCAAGTTTTTTAACAGTGTATTTCATACTAGTATTTAAGCCCAAACATTACGGCATCTGATTCTTCTTTAAAGTAAAAAATTACATGCCATTCATTTACTGCTACACCACGCCATTCTGGATCTTCCATCATTTGACGTTGCCATTCATGATCCAGCATCCAAGCCCACCGTTCACTGGGTCTGCCAAAGTCGCGATGTACTTGTTTAAGAAGGTCAGTCCACTCATTGGGATCATATGGTGTATAACGACGAGGCACTTGAACATAATCTTTCAAGTGCCTCTGCATTATAGTGTCTATGTCATCCATAGCACCTGTAATTTGGTTGAGGGCCTGCATAGTTATGCCTTAGATGTTACAGTTAGAAAATGGCCCTCAACCAATTCTTTAACCTTGACTGGCAAGTATGTACTTGCCATATCTCTGGTGAAACTCATCAAAGTTTTTAAGTTTAGTAGGTTGAAACGGAATGGCATATGTTGTTAATGCAATCCTTGCACCCATAACAACCAGTTCAGTTTCAAAGTTATCCATCATAAACCTAAAGAAGTTATCACTCATCTTGTGAAACTCAGCATCTTTTACAGTTGCCAATGCTTCTTTAAGCTCGTAACACATACTAATAGTAAGTGAATACATTGCACTAACTTCTTGCACTTCTAGTTTGCTTACCTTACCAGCAAGCACGTCTGTTGGATTAGGAAGTTTACCAGCAATCTTTCTGTGTGCTTGAAACTTAACTGCAAGTCCTTCGCCAATGGTACCAGCAATAAGATCAGTTGCAGTGGTTTCATCCATTTCTTCTTCAATAAGCTCACTTACAAAACTCCATGATCTTGGAGTAGCAAAAGATCTACTTGCACTTTTAGCATCAAAATCATAAAGATCCTGCTTGGCAAAACTCAAGTAACCTACCACATCAGGGTGTTGACCGTTTTCAACTGCCCAGTTAAACCAGGCTTCATAGTCTGCACGTATTTCAACATGTACAAATCTATTTGCAAGCGGAGTAGGCATTCTAAATGTAACACCTTTATCTGACTCTCTATTACCAGCGGCAATAATAACCACATTGTCCGGTAACACATACTTGCCTAATCTTCTGTTTAGCACCAACTGATAAGCAGCCGCTTGTACACTTGCAGGAGCACTATTCATCTCATCCAAGAACACTGTGATCATTGGATAGTCTTTAGCAAACTCAGGCGATGGAAGATCAATAGGCGGAGCCCAATCCATTACACCATCTTCTTTGTTAAAGTAGGGCATACCTCTAAGGTCTGTTGGATCCATTTGACCTAAACGTAAATCAAACATATAACCACCAGCATCATCTGTGATCTGCTGAACAATATCTGATTTACCAACACCTGGAGGTCCCCATAAAAATATTGGACGTTTCTTTTTGAATGCTACTTTAATTGCACTTTTTGCACCAGCAGTAGTAACTGTTCTATATTCTACTTGACTTGAACTTGACATAAGCTATCTCCTTGTTTCTAACTGTAACTTAATAATAACACAATTTTACAGTATGTCAACCGCTAATTTTTCAACCATTCTAAGTTTTTGACTGAGGTTATCGACAACTGCTCTATTAGGCTCTTGTCTTTGCATTTCATGCATAATGGAATGTGGAAGTGTTCTCAGCAAAAGATTAATTTTAATCTTTGGCGTATCTGACTTGAGAATTAAATTTTTTAGTGAATTTGTACTAATTGGACTTGACATATACTATCTCCGTTTTCTAACTGTATATACAGCATAGCACAGGATAGTATATTGTCAACCTTTTTCTAAGAAAAGGTTACTTGCGGTTGTACTGCTACAATATTCCCACAAATTGCTATACGTGACTCTTTATGTGTTGATGCGGGTACGTGATGGAAGTAATCTCCTCTAAACAATACTAGCATTCCAGGTTCAGGATCAACAGTAATTTGCAATTCATCAAACACCAATGGTGGAGATCCTGTTGGTGTTTGTAGGTAATAACAGTATGACACATAATATCCTGGATGAGAATGACTAGTTATGTTATCTTGATTATTGCCTCTATAACCTGTACTCCACATCGCACACGTTATATACTTTCTTTTTTCGATACGTGTTACTGTTTCTTCGTCGTTTTTATAGTATTGACGAAGATATGGAATTACACCGTCTTTAATAATGGTTTTGCTAAGATTGTTAAATTCATCTGAGTATTGATGCATTTTCCAGTCTATAGACTGATTAATGCGACTTAAAGGAGTTCTTAGAGTTTTGTCGTGTGCAACTATTTGATCAATAAGTTTCTGATTGTCTATAGTTTTGCCATTATTGAAATTTTTTAATACACCAATCTTTTCTACTACTTGTCTAGCACGACTAATAATTTCTAAACTCATTTTTATTGAAAAAGGTTACTTTCTTTTTTCTTTGCCACCACCTGACCATACGTCACGTGCAGGTACTCTTATAAAACGTTTGTTGGTTTCATTGGTGTTTGGATTAGGTATTGTTATCATAACACGTCTGCCTTTAATAAAGGCTCGGAGTTGATTGTTTATTCTTTCCATGCTCTGCATGTATTCTTTACGTAGAGTTTTTGTAGCATGTTTGTAAGCATTGCCAACAATGCCTTTGCTGGTTGTACTGGTTCTTGATTTTTTCTTACCCATGCTTTTCTCTCCATACTTGTTCAAAGCGATCAGTTGTTCTTGGAAGGCGTTCGCAGTTGCCCCAAAGTCTCTTTATATATGACTCGGTCATCTTATTTATATCCGATCTTGACCAACTGTCTGGAATCAGTTGTCCTTTTACTGCAAAATAAAGTTCATTTGCAAACTTGTCGTCTATCATGGTATTTTGCTCCAAAATGTCATTCTATCAACCCAGCATATGCGATCTTGATCATGTTCAATGAGTTTTTTCATGTAAAAAGCATGACCGCCATCCCATAAGGTTTTGCTTCCAAATCCACATTCAAGTTTGTAAATTTGTAAACCATCACCATCGTATTCCCACAGTCGTTTATCAGGGTCTAATTCTTCTTGTTTCATAGCTGATCTTTAAAAATGATAAAAACTCCTATAATTTGTAACATTAAAAATACAAACGTAAAAAGCAATTGTCCGAGTAGTTCACGAAGTTCATCTCTTTTCATCGTGATATTTATTTCTTCTGTTGTGACCGTTCAAACATTTGACTGACCAATGGCAAACTTACTGGATGTTCACTGCAACGTTGTGTACCTTCAATGGTGCTTTCAATCAAGAATGCAGTCTCTGGTGGTTCTTGCCCCATTGGACAACTACACACTGCTAATCCGTTTTTGTCTATTTTGCAGTTCCAACTGAAGCAATTACTTGCTCGGTGTCCTTGTTTTAGGTTTGCTGGACATTCAACAATGTTTCCTCTCATTTTTTCTGTATTATGAGAAAAATCATTCTGTTGTCTTGGATAATCGGCTCTTGGCCAAAACGTACTCCACACTGAATTTTCGTCTGTTGGTGCACAACTTGTCATGTTTCCTGCACTGAGATCAGCAATATTATCACCGTACAGTATAGGACAAGTACATTTCACTTCTGGAAATGATTCGCCTGATTGATTGGTAATTCTACCGCCGGTTGGTTTGCATGCACTGGCTGCACACAATGCAAACTGTCCATGACATATGGTAATACCTTTATCTGCAAATGCAAAAGCACTCCAAAGGAGTGCAAGCAATGTAACTAAGAATGTTCTGACGTTTAATTGATGTATTTTCATTCGTGTTCTCCACCTGGATCATTTTTATCTAATTTCACTTTTTGGCCGTTTACCCACATATAGCCTCTGCTTCTGCTTGGTGTGTGATATAAACTATTTAAGAAGAAATTGGGCTTACGTTTCGCAGTTTCAAATATCACAACTGTTGCAACAATACCTGCAATTAATAATGTATGTGCTATTGCGGTATAGGCAAATACTGTTATACTGCCCAAGCTCATGCTAAAAATAATACACCACATCCATGCTAGTACCTGCATGACCATGTGTCTAACGTTTGTGTCTGGAATAGCACTTAGTGGATTTCTTTGATCATCCATAACTACATTCCAACTGCTTACTATCCATTCTTTCACTGGATATACTCCTTTTTCAAATGTTATTTTAACAGGATAATTTGCATCAACAACATCTTTGAAATCAATGGCATCATATCTTGAATTAAAATATTGTACAATTTTTGTTTCACGCCAATAGCCTGTGACTCTATACATTTAGTTATCAAGGATGGGGTCTGCTTCTTTAGGAAAATGTTGGCGATATTTGTTTACCATGATCTCTTTGTGTTCATCAATGGAGATCAATCCTGCTTCAATTTCTCTAAGAGCAGTCATTCCTCTTTTGTTAAAATGAGGAGTCAATGGCTGATTATCAGCACTGTAACTTCTTGCTCTTGTAGCCGCCATCATTATTAGTTCGTATCTACTTCCGCCTACGTTTTTCGTGCCTTTGGTATTGCTAATTCTTGCCATTGATATTGTACCTTTCGATTGTTTCTTTATTCATTAAGCCACTGAGAAAATTCTCAACTGCATCTTCAACATAATGCATACTGTGATCACTATAGTCAATTACACCAAGCATTTTGTTGTCTTCATAAAACTCGACATAGTGCTTGTCGCCGACTTTTTTATACTTTGTATCTCGATTTTTTAAATACATATTACCTCCAAATACAATGCAGAGTGTTGCACATGTTTAAGGACCCTCTCATGATCTAAACGGGAGGTGCTGTGTGTCACCTCCGACCAGGTCCGCCTGACATTCACTTGAAGAGATCATGGCTCCCGTACCTCTTTGCAACTAGGGGGCTGGGGACATAAGTTTTACCTTCTTGCCCACCTCTTTCCAAACCCTGCATTGTAACTCTTAGTCTTTGATTTTGGTACTAATTTTTCTTAGTTCATAGCTTTCACCAAGCCAAAAAACCAACATACCAAAACACAAAGCAACTCCAGCTCCCCATACTATGTGTTGTGGTTCAAAACCAAATGAGTTTGCAACATGTACTATAGCACGTAAGGCTCCTAGTACAATTGCAGTTCCAATTGCTATTAAGGCTAATCTTGACACAATATATTTTACTTTTTCCATATTAAAGTCCTTTCATTTTCTAACTTTATACTTAATAGTAACACAACATATTGTGTCTGTCAACCTTTATTTGCATATTATTTTCTAAATTTTAATGTGTGTTGTTTACCATTAGAATCAGTAAATGTTATTGTACTGTGTGAGTAAACATTGTTCTGTTGAACTTCGTTGTAACGTGTTTGATATGAACACTGTCTTTGTGTACCACCTCTAGCATCACTGTTCATGTTGCCTAGTATTCCACCTAGTATTGCACCAGCAGTTCCACCATCAGGCATGTTTTTTGTAATATTGTTACCAATAATACCACCTAACAATGCACCTTTAAATGTATCACTGGTTCTATCACCACCAATTGAAACATCTTGACATACTTCTACTTGATATGGTTGTTGTTGAATAATGCTTCTATAATGGTCTTGAATAGTAGCATCTGTGCTATTTGAATTGTATGCTTGAGCAGGAATTGCTAATGCGGCTAATGCGGTTGCAATTATCGCGATGTTTAGTTTTTTCATATGTTTGTTCCTTTTTTCTAACTATACTTTATAATAACACAGATCTACTCTGTGTCAACCTTTTTTATTAAAAAGATAGTCGCCACCTAACCTCGCCAACTATCATGTGCAACACAGAACGTTACACCCCGACTCTCAGTATACCTCTCCTGAGACACAAGAAACTATATATAATATTTATAGCACGTTTTTGGCAAAATGCAACCTATAAATACCATATGTTTAAGAAATTGAAACAATGGCGAGAAAAATGGACTGTAGATCATTCAGTTGATGTTGCAGTGGATCTCGTGTTGTTGCTTATCGATGTTATTGCTTCACCAGTTCTTATATGTGTAAGACTTATTCGTTATGTGATTGGTGATTATGTGGTAAACAAAATCAAATCAGGTCTTAAGTTAGTGATACATTGGTGGGAGAAACGTTCAAAGCCAGTGCGTAGATTGTTGCTTGTGTTGTTTTTAATTGTGTTACCATTTGTGCTGATAGTTGTGTATTTCTTTACAGAAATAGTTAGTATGTACTTTGAATACAATTGGAATGATTGAACAGTACAGCCAGTACATCTAGTGCAACAACTATACCTAACGACATGTTCCGTGCCGGGCTACTACCATCGAGCAGTTGAATTGGGAGGGTAAGTTCCCTTCATCATATAGGATGCTAGCCTATACTAGCCATACCAAGGCGTGTTAAGTGGTGCCGGCAATGCCGGCAATCGTTATTAATAATTACCCTTCGGGATAAACTCTTTCTAAAAGTTTTGAATAAGCATTTGCAATAGTTTTTTCATTTATATTAGATGCTATTTGTTTATCATCAATTATACCTGTCCATACATATGCTAGATAATTCAGTACTATTGAAGGATTTTGTCCGTATCCAATATCATATGGTAAAGCATTATGTGTTCCAACAGGATTAGAAACATTTGCCTCACATAAACGATCAACTTCTTTGCTACTAAAAGTTGTAATACCATAATCTTTAAGTTGGAAGTTTGCAAGTTCTTCTACAATTGAAATCCAGCGATCAGAACAATCCATAGCCTTTCCTGCTAACATTGCTATACCAGAGCATACCTGCACATGAAAGTGTCCGCGACCAGGCGCATCTAGTTTATCCATATAAGATAATTCATCTGCAACCATTGCAACTTGATCAAATATATCATGGACTCCGGGTGTCTGAAAGTAACTTTTGCCTCCATAAGGAGCAGAAACATTAAGTGCACCACCTATTTGTCCTTTTTTAACCTTAAAGTTAGTAAAACGATTTAACAGGTTATTGGCACGAAATGCACTTGTGATCTTATCTGCTTTGGTTTCAACTGCATCCATACTATCAATAATACCATATAGTTTACATGCTTCGTATGCATCATCAATTTCGTATAACCTAACTGATACTTCTTCTGGTATAGGAAGTGTTTTGACATTGTTATTAACCACTTGATTTTCAATGTAGTGTTTCTTCCATGCATATTGTCTAGTATTACCGTCTAGTACATAAGTTGTATCTTTTCTAAAAAATGCCGGCTTACTTGTAGTTTCACCAGTATAATGTAGTAGGTCAACTTCAGCATGTTTATACATTGGAGTTACAAAACGTGTGGCAGCCCTTTTGGCACGACTTTCAACGTCTCGGTTAGCTGGAAATGTTGGAATTTTTAAAAAATCATCAAGTTTCAT
>Ga0233444_10001795_pt1 | contig 23491 bp, 18 predicted proteins | sample SI_124_October20_6_FD_182792 | JGI IMG/M metagenome (GOLD analysis project Ga0233444, IMG submission 182792) | Seawater microbial communities from Saanich Inlet, British Columbia, Canada - SI_124_October2016_10_MG | ecosystem: Environmental > Aquatic > Marine > Inlet | place: Canada: British... | reverse complement strand
TCCACAAGTTTTTAGTAAGAATTTCCCACGACCAAGTAAACTTACTTTGGAATACTTCTGGCGACTCTTTATTCAAAAGAGGATACAGAACCATGACAGGACCAGCTCCACTAAATGAGGTTTTGGCAGCGGGAATATTAAATTTCAGTGGCTGGGACTTAAAGAGACCTTTGATAGACCCTATGTGCGGGTCAGGAACATTTTTATGTGAAGCATTAATGCTAGCTAGAAATATTCCACCGACTATTAAAAGAAAATCTTTTGGCTTCATGAACCATAAAGATTATGACCATGGTTTATGGGAGAAATTAAAGGCTAAATCATTGGAGGAAATAAATGACAACCAACCATCGATAATGGGGTTTGATAATTTTAATGAAATGATTATTGCATCAAGGACTAATATCAATAATGTTTTTCCAGAAAACAACTGCAAAGTCACCTTCAAAGATTTTTTTGATTTAGAGCCCTCTGTTGAAAATCCTATGCTAATTCTTAATCCTCCATACAACGTAAGAATAGCACAGGAAAAAAATCACTTATTTTATGAAGAAATTGGTTCTAGACTGAAACACACTTGGAGCGGTTCTGACGCATGGATATTAAGTGGAGATTTAGAAAGCTTAAAACACATTGGTCTAAGACCGATTAGAAGAATAAAATTATTTAATGGGCCAATTGAAACAAAATTGGTGCACATTCCTCTATACAAGGGAAGTAAAAAAGATAAATACAGGTAAATTATTAGGCTATAGAATTGGATAAAAATAAAATTAAAAATATTATAGAAGAAAAAATAAAAGATCTTGCCTTAGAAATTGATGAGCTAAGACAAATAGCAAAGCCTATTGAACCTGAAAATGCAATTGGAAGAATTAGTAGAATGGACGCTATAAATAATAAAAGCATAAATGATAGAATGTTAAGAAACTCTTTACAAAAATTAAAGAATTTAAAAACTGGATTAAAAAGACTAGGGAATATAGATTTTGGTATTTGTATTCAATGCAAAAGAGAAATTAATATAAACAGATTACTTCTTATTCCAGAAACACTTAAGTGTGTGAAATGTAGCTAAACTTTTTTTTTAAAAAATCAAATAAAAAATTCACTATTAATAAAAAGAAAACTTTTAAATTTGAATTTATAATTTTCACTATCCAAAAACCTCTCACCCTTAAATTGTAACAATGCAAATAAATAAAGAAAATATACTTAAAAGTATTGAAAGCTTTATTGGAGCTGATAATGAATTGGCCATTAAAGAGGCAGAACACCAAATAAAAGTATTTGAAGTTGTGTTCCAAAAAGAAATTGAAAATTTCCAAGAAAAAGGGGAAGAAGATGAAAAAAATTTAAATCCAGAAAATGAGCAAGAAAATATTTTAATATTAAAAGCTATTCAGGCATTTAAAAAAGAACAAGGAGATAAAAAAAACAAAAAAAAGAAAGAGGAAAAAAGTAATATTAAATTAAAAAAAGAAATTCTTGAGAATTTTCAAATACTTATAAATAGTAAGGAAGAATTAGGACATTTAGCTAGGGGTATTAAAGAGATTAGAACCAACTGGAACAAAATTGGCAATATATCACCAAATGAAGATCATAAACTTCAACAAGAATTTAGTAAACTAAATGAATCTTTTAACTACAACTTTAATATTTATAAAGAACTTAAAGAAAATGATTTAAAAAGAAATTTTTCACTTAAAAATCAAATAATTCACGAGCTAAAAAACTTAAATGAACTTAAAGACTACAATAAACTACAGATAGAGCTTAAGATATTACAAAATAAATGGGAAGAAGTTGGACCTACTTTTAAGGAACATTGGGAAGATTTAAAGAAAAAATATTGGTCTGAGGTTCATATAATTCAAAAGAGGATAAATGAATTTTACAGTAAATTAAAGATTAATCTCAAAGACAATCTTGAAAATAAAAAGAAACTAATCGAAAAAGTCAAAGAACTATCTAGTCAACAAACCAACAATTCTAAAGAATGGGATTCATTGGCAAATCAATTAAAAAAATGTCAAGCAGAATGGAAAAAAATAGGTCCTGTACCAAAAAAAGAAAATGATAAAGTATGGACGGAGTTTAGGTCTTACTTTGATATGTTTTTTGACAAAAGAAATGAATTTTTAAAGATTGAAAAAGACAACAACAAAGAAAACTACGATTCTAAACTTGAGTTAATAGAAATAGCTAAAAAATATGTAGAAAATATTAAAAATGACAGCAATCCGCTGTTAATAAAGAAACTACAAGAAAAATGGAAAGGAATTGGAAATGCAGGAAGATTTGCAGAACAAAAACTTTGGAAAAAATTTAGAGCTCAATGTGATTTATTTTTTGAGACAAAAAAACAAAATAGAAATTCTATTATTTCTGCTGAAAAAGAAAACTTAAAAACAAAAAACTCACTAATTATAGAATTTAAAAAATCTGGAAAATCTAGCTTTTTAGATTTAATGAATTTTATTGATGAATTTCAAAAAACTGGTGAAGTACCAAGAAAAAGTTCAGAGGAAATTATAAAAGGATTTGAAAATTTAATTCATCAGATAATCAACAATAATAATTTCACTAACGAAGAGAAACATAAAATTACAAGAGCTATAAAATCATCTTTACTAAGTAACTCTTCTGATCCAGAAACAACTTTCATAAACGAAAAGAACAGAATTAACAAGCTTATTAATACTACTTTGAAGGAAACAACACAACTGGAAAATAATTTAGGATTCTTTTCAAACGCAAAAGGAAAAATGTTAGATGATTTCCAATCAAAAATCGAGAAGAATAAAGTTAAAATTTCAGATTGGAGAGATGAATTAAAAAAGTTATCTGAAGTCTATCATAAAAAATAATTCTACCTTTCAATAAAGGATTTCACCATGGAAAAAGATGTTTTAATTACAGATGATGCTGTTGTATTGGGCTTATTGGTTTCTTGTTTGGGTCTTATCTTTTATACTTCTCAACTAAAATCCCTAAAAACTTTTTACAAAATAATACCAGCTCTTCTTCTATGTTATTTAATACCATCCCTGTTTAGCACAGCTGGTATTATATCTCCAAAAGTTTCTGAATTATGGCCAGTTGCTAAAAATTACTTTCTTCCAGCGTCATTAATTTTAATGACACTTAGTACTGATTTAAAGGGAGTAATTAAACTTGGTCCAAAGGCTTTAATTATGTTCTTTACTGCTACAATTGGAATAATTATAGGTGGACCAGTTGCCATTTTGATTACATCTTTATTTTCTCCAGAAACAGTTGGAGGATTAGAATTTGATGCTATTTGGAGAGGAATGGCTACACTAGCAGGTAGTTGGATTGGTGGAGGAGCAAATCAAACAGCTATGTTAGAACTTTACCAATTTAATCCAGAAAAATACGGAGCAATGATCACCGTTGACATTGTGGTTGCCAATATCTGGATGGCTTTTATACTATATGGAGCAGGAAAAAGTGATAAAATTGACAAATGGTTAAAAGCAGACTCAAGTACTATAGATGATTTGAAAAATAAAATGGAAAATTATTCCTCAGCTGTTGAAAGAAATACCACTTTTCACGATTTAATGAAAATAAGCTCTATTGCCTTGGGAGGAGTTGGGATAGCACACTTTTTAGGTTCTATTTTGTCTAAATGCAATAATTATTTTACAATTTTTAATGATACTGTTTTTACAAGTCATTTTTTCTGGGTAGTAGTAGTCTCCACTACTCTTGGATTAGGATTGTCCTTTACAAGATTAAGATCTTTGGAAGGTGCTGGAGCCTCAAAAATTGGAAGTGTATTTATTTATTTACTTGTAGCTATTATTGGTATGAAAATGGATATTACAAAAGCTGTAGAGCAACCTCTTTTAATTGTTGTTGGTCTAATATGGATGATTTTTCACGTAGGTCTTTTAGTTCTAGTAGCAAAAATTATAAGAGCGCCTTTCTTTTTCTTAGCCGTTGGTAGTAAAGCAAATGTAGGTGGAGCGGCTTCTGCTCCAATTGTTGCGTCTGCATTCCATCCTAGCTTGGCACCAGTAGGTGTATTATTAGCTGTTTTAGGATACGCTTTAGGAACATATGGAGCGATATTATGTGCTACACTAATGGAAATAGCAAGTCCTTGAAAAATTAAAATGAATTTATGTACAAACTATTGCTTATAATTTCAGGATGGAAAGTTGATACAAAAACCCCAGAAGAATATAAAAGATGTGTATTGGTTGGTGCACCTCACACAAGTAATTGGGATTTATTTTATGCTATTTTACTACTAAAAACCCTTAAAGTTCCATTCAAATTCACTATTAAGAAACAATGGTTTAGATTTCCATTTAATCTTATTATTGGTCCATTGGGAGGAATACCTATAAACACTAAGAAAAAAGAGAAAAATGGCAATGTTAAAATAATGGCTGATTTTTTTAAAAAAAATAAAGAATTTGCAATGGCTATTACACCAGAAGGTACAAGGTCTTTAAGAGAAAATTGGAAAAGTGGATTTTATCACCTCGCTAAAGATAATAACCTTCCAATATGTTTTGGTTACTTGGACTACAAAACCAAGATTGCTGGAATTGGAGGGCCAATATTTCCAACTGATGATAAGGACCAAGACATGAAAAAAATCATGGATTTTTACAACACCAAAAAACCCAAATATCCTGATAAATTTTCTTTAGATAAAAGATTTATTTAATAGTATTATTTTTGTAGAAAAAATGCATGCATATAACATGGGGGAAACTAATTGATGAGAGAAAAATAAAAAAATAAGCTATACTCTTTTTAGTAGGTAAATTCAAATAATAAATAGCAATAAGATAAAGAAATATTGCGCCGATATTAAAAGGTAAGGCATTCTTAAACATCTTTAAGTGACTATGCTTTAACTTGTTTTTTAAATGCATCCACCCAATTCTACTATGCTGAAATATAAAATAAAGACCAAAGGTTAGGAGCAAGCTTTCCTTATTAGAAAGTAAAAAGAAAGCTACTATGATCAACCATTCTAATTTTTGAAAATAAATTGCTAATAAAAAAGGGAGGATTAAAAGAAGATTACCAGCTAAAACATAATTAAAGTTAACAATTGGAACTTTAATATTCATTATTAGTAATATTTTAGAGAACTCTTCAAAATGAATTAAAAACAGAGACGTAAATAGAACTATTCCCCATAATATAGCTATTGCATTAGATTCTATCTTCCAATTGTTAATTTCCGTTTGTCCAAAATGCCAAGCAGAGTAAATTAAAAAAAATAACAAGCCTAATGTAGGTATCCAAAACCATATTAATAAAATAGGAACCATCATCAATAAATAGTAAAAGATAAACTTGAAATTAATGGTGTTTTTTTTGCTTAATATTTCCGTTAAATGATCTAAAGCACCGTGTGGAATTCCTATTATTAACAAACCAAAAGTTAAAACTGCTAAGTTATTGGAGGACAAATTTAGCAGTTCGTTGGATGCGATACTTTCATCAAACAATATATAGACAATCATTAGAACTGGAAAGAGAAGTTTTTTAAATTTCCAATAAAGCCAATAAAATATAGATTTTATAAATATTCCAATTTGTAACTTGTAAAACATTGACAATTCTTCTTTTAGCGAAGTTTTTTCGTCTAAGAATTGTAAAACAAAATAAGATGATTTAACGTTAAATAATCTTTCAAAAATCGGCTTTCCTTTCGTTGGCCAAATAGTGAGAATTATTAATAGTAACTGATCATAAAAAAGGAATCTTTTATTGGGCTTTAACTTTTTAGCTTTCAAGACACCTTGGTCACAAATCAATTTGGCATGGCGATACATATTTTTAAATGCATAGCCTGTACTTGGCTTAACATTACCCCCTCTAGTTCCAATATTTACCCATTTTTTACTTGAGACTTGCTCTGGCAAACTAGAACTCATTGGGATTACTCCTTCTTCTTTAGAAATGACTTTATAAGATCCAAAGTTTTTGGTAATGAATTTATCTAACTCCTTCTCTGCTTCCAATTTGTCAATTATTTTTTTACCAAATCTTGTAAGCTCGATCAATGCAGTATTTGAAGTATATGGTAGGATATAAACAAATTGTGTAGATCTATCTTGAGGAATTCTAAAATCCATCATGTGATAAACACTTTGGTTTAGTTCCTTTTCTTTTAATTCAACTTTTAATCCAAAAAATGACTGTGAAATATTGAAATCTGCATTAGGAATATTTTTAAAATCTGGCGGTCTACTGTCAAAAATCCAGTCTGATGTATATTTTTTTTCTAAAGTATTTATATTTAAGTTTTCTTTTTCTTCAATTTTAAATACTTTTTCTCTACTGTGTTCTATATTGTGTTGAAGCATTATTTTTCTGGTCCAATTGTACAAGTCAATACTATCTACATGAAAATATTCAGTAGGATCTATTGGATTACTTTCATTGTCATTGATTTGAATACTAGTCCAACTTTTGGATATAATGGCTGAAAAGTTTATATATATATCGTCGTTTCTATTGGCCCAAAAACAAAACGTCTTGTCATTTTCAAGTTTCTCACTTGGCTCAATAATTAAAAGCTTTTTATTATCTAGCAAAGAATTTTTGGCCATTTCAATTAACAAAATGCAAGTACTTGCACCCCAGCCAACAAAAATTATATCGTAATGATGATTTTTCAACAATATTCAATTTGAGTAGACAATATATAACATTTAGCAATAAAAAAATTTTAAATTAGAGTAATTAAAGACTTTGCAAAATCATTAACTTAATTAAGTGAAATTATTTTTAACGTTATAAATTATTGCGTAACTACAAACTATATATTCTAAAAAAAATGAAAATAAAAAAAGCGCTTTTTATATTATGGATGTTCTCTATTTTATTATCCTGCAGTAACCCTCAAAAAAATGTAAAAGAAACCATGATTTATCCTATTACAGAAAAAAAAGACGTTGTAGACAATTATTTTGACATTGAAGTTAAGGATTCATACAGATGGTTAGAAGATGACAGGTCTAAAGAAACTGAGTCTTGGGTGAAGGCTGAAAACGAAACAACTTTCGCCTATTTAAATAACATTTCATTTAGATCAGACTTAAAAAAAAGACTAGAATACCTATGGAATTATGAAAAGATAAGTGCACCTTTTAAGAAAGGGGAATTTACTTATTTTTATAAGAACAATGGTTTGCAAAATCAATATGTAGTATATAGACAGAAAGAAAATGAGTCTGCTGAGGTTTTTTTAGATCCTAATCAATTTTCAAAAGACGGCACAATCTCTTTAGGAGCTTTAAGCTTTTCTGACTCTGGAAGTATTGTTGCTTATTCAATTTCGGAAGGTGGTAGTGATTGGAGAAAAGTTATCGTAATGGATGTCTATTCAAAAGATATTATGGAAGACACTATAGTAGATGTGAAATTCTCCGGTCTTTCTTGGAAAAAAAATGAAGGATTCTTTTATTCTAGTTACGATAAACCTCAAGGCAGTGAATTATCTGCAAAAACCGATCAGCACAAACTTTATTACCATAAACTAGGAACATCACAAGATGAGGACCAACTTATATTTGGAGGAACAGACAAAGAAAAACATAGATATGTTGGCGGTAATGTTACCGAAGATGGAAATTACTTATTTGTTTCAGCAAGTGTTTCAACCTCTGGAAATAAATTATTTATGAAAGACTTATCAAAGCCCAACAGCGGTTTTATAACCATTTTAGACCAAACCAATAGCGATACATATGTGATGGAAAATGAAGGAAGTAAATTGTATTTGGCAACTAACTTAAATGCACCTAATAAAAAAATAGTAACTGTAGACGCTTCCAATCCATCTACTGAAAACTGGGTGGATTTTATTGCTGAAACGGAACATGTTTTAAGTCCTTCAAATGGTGGTGGGTATTTCTTTGCAGAATATATGGTAGATGCTGTTTCTAAAGTAAAGCAATACAACTATAAAGGTGAAATGATTTTCGATGTAGAACTTCCAGGTCTTGGAAGTATAGGTGGATTTAGCGGAAAAAAAATGGATAGCATACTCTATTATTCTTTTTCTAACTACAAAACCCCTAGAACCATATATTCTTACAATCCAACAGAAGGAGAATCTAAAGTTTATAAAAAGCCAGATGTTGATTTCAACCCTGACAATTATGAAAGTAATCAAGTATTCTACACTTCGAAGGATAGCACTATTGTTCCTATGATCATTACCCACAAAAAAGGTATAAAGTTAAATGGTGAAAACCCTACCATTCTTTATGGTTATGGAGGTTTTAATATTAGTCTCACTCCTTCATTTAGTATAGCCAATGCAGTTTGGATGGAGCAAGGTGGAGTTTATGCTGTGGCCAATCTAAGAGGCGGTGGAGAATATGGAAAAAAGTGGCACAAAGCTGGGACTAAAATGAAAAAGCAAAATGTTTTTGATGATTTTATTGCTGCAGCAGAGTTTTTAATAGAAAACAACTATACATCTAGTGAATATTTAGCTATTAGAGGTGGTTCTAACGGTGGTCTTTTAGTAGGAGCCACAATGACCCAGCGTCCTGATTTAATGAAAGTTGCACTTCCAGCTGTGGGAGTTTTAGATATGCTTCGTTACCATACTTTTACTGCAGGAGCAGGGTGGGCTTACGATTATGGCACTTCAGAAGACAGTAAGGAAATGTTTGAATACTTAATTGGATATTCTCCAGTTCATAATGTGAAGGCGGGTGTTGAATATCCAGCTACTTTAGTAACAACAGGCGATCACGATGATAGAGTAGTTCCTGCACATAGCTTTAAGTTTGCAGCTGAACTTCAGGAAAAGCAATCTGGTAGCAACCCTACGCTAATTCGTATTGAAACAGATGCTGGCCATGGTGCAGGCACCCCAATAAGCAAAACAATTGAACAATATTCAGATATTTTTGGTTTTACATTGTACAACATGGGTTTTGAAGAACTTCCAAATAAATCAGTTATAGAAAATAACAATTAAGTTGTATAGTCTTTGATAGAAACTGTTTTAGAAAAGAAAAATAATTTTATCTTCGAGGCAATTATGAGAATCATCATAAAAAGTGTATTACCCTTACTGCTGATTTTTGGTTTCTTAACTTCTCATTCTCAGTTTGCTACTGTAAGAGGAACTGTTTATGAAAAAGAAACTGGAGAACCTTCGTTTGGAACTAACGTTAAAATTAAAGGAACTGGTACAGGTTCTTCTTCTGACTTGAATGGCTACTATCAAATTAACAAACTACCCCCTGGCAAGATTACTCTTGAAATTACCAATATAGAGTTTAAAACTATTGAGTACACTATTGAACTAAAGAATGGAAAGATTACTACTCAAAACTTCTTCATGGAAGTTAACGATGAAGTTTTAGAAGAGTTTGAGTACAGTGCAGAAGCAGAAGAGAGAAAAACAGAGGTTAAAATGTCTGTTATTACTGCAACTCCTAAAGATATGGCAAGAGTTGTCGCCATTGGGGGCGAACCAGACTTTGCTCAATATCTACAAACTACTCCTGGGGTTGTTACTACTGGAGATCAAGGAGGTCAAATGTATATTAGAGGAGGCTCTCCCATTCAGAATAAAGTGCTTTTGGATGGTATGACAATATATAATCCCTTCCATTCTATAGGTTTCTTTTCAGTTTTTGATATAGATATCATGAGAAGTGCAGATATTTACACGGGAGGTTTCTCCGCAAAATATGGGGGTAGAATTTCTTCAATAATGGATATAACTACTATAGATGGTAATAAAAAAAGACACAAAGGAAAAATTTCGGTAAATCCATTTGGTTCCAAATTAAAAATTGAAGGTCCAATTAAAAAACTAAATGAAGACAATAACAATTCAACTGCATCCTATATTTTTTCTGGAAAGACATCCTATTTAGAACAAACATCAAAAAAACTTTATAGTTATATAGACTCAAATGGCTTGCCATTTAATTTTACGGATCTATACGGAAAAGTTTCTATTAACGGAACTACGGGAAGTAAAGTCAATTTTTTTGGATTTAGCTACAACGATAGAGTAAGATACAAAGCAGTTTCTGACTTAAACTGGAACTCATGGGGAATTGGTTCTAATTTTGTGGTTGTTCCAGCGAGTTCACCAGTTCTAATAATGGGGAAATTTAATATTAGTGACTATAAAATCTCACTTGCAGAACTTGACCCTATAAATGAAGGAGAAACATTAGAACCAAGAGAAAGTAGAATTAATGGATTCAATTTAGGATTTGATTTCAAATATTTTCTTGGCGAAAACGAAATTAAATATGGAATTGAAGTAAACGGATTTACTACAGATTTTAATTTCTTTAACAGTGTTGGCAGAAAAATTGAACAAAACAATAATACCACTGAGCTTGCAGGCTATATAGATGCGAAAATCATTAAAGGTCTTTTAGTTATTAATCCAAGTTTTAGGGCTCAATACTATGCTTCCTTAAGAAACTTCTCTCCAGAACCTAGAATAGGTTTAAAATATAATATCTCAGAAAAATTCAGGATTAAAGCTGCTTCAGGGGTTTATTCTCAAAATTTAATATCTGCAAATTCTGATAGAGACGTTGTTAACTTGTTTTATGGATTTTTATCTGGTCCTGATAATTTACAAGATTCCATCACATTGGACAACGGAAAAACAGTAGAAAGAAAGCATTCTCTTCAGAAAGCTACTCATGCAATATTTGGATTTGAATGGGACTTAGCAAAGCATCTAACCTTAAATGTTGAAGGTTATTATAAGTGGTTTAACCAACTAAGCAACGTTAACAGAAATAAGTTATATGAAGAAAATGATGATGCACCAGATGTACTTAGAAAAGATTTTGTGATAGAAACAGGAGACGCTTACGGAACAGATTTTGTTCTTAAGTACAGCAATGATAAAACCTATCTATGGGCTGTTTATTCTCTAGGAAAAGTTTTAAGATGGGATGGTATTAGAACTTACTCGCCACTCTTTGACCGAAGACACAATATCAACCTTGTAGGCACACAGAATTTTGGAGAGGGATGGGAAATTAATGTAAGATGGAATTTTGGAAGTGGTCTTCCGTTCACTCAAACTCAAGGCTACTATCATTCAATAGATTATTCTCAAGGAATAAATACCAATATTTCCACAGTTAATGACGATCAACTGGGAATTATTTATGCAGATTTAAATCAAGGAAGGCTATCTTCTTATCACAGATTAGATATAGCTGTTAAAAAACATATAGAATTGAGCAAAAACTCTACTATTGATGTAACATTTAGTATGACAAATGTATATTCAAGAAAAAATATTTTTTACGTGGATAGAATAACCACTGAAAAAGTCTACCAGCTTCCACTTCTTCCTTCATTAGGTGCAAGTTGGAAATTTTAAGTTCTGTTTATTTTAAGATATTGGAATTAAATATTAACTTTAATTCCCGTATCAAAATCTACATACGGAATGCCATTATCATCTACTAAATATATTTTTGTAACAGGAGGAGTTACTTCCTCTTTAGGAAAAGGAATTGTTTCAGCCTCTTTAGCAAAACTTTTACAATCTAGAGGTCTAAATGTTACCATTCAAAAATTAGATCCATACATAAATGTAGATCCTGGCACCCTAAACCCTTATGAACATGGGGAATGCTATGTAACAGAAGATGGTGCTGAAACTGACTTAGACTTAGGTCATTATGAGAGGTTTTTAAATATTCAAACTTCACAAAATAACAATGTCACTACAGGAAAAATATACCAGTCTGTAATCAACCGAGAAAGAAATGGAGACTATTTGGGAAAAACTGTTCAAGTAATTCCACATATTACCAATGAAATAAAAGAACATATTTTAAAATTAGGTAAAGGAAAAGATTATGATGTTGTTATCACAGAAATTGGCGGAACAGTTGGCGATATAGAGTCACTTCCATTTATAGAGTCAATAAGGCAATTAAAATGGGATCTAGGTCAGGATGTTTTATTTATCCATTTAACACTAATACCCTATTTATCTACTTCTGGAGAACTTAAAACAAAACCTACTCAACATTCTGTAAAGACCCTTTTAGAATACGGAATTCAGCCCGACATACTAGTATGTCGAAGTGAGTACCATTTAGATGATTCCATTAGAAATAAGATTGCACTTTTTTGCAATGTTGAAAAAGAGTGTGTAATTGAGTCCATAGATGCAAAAACAATTTATGAGGTTCCTTTACTAATGCTTAAAGAAAAACTAGATACTGTTGTTTGTGAAAAACTTAAAATTAAAATAGAAAATAAACCAAGTTTAACAAAGTGGAAGAAATTTTTAAATAATTTATATAATCCAGAACAAAGTATAGAAATAGCATTAATTGGAAAATATGTAGAACTTAAAGACTCTTATATTTCTATAGCAGAATCATTAATACATGCAGGTGCAAAGAATAAAACTAAGGTGAACTTACATTGGATACATTCTTCAAAACTGGAAACCCAAGATTGTGAATCCTTTTTGAAAAATATTCATGGAATAATAGTAGCTCCTGGATTTGGTTCAAGAGGAATAGAAGGTAAAATAAAAGCCGTTCATTATGCTAGAACAAAAAAAATACCCTTTTTGGGAATTTGCCTAGGGATGCAGTGTGCAGTAGTTGAATTTGCAAGAAATGTTTTGAAGATGGAAAATGCAAATTCTATAGAAATTGATTCAGAAACAAAATTTCCAGTTATTAGTATGATGGAAGAGCAGAAAAAACTCAAAAAAATGGGAGGAACAATGCGACTTGGCGCCTACAAATGTGATATTAAAAAAGGAACATTACTTCATGAAATTTACAAAAAAGAAACTATCTTAGAAAGACATAGACACAGATTTGAGTTTAATAATATGTACATAAAAGAATTCGAATCTAAAGGGTTGGTTTTTTCTGGGAAAAACTCAAAAAATCAACTTATGGAAACTATTGAAATTAAAGATCATCCGTGGTTTATAGGTGTTCAATACCATCCTGAATATAAAAGTACAGTAGAAAATCCCCATCCGGTATTTCTTGGGTTAATTGAAGCTGGCTTAAAACAATCTCTGTAAATTATTGATGTCCCCAGAAAAAATAGTTCATAAAATGATAAGTAATGATCTATTTAGCAAATGGCTGGGCATCGAAATCATTTCTATTAAAAAAGGATATTGTAAGTTAAGTTCAACTATTTCTAAAGAAATGACCAACGGATTTAATCTGGCTCATGGAGGGATTTGCTACAGCCTAGGAGATAGTTGTTTTGCATTTACAGCAAATTCATTGGGTAAAATTTCTTTAACAAAAAGTGCAGAAATTCGGTACTTAAAAAAAGTAGAACTAAATGATACAATATTTGCAGAATGTAAACAAAATCAAAAAGACAGTAGTCTATTTGTAGTTAATATATTTAATCAAAAGAAAGAAGAAATTGCTATTTTTAAAGGAATTGCACATTTTACAAATAAGGATTGGCTTTAATATATACTACAAGCTTATTTTGAACTAACTTTATATAAAAACAACTATGAAATCAGCATATATTTTAGATGCAATTAGAACACCTATCGGTTCTTTTGGTGGTTCATTAAGTAATCTTAGAGCAGATGATTTAGCTACAATTCCTTTAAAAGCACTAATGGAAAGAAATCCTAAAGTAGACTGGGAACAAGTAGAAGATGTTATTTTAGGATGTGCTAATCAAGCTGGAGAAGACAATAGAAATATTGCTCGAATGGCTCTACTCTTAGCCGGGTTACCCTATAAAATAGGAGGAGAAACAATTAATAGACTTTGCTCCTCTGGAATGGCTGCAACAATACATGCATATAGGTCCATAAGTTTGACAGAAGGGGACTTATTTATTACTGGAGGTATAGAACATATGACTAGAGGTCCGTTGGTTATTTCAAAAGCATCCAAAGCTTTTGGAAGAGATGTAGAAATGCACGACTCTAGTTTTGGATGGAGATTTATCAATCCAAAAATGGCAAAACTATATGGAACCGATGGAATGGGCCAAACTGCAGAAAACTTAGTAGACCTTTATAAAATATCTAGAGAAGACCAAGACTTGTTTGCATTTAATTCTCAAATAAAAGCTACTAAAGCTAAAGAAAATGGCAGGCTATCTAAAGAAATTTGTACTGTTAAAATTCCTCAAAGAAAAATGGATGATTTGATATTTAGTTCTGATGAATTTATAAAACCACATACTTCACTTGAAAAATTAAAAACTCTTAGACCTGCTTTTAGAAAAGAGAATGGAACTGTTACTGCAGGAAATTCTTCAGGACTAAATGATGGTGCTGCAGCTTTAATAATTGGAAGCGAAAGTGCAGCAAATAAGAACCATTTTGTGCCGATGGCAAGAATAGTAGGTGCAGGAGTTGCAGGAGTTGAACCAAGAATTATGGGAATAGGACCAGTTGAAGCAAGTAAAAAAGTTTTAAAAAGAACTGGTTTATCACTTGATCAAATGGACATAATTGAAATTAATGAAGCATTTTCTGCTCAAAGTCTAGCTTGTACAAGAGCTATGAATTTAGAGGATAATGACCCGAGAATTAATCCAAACGGAGGCGCCATAGCTATTGGTCATCCCTTAGGAATGACAGGAGCTCGATTATTACAAACTGCTGCAATTGAACTCCAGAACCAAAACAAAAAATATGCTTTGGTAACCATGTGTATTGGCGTTGGGCAGGGTTATGCAACTATAATTGAAAAACCGTAAAAATGATTTTTGAATTTAACGGGATAAAACCTGTAATTGACCCAAGTTCGTTTATTCATCCTCAGGCAAATGTTACAGGAGATGTGGTAATTGGAAAAAATGTGTATGTTGGTCCCGGAGCTGCAATTAGAGGAGACTTTGGAAAAGTAATTATAAAAGATGGGGCCAATGTTCAGGAAAACTGTACTATTCATATGTTTCCAGGTGAAACAGTTACTATTAATGAAGGAGCACATTTAGGTCATGGTTGTATAGTACATGGAGCAACTATTGGATATAATTCACTAATTGGAATGAATTCAGTTATTTTAGACGATGCAATAATTGGAAACGAATGTATTGTAGGTGCATTAACGTTGGTTAATAGTGAGATGGTAGTTGCTGACAGAAAAGTAATCGTTGGTAATCCAGGTAAAATAATTAAGGACGTTAGTGAGGAAATGATTGCCTGGAAAACTGAAGGAACAAGAATTTATCAAAGCTTACCAATGGATTGTCACAAATCCCTTAAAGAGACTGAACCCTTAAATGAAATAACAAAAAAAATTGAAAATTGTTCTGTCAAATACAATACCTGGAAGAAGACCAAAAACTAAATTCCTATTGTTAAAGGCTTAATTACAAGAAATTATTTTCTTTCATCCATTCATCGTTATACATTTTACCAACATATCTACTTCCAGAATCATGAAGTAAAACTACAACTACATCGTCTTTCTTAAAATGCTTTCCTAGTTGAATTACCCCTCTTACTGCTGCGCCACAAGAATTTCCTGCAAAAATCCCTTCTTCACGAGCTAGTTTTCTTGTGTATATAGCAGCGTCTTTATCCGTAACTTTTTCAAAATTGTCAATTACCTCGAAATTTACATTTTCTGGAAGAATATCTTCACCTATACCTTCTGTTATATAAGGATAAATTTCATTTTCATCAAAAACTCCAGTTTCGTGGTATTTTTTAAAAACTGAGCCGTAGGTATCAATTCCCCAAATTTTAATTGCTGGATTTTTTTCTTTTAAATACTTTCCTACACCAGAAATTGTTCCTCCAGTTCCAACGCCGACTACAAAGTGTGTGATTTTCCCGTTGGTTTGATCCCAAATTTCAGGACCAGTTTGTTGATAATGAGCAATAGAATTTGAAGGATTATCGTATTGATTGACATACCAGGAGTTGGGAGTTTCCTCTGCAATTCTTTTAGAAGTTGAATAATAAGATCTTGGATCTTCAGGTGCAACGTTGGTTGGACAAACTATTACTTCTGCACCAACAGCACGTAGAATATCAAATTTCTCTTTTGACTGCTTATCAGTAGAAACACAAATTAGTTGATATCCTTTAACTATAGCTGCCAAAGCTAGTCCCATACCAGTGTTTCCAGAAGTGCCTTCTACAATTGTCCCTCCAGGTTTTAATCTGCCGTCTTGTTCTGCATCTTCCACCATCTTTAGTGCCATTCTGTCTTTTACAGAACTTCCAGGATTAAAAAATTCAACCTTGGCCAATACAGTAGCCTCTATTCCTTTAGTAATATTGTTAAGTCTAACTAGAGGAGTATTTCCAATTGTTTCAAGAATGTTTTTTGCGTATTGCATTATCTATTAAATTATTTTGTAAAGGAACAAAATATTTAAGGAAATAGCTCTATAAAAAAACGATAGTGTATATATGAGATAGGATGTAGGAATATAATTACTGTCCTAATAAGTCTCGAGCTTCTTTAGATGTAATAATATTGTTTTTGAATTCTCCAACAATAAAGCAGTCTATTAAGCCATTTGCAACTAATTTTTTTCTGAACTTTACTACGTTTGAGTAATCAATGAAGTCACCCATATAATACTTAGTATATCCTTGACCTGCATTGGTTATAGCCTTTACATTTCCTAATTTTTTAAAATTAGCTAATATATCGGCTGGCACTTTTTCTTTAAAGGCTCCTACTTGAATCTTAAAACGGACCATTTCAGAGTCTATTGGATTTTCAGATGGAGTGGAAGATAACTCAAGATTTTCAGAAAAGTCTTTCTTAACTTCAAACCCTGCTTCTTTTAAAGTAATTCTTTTACCATTTTGAAACGCTACAATAAAAGCATCGTTATACCCTGAAAGAGTTAAATCTACTTTATGAGATGCGGCTTTGGACTTATCTGTATAGGATCCTGAGAAAAACCTGTAAAGACCATCATCTCCTTTTATTCCAACAACGTTAGGAATATCTTTAAAAATAGACTTTTTAATCTTTCTGTTAAAAGCCCCTATTTGAACTCTAAAAGTTGGCAAATTATCATTGGGTTCGATTACTGGAACAAATTCAGATGATCTTTCATTTTTAGTTGAAATATTCGCCGTTGATACAGGTGTATTCATTATTTGTTCAACTTCTTCTTTCTTTAAAGCAATGATTTCATCATTTGAGGAAATTTCAACAATTCCTTGAACCTCAACATTATTATCTTCTAACTCCTTTATTTTGGCAGATAATTCATTTTCATCATACCCACCTAAAACATACATTATTGAATCTCCTGACTCTTTAACTTGAAAATCTCTATCCGCTAATTTCTCCCAAAGTTCTTCGGAAGAAACCCCCTGAACATCAGAGCCAATAACTATAAATAAATCTTTTTCTGACTTTTCAACTTGTTTTTCAACAGGATTAGTTTTAATTATTTCATCAATTTTCAACTTTGATCTAAGTGGTCCTGCATAAGATCTATTATAAATAGTATCCCACTCAGAATATTCCCCTGTAGAATCTCTATATTTTCTGTAAGCCAACATAAAATCGTCTTCAGTCATGGTAACTCCAGCATCATTTACAATAACACCCTCAAAAGTAAGTAACTCTTTATCTATGGAATTGATAACTCCATCGATATCGTCGTCTAGAGGACATCCAAACTGATCTACTGGTGTATTTGGAGGAGTTTTAGCACAAAGGTCAATATGGTCCACTATACTATCTCCATCAGAATCTATAGTATCTTGTAAAAGCAAATTCATTGATATTTCATCCATTAATGGGTCAAGTGGTGGTTTTTCTTTTTTTGCATTGAAGTCGTAAGCAATAGCAATATGAGTAAAAAGTAAGTTGTCTTTACCAAAACCTAAAGGAAAATTTCCAGAGTTGTTAATCCCATCCATATAATCAGTTGAAGTAAAATGAATTGCACTACCTACTCTAAATTTAATTTTATTTCCAATGTGTACATGTGCTCCAATTTCTAATGGCACACCAAGTGCATATTTATTGGCAGGTTGATCGTTCGAAAAAATACTCACATCACTATCATAGTTGTTGGAGGCATCATTTGGATCTGTATCAACTTCTGAATTATATTCAATAGATTCAATTCCTAAATGTATGTATGGCTCAACAATATGTCCTTTTTTGAGTAACTGGTTAAAATTATAATTGAAAGTAATTCCACCGGATTTGATAGAAGAACGGAACAAAAGACCATTTGGAGTTGGATGTAACGGGCTCTCTGAAGTTTGATTTACACTTGTATTTCCAAGCATTGCATAAAATGCAATATCTAAATAATCGTTTATAGGATTCACTAATCTAAGAGTATATGAAAAACCTCCTTGAAAAGGAGCCCTGTTAATTCTATCTTTTCCAGGTAGTGTGTCTCCTATATCGCCAAAAAAGGATAATGTCCCTACACCTAATGATAAAATTGGTTTATACAATTCTTCTTCGTTAGAAACTGATTGAGATTTTTTTGTTTTTTTGGCATAATCTTCCCAATAATTTTTTTGTTTTAATTCTAAATTTCTTGGATTTATTAAACTTCTATTATTATTATTTATTTTAATAGTGTCTTTTGAATCCAAAATTACAGCAGAAGAATCTATTGTTTGAGCATAAGAATAGCAACAAAAAAATAAAATACTTACAATAATTAATAAATTTTTTCTTTCCATAAAGCAACCCCTATACGTGATATAGTTACAATAGGTTACTCAAATATACGTCATAATTAAATAGTTTATTATTTAAAATAAAATTACTCTCTAAAAAGTAATGCTTATTTTTACAGAATTAAACAAAATTAATGGAGGATAATATAGGATACGTTACAATAAATATAGGTGAGAATGGAATTGGAACAATAGAATTTTACCACCCACAAAGCAATTCTCTTCCTGGAGAAATCCTATCTAAAATTGCCAAAACTATTACTGAAGCAAGTCTTAATAAAGAAATAAAAGTAATTGTTCTTAAATCTGCTGGTAATCGAACTTTTTGTGCAGGTGCAAGTTTTGGTGAGCTAATACAAATTGAAAATATAAAATCAGGAATTGAATTTTTCTCTGGTTTTGCCAATGTTATTAATGCATGTAGAAAATGTACAAAAATAATTATAGGAAGAGTTCAAGGTAAAGCTGTTGGAGGAGGTGTTGGAATAGCTAGTGCTGTAGACTACTGTTTTGCTACTCAACATGCATCCGTTAAGTTAAGTGAGTTGGCCTTGGGAATTGGCCCTTTTGTTGTTGGACCAGCCGTGGAAAGAAAAGTTGGATTGTCTGCCATGAGCGCTCTAGCAATTAATGCAGACAAATGGTATGATGCAAATTGGGGTCTTCAAAAGGGACTATATTCTGAAATATTCCAGGATAATGAATCGATGGATAAAGCAATTGATGAATTAGCTTTTAAACTTTCTAAATCTAACCCAGAAGCTACTAAAAAATTAAAAAAAGTATTTTGGAAAGGAACAGAGAATTGGGACGAATTACTTTCCAAAAGAGCGAAAATATCAGGTGAACTAATTCTCTCTGCGTTCTCTAAAAGCGCAATAAAAAAAATCCAAAATAAGTAAACCTGTGGAAATTTATCAAGGTACTATTAAGAGTTTCTTTAAAGAATTCAAAAATATCTTCAAAGGAAAAAATATTTACCTTATTGTTGATGAAAACACCTTTCAACATATAAATTATTTGAAAGAAAATTTTTCAGTTACTTCTACACATTTGAAATTAGAAAGCGGAGAAAAGAACAAAACCTTTAATAACGTTTTAAAAATATGGGACTTTTTAAATCGTAATAATGTAAAAAGTAGCGACCTATTGTTTATCCTTGGTGGAGGGATGCTCACCGATTTAGCAGGTTTTGCAGCATCCACTTACAAAAGAGGAATTGAATTTATTTATTTACCTACCACCTTACTGGCAATGGCAGACGCATCTATTGGAGGTAAAACTGGGTTTAATTACCAATTTTTAAAAAACAACATAGGAACTTTTACACTTCCAAAAGCAGTTTTTTTAGATACTACATTTTTGACAACTCTGCCTAAAATAGAATTAGATTCTGGAATAGCTGAAGTGTATAAGCACAGTATAATTGGAGATGTAGATTTATGGAACTACTTAAAGGTAAATTCCAAAGAGCTAGACTTGGATTACATAGTTAAATCATCTAAAAAACTAAAGTTAAAAATTGTAAATAAAGATCCCTATGAAAAAAATATAAGGAAGAAATTAAACTTTGGACATACTATTGGTCATGCAATAGAGAGTTATTTATTGGACTCTAATTCTCCTACTTTACATGGTTTTGCAATTGCGAAGGGAATGATTATTGAATCCTTCATTGCAAAAAAAGAAAATCTATTGAGTGAAAATTACTTCCAGGAAATAAAAACAGTTTTATCCAATAAATTCAAATCCTATTTAAATTTTAAAATAGATTCTAAAGCTATTGTAAAGTTGATGCTATCGGACAAGAAAAATACTAAAAGCACCATAAATTTTTCACTACCAACAAAAATTGGCGAAGTAACTATAAACCATGAAATAGAATTAAAAAAAGTGGAATCTTATTTAATAGAGTTTTTCCAAAATGATTGAAATTTCCTCGATTAATAAAACTATTTATGGGTCTATAGGTTTAGAATCGTCCAAAAGTATTAGTAATAGACTTCTCATTATTAAAAAGCTTTGCAAAACAAAACTTGAAATTCAAAATTTAAGTAATGCGAAGGACACCAAAATTTTAAATGAACTGTTAGATAGTTTTAATAAAAGAATAGACCTTAATTGTGAAGATGCAGGAACAGCATTAAGATTTTTAATAGCATTTCTTGCAACAAAAGAAGGAATTTGGAAAGTTTCAGGAAGTAAAAGAATGCATGAAAGACCTCTGAAGCCTCTGATAGATTGTCTTAAAGATCTGGGTGCAGAAATTAAGTATTTAGAAAAGGAAGGGTTCCCTCCTATTGAGATAAAAAGTAAAAAATTAAAAAGTAAAAAATTAAGTTTGCCAGGAGATATAAGTAGTCAATTTATATCTGCTTTATTGTTGGTAGCACCAACGATAGAAAATGGACTTTCCTTAAAAATTACTTCAAAAGTATTATCCAAACCATACATTGCTTTGACACTTGATTTAATGAGTGAATTTGGAATTAAATATAGTTGGGAAAATAATGTTATAAAAGTTGAACAGCAGAACTACTTAGCTAAAAATATAAAAGTTGAAAATGATTGGTCTGCAACTTCATTTTGGTATAGTTTTTTGGCTTTGTCTAAATCTGGAGAAGTTAAAATCCCCAATTTATATGAAAACTCTCTTCAAGGAGATTCTGTTTTATCTAGCATATATTCTAAACTTGGGATTAAAACAGAATTTAATGAAGATTACATAGTTCTATATAAAACTAAAAACATAGCCAAAGAGCTAGAACTAGACCTTTCCAATCATCCCGATTTGGCGTTACCAATAATAGTTACATGTGCTGGACTGGGAATAAAAGCCCATTTAAGTGGTTTAGAGAGTTTAAAAATCAAGGAGTCTAACAGGTTAGAATGTGTAAAAAAAGAATTAGAAAAGTTTAATGTAATTGCATCCATAACTAGTTCTTCAATTAAAATAAAAGAAAATCAAAAGATAGTTCAACCAACATCTATAATAGAATCTTATAACGATCATAGAATAGCCATGAGTATTGCTCCACTATGTATGAAAGTTGATTCTATAAAGTTTGATGATGAAGATGTAGTGAATAAATCTTATCCTAAATTTTGGGAAGATTTTGATCGAGCTTCAAAAAACAATAACTAATCCTATATTGGAATTCAAATCCTTGTTAGTCAATAGTGATGGTGGGTCACTATCAAACCTATATTCTATATCCAAACTAAGAGAAAGGTTTTTATTTAACTTATATAGCACATTTGTTTCATTAAGTAGTCTATAATCAGCTAAAGAAAAAAGGTATTGCTGAAAATAAGTTGTATTAATTACAGTTAATTTCTTTTTGTATTTCCAAGACCCAACCATAGAAAAAATTGATCTTGTATAGTTGGTATAATATTTTTCGTTTTGTGGCAGGCGAGATCTGTTCAGAACCTCTTCTTCTTGCATAATACCTAGACTCAAATCAAAATTTATTTTTGAAGAGCTGTCTCTTTCAATATTTATTAAATTTCTTCTGTAGCCCAACCCCCCCAATAATCTTCTGTTAAATAATAAGATGGCATTGCTTTGTAATTGAGTAAACATAAAATACCTACTCTTATCATTTATTTGGTAATCGTATCTTAATTGAGAAAAGGCACTATTAGAAACCTCTGTTTTATTTTGACTTATATATTGCCCACCTGAAAAAAGTCTTAGCAAGCTTTTATTTTTCTTGTAAGAGAAGTTCAAAGAATATCCTAAAATAAAAACAGATGCATTTCCAGAAATGGATGTCCCATTAAAATCAGAAGACACTTGAAGTCCATCTTTATTTTTGTTAAATAGCTTTTCAGTATTTACTATAGATTGACCAAAAAACATTGAACTAATGAAGCAAAAAACTATTGAAAAAAATATTTTTTTATTGAACATAATTAAATGCCTGATTAAAATTTGAAAAAGTTAAAAGTAGTATTATCTAATTACTTACCCATTAATTTATGAATGGCTATACCACATGCAACTGAAACATTTAAGGAAGCAATACTTCCAGTCATTGGTATTTTAAAATTAACATCAGAAGCTTTTATTAAGTTCGAGTCAACCCCATCTTCTTCACTTCCCATAATTAAAGCTTTTGGACCAGTCGTTTCCACCTTATTTATAAATGTGTCAGATTTTTCTGTACAAGAAAATATTTTAAGGCCACAACCCTTTAAAAAATCTACAGCAGAATTTAAGCTAGTAACCTTGCAAACTGGAATCTTAAATAGTGCACCAGCAGATGTTTTCACAGCGTCATTGGTAACTAAGGCCGAATCCTTACTAGGAATTACAATGCCATGTACTCCAAAACATTCAGCAGTTCTAGCAATTGCACCAAAATTTCTTACGTCCTTTACCCTATCTAAAATTAAAATAAAAGGATCTTCCCCTTTTTCATAAACTTGCTGAACTAGCCAATCTAATTGATGATAAGCAACTGGTGAAATCATTGCAATAACCCCTTGGTGATTTTTTTTCACCATATGGTTTAGCTTCTGAACAGGAACTTTCTGAACTACAATATTTTCTTTATGGACAAGAACTAACAACTCTTTTATTAACTCTCCAGTTAATCCTTTTTGTAAAAGAATTTTATTGATTGTTTTGCCTTGTTTTATTGCTTCTATAACTGATCTAATTCCAAAGGTTAAATCTTCTGTAATTGTTTTATTCATTTTAATAAATATACTTTTCCGTTTCTCCAGCTATCCACCGCTCTATACCATGGATTTTTATATGCGTAATTTCTTTTTAATATAAAATCATTGGTGGTAAATGGGTTCATT
>Ga0233444_10001794_pt1 | contig 23497 bp, 24 predicted proteins | sample SI_124_October20_6_FD_182792 | JGI IMG/M metagenome (GOLD analysis project Ga0233444, IMG submission 182792) | Seawater microbial communities from Saanich Inlet, British Columbia, Canada - SI_124_October2016_10_MG | ecosystem: Environmental > Aquatic > Marine > Inlet | place: Canada: British... | reverse complement strand
AAATAATCAAACTAAAAATCAAAACAATATTCAAAATGATTGGTGCAGCGGCGGCGGCGGCAAATTTATTGTTAGAATTTAAGATACCTGAAAAAAAAGATGAAAGACTTACAAATAACAAAAAAGGGAAAGTAATTCTTGTCAATTCTACTACAAGATTAAATTTTACATTATTTTCAACAAACCCTGGAGCAATGACATAAATTATGTAAGGAGTAAAAATTTCTACAACTGTAACTATTAATATTATAATTAATAATAAAGAGCCTAGGATATCATCTGCGAATCTTTTACCCTTTTGTTTATTTTCTACCCTTGCTGATGTGTAGCTTGGAATAAATGCTGCATTAAAAGTCCCCTCTGCAAATAATCTTCTAAATGTATTCGGCAGCCTGAAGGCAACAAAAAAGGCATCAGCAAATATTGTCGTTCCTAAAAAGAAAGCTATTAAAATGTCTCTTAGGTACCCTAAGGCTCTGCTAATTAAAGTAAAAAAACTGAATATTGAAGTTGAGGAAAGTAAGTTCATATATAATCTTAATTAAGCCATAATTTTTAGTGAATTATCATTTTTTATATTACATACTCATTTAACTAAATGCCAAAAAAAACAGAAATTGATCATTATAGCGATAAAGAAGCTCTTGATTTTCATGTAAAAGGAAAGTCAGGCAAAATTGAGATAAGTTCTTCAAAACCTTTAACTACTAAAAGAGATCTTTCTTTAGCTTACTCACCTGGTGTTGCTGCTCCAGTAAAGGAAATAGCAAGAAATCCTGAGCTTGCCTATGATTATACAAGTAAAGGAAATTTAGTTGCCGTTATCAGTAATGGATCTGCGATTCTAGGTTTAGGAAATTTGGGTGCATTAGCATCAAAACCTGTTATGGAGGGAAAATCAGTTTTATTTAAAAGATTTGCTGATATTGATTCCATTGACATCGAAATTGATAACAAAAATGTCGAGTCAATAATTGAAACAATAAAAAATATAAGCGGTACATTCGGCGGCATTAATCTTGAAGATATTGCAGCACCCGATTGTTTTATTATTGAACAAAAGTTAAAAGAAATTTTAGACATTCCTGTTTTTCATGATGACCAACATGGTACAGCCATCATTACTACGGCCGCATTAATTAATGCTTTAGATATTTCAAAAAAAAAAATTACAGAAGTAAAAATTGTAGTTAATGGAGCGGGTGCATCAGCCCAGGCATGTGCAAATTTATTTAAAAGTTCAGGTGTAAAAAGTGAAAACATAATCATGTGCGATAGCAAAGGGGTTATTTATAAAGGTAGAAAAAATGTAGATCAATTTAAGTCTGCGCATGCTGTAGAAACCAAATTAAGAACTTTAGGTGAGGCAATGACTGATGCTGATGTTTTCTTAGGCCTGTCTGCAAAAGATGTTGTTAGCAAAGACATGATCAAATCAATGTCAAATAGTCCTATTATATTTGCTTGTGCTAATCCAGATCCAGAAATTAAACCTGAACTTATTAAAGAAGTTAGAGATGATGCAATTATAGCTACAGGTAGATCGGATTATCCTAATCAAGTTAATAACTTAATTGGCTTCCCTTACATTTTTAGAGGTGCGCTTGATGTGAGATCAAAAGCGATTAATGAAGAAATGAAGGTTGCTGCAGCAAAAGCAATTGCTCTTTTGGCTAGAGAGAATGTTCCCGATGAAGTCGTTTCAGCTTATGGTGGAGATAGGCCAAGATATGGAAAAAATTATATTATCCCTTCAACTTTTGACCCTAGATTAATCAGTGTAATTCCATCAGCAGTAGCGGAAGCTGCTATAAAAAGTGGTGTAGCTCGAAAAAAAATAGAAGATTTTGATCTGTATAGAGATCAGCTTTCAAATCGTTTAGATCCATCAATGTCATTAATGCAGGGTATAAATGCTAAAATTAGGAAAAATCCTAAAAGAGTAATATTTGCAGAAGGTGAAGATGAGAATATGCTTAAAGCAGCCATTGAATTTGGAAGAAATAAATTAGGCACACCAATATTAATTGGGGCAGAAAAAAGAATTAAAGAACAATTAAAAAAAATTGGATTAGATGAAAATTACAAAATTGAAATAGTTAATTCAAGAGATAAAAAAAAGAGAGAGAAATATGTAAAACATTTATATAAAAAACTACAAAGGGAAGGACAACTGGAAAGAGACGTGGATCGTTTGGTTCGTAACGATCGTATAGCTTGGGGCTCGTCGATGATTGCTTGTAAAGACGCTGATGCAATGGTGACTGGAAATATTAGACATTATGCAGCTTCAATTGAAAAACTTAAAAAAGTTGTTGAGGCTCGACCAGGTGAAGAAATATTTGGCATGACTATGATTGTTTCAAAAGGAAAAACTATTCTTGTTGCGGATACTAATGTAAAAGATTTTCCATCTGCAGAAAGATTGGTCAATGTATCTAAATCATGTGTGCGTGTAGCCAGATTATTTGGTTTTGATCCTAAGGTTGCTTTTTTATCACACTCTACTTTTGGAAAGCCTATTTCAAAAAACACAAAACATGTTAGGGATGCAATTGAAAGATTAAAAAAAGAAAAAGTTGATTTTGATTTTGATGGTGAAATGCAACCAGATGTAGCTTTAAATCCAATTTATAGAGAAATTTATCCATTTTCAAAAATTGTTGGTAAAGCAAATATTTTGATTATGCCGGCGCTCCACAGTGCGGCTATCTCAACTAAGCTAATGAAAGTTTTTGGAGGTGGAAAATTAATTGGACCTTTATTAATTGGTTTAGGTTTACCTATTGAAGTTGCACCACTTAGAGCAAGTACATCAGAAATTTTAAACTTAGCATCTATTGCGTCTTATTCTTCGGGTGTAATTGATTACTCTAATTAAATTTTATTCCGACTTAAATCCGTAGCTAAATAAATAGATGGATATACGTCCTTAATACCATAAATTTTATTTGCTTCATTAATTACCTCTTTTTTCTCATCTTGGTCCATAGCTATTCCAAAAATATAAATATTTTTATTAATTGTTTCTAACGTGTAGTTTCTAGCTTTAGTCTTTTTATTAAAAATAAGTGCTGAACGAAGTTGGCTTGTAATAAGAATATCTTTTGCTGTACTTTTAAAACTACTCTGGCCTTTAATCATGATTGCATTTTTTACTGACCGGACACCTTTTGTTTCCCAGGCCATTTTTGTAACTTTAATTTTTTCTTCAGGCTCATCTACTTTACCTGTAAGGAATATTCTTCCATCTCTCACTTCTGACTGTATTGCTAAGAAATATTTTTTATCTGCCAAAACTAACCTTGCAGATAAATTTTTTTGCATAATAGTATCATCAATTTGCATTCCAATTGTTCTGGGGTCAAATGTTATATCGACTCCGGCTCCAAATTTTCCAACAGAGGTGCACGATGTAAAAGCTAATAGGATCAGTAAACTAATAATTTTTTTCATTTTTAATTTTTAGACATATTTTATAAATATTTTTTTTACTTATTTTTTCAGTTTCTAAAATTAAATCAACAGTATTCTTAAGGCTATATTTTTTTAAATATTTTTTTGCCTTGTTAACAATTTTTTCTTCATTAAATATCCTTTTTTTAATATTTTTTTCTGAAATTATTATAGTTAATTCTCCCTTAACGGGATTTTTAAACATTTTAAGGTCATCTATATCTTCTCGAAAAAAAGTTTCATGTATTTTTGTTATTTCCTTTGCAATTAACAATTTTCTGCCTGAATAATATTTTTTGAATTTTTTTAAATAAAAATTAATCTTTAATGCTGGTATAAAAAAAATCTGAGAAAAAGTATAATGAGATAAAGAGCTAAGAACTTTCTCTAATTCATTTTCTGTTTTAGGTAAAAAACCATAAAACAAAAATTGATCTTTATATCCTGAAACACTCATTGCAGTTGTTATGGACGACACTCCAGGAACCGGTATAACTCCAATTTTATTTTTAATGCACTGATTGACTAATAAATGTCCTGGATCAGATAATAACGGGGTGCCCGCATCAGAAATAAGAGACAAAATTTTGCCTTGTTCAACATATTCAATGATACTTGAAATTTTTTTTTTTTCGTTAAACTTATGGTACGAGATAAGTTTTTTTTTAATTTTTAAGTGATTTAATAATTTCAATGAACGTCTCGTATCCTCACATAGAATAATGTCTGATTTTTTTAGTACATCAATGGCTCTTAAAGTAATATCGTCTAAATTTCCAATAGGTGTTGAAACAATATATAAGTTATTTGAGAATAATTTCATTATATGAAAAATAAATTAATTTTACTGCTAACTTACATAATAATTTTTTTTAATTCTAATCTTTTTAGTGAAGAAAATGATAATACTTTAAAAGTTGGTTTGCTTGCTCCATTAAGTGGGGAATATAAAGAATTAGGTGAGTCTATTTTATATTCACTGCAATTAGCCCTTGAAGAAATAGATGACAACAAAGTCTACATAATTCCTAGAGACTCTGGATTTAATGATAGTAAAAAACTTAATACTGCTATTCAAGATATAAGATCGCAAGGAGCTAAGATTATAATAGGTCCTTTAACTCATCAGGAATTTGAAGATGTAAAAAAATATAATGATATAACATTTATATCTCCATCAAATATCAATCCAGAATTTACAAACAATATTATTAGTGTTGGTGTGAGTTTAGAGTCACAATTGTTTGCTCTAGTTAATTTTTAAAAAAAAAAAAAAAAAAATAAAACTGTTATAATGTATCCAAAAAATCAATATTCAGATTTTATTGCCAACAAACTTAAGAGTCTTAATTTAGATAACTTAAGAACCTTCATTTATGATCCCAATCCTGAAGTCTTAACAGGAGAAATTGAAATTTTAACTAACTATTCTCAAAGAAAAAAGAATTTAGATTTAAGAAAAAAAATGTTTGAAGATAAAGAAGATGCAGAATCAATTAAAGAATTGGAACTCTTAAATCAATTATATACTTTAGGAAATGTTAATTTTGACTCTGTAATTATAATTGACTTTGGCAGCAATCTTAAAAGCGTCCTTACCTCTTTAATATATACAGATGTCAATCAAGACAAAGTTTTATTTACTACAATAAATCAATGGTTTGATGAAAGTTTTTTTTACGAGAATACAATCACACACCTATACTATCCTTCTATAAATTATAAAGAATTTAAAAATTATAATAAAAAATATTATAAAGAATTTAAATCTTACCCGAGCGAAATTACTATATTAACTTACGATACTTTAGGACTGATATACTATGTGTGGAAAACAAATGGCAATATTGAGTCAATTAATAATTTTTCATTTAAAAATAAAATTAAAGGCAAAATAGGCACATTCAGCTTTAAAAATAAAAAGGTGATTCAAGAATTAAATATTTATAAAGCTGAAAAGGATAAATTTACAAAATTTTAATTTTTTTTTTTAATTTTTTAAAAGCAATATATCTGTGATCCATATTAATTTTTTTTAATTTTGACATTTGACCAAAAGTAATTTTTTTTTCATTTGGAATAAAGATTGAGTCATATCCAAAACCATTTGTTCCTAAAATTTTACTTGAAATTTTCCCTTTGATTTTACCTTGTACAGAAATTATCTTTTTTTCGGGAGACTTATAGGAAAGGCTACATATAAATGTAGCCGATCTATCATTTTTTTTTTCCAATTTTTTTAAAATAAATTTCATTGCGTTATAAAAACCTCCACATTTTTTTGCTAGTCTAGCTGAATAAATGCCTGGTTTATTATTTAAACTTTTAATACACAATCCTGAATCATCAGATATAACGGGATAATTAACAAATCTTGAAAAGTAACTAACTTTTAGTTTAGAATTAGAAACAAATGTTTTTCCAGTTTCTTTTGGACTTTTAATCTTTAAAAACAAAGGTGATATTTTTTTATATTTTTTTGAAATTAAATACGCAATTTCCTTAAATTTCCCCTGATTATGAGTGCCAATTAAAATTTTTTTCATTTCTACCTAGTAATTTTTAGAATTATTACTATATAGCTTAAATGCTTGAAAATGATAAAAAAAAACATCAACCACAAGAAGATTCCTCTAAAAAAATAAAGGATGAGTTAAAAGATATTTCTATTGATGAAAAACTTAAAGATACAGAAGATAAATTACTTCGATCACTTGCAGAAATTGAAAATCAGAGAAGAAGATTTGAAAAAGAAATAAAGGATGCTTTTGAATTTGGATCATTTAACTTTGCTAAAGAGAGTTTAGCCATCCTCGATAACCTTCAAAGAGCAAAGGAAGCTATTAAAAATGATGATAATCTTAAAAATAATGAAGATTTAGATAAATTTTTAGACAATATATCAATTATAGAAAATGATCTGGTTTCAATATTTGAAAAAAATAGAATAAAAAAAATCGATACTAAAAATAAAAAATTTGATCCTAATTTTCACCAAGCCATGTCTGAAATAGAAAATGAGGAAAGTGAACCGGGTACCATTCTTACAGAAATACAAGCAGGTTATATGCTTGGAGAAAGATTGCTAAGACCTGCATTAGTAGGTGTATCTAAGAAAAATCCTTCAAAAAATCACAAAAATAAAGAGGAAAAATAGCCTTGTAGATGAAAAAAAAACACCCATATAGAAATCAGAAACAAAGGATTTAAACTAATGAGCAAAGTAATAGGAATAGACTTAGGAACAACCAATTCATGTGTAGCCATTATGGATGGTTCACAAGCCAAAGTTTTAGAAAACGCAGAAGGTGCTAGAACAACACCATCAGTTGTAGCTTTTTTAGACAATGAAGAAAAATTAATTGGTCAACCGGCCAAAAGACAAGCGGTTACTAACGCGCAAGATACTATATTCGCTGCAAAAAGATTAATCGGTAGATCTTTTGATGATGAAACTGTTAAGAAAGATATTAGCAAGGTACCTTTCAATATTGTTAAGTCTGATAAAAATGAAGCTTGGGTAGAAGCTAAGAGCAAGAAATACTCTCCATCACAAATTTCAGCTTTTATTTTACAAAAAATGAAAGAAACTGCAGAAAAATATTTAGGTCAAGCAGTTACAAAAGCAGTGATAACTGTGCCTGCTTATTTTAATGATGCTCAAAGACAAGCGACAAAAGATGCTGGAAAAATAGCTGGCCTAGAAGTTTTAAGAATTATTAATGAGCCAACGGCTGCTGCTCTTGCCTATGGGTTGGACAAAAAAAATGGTCAAAAAATTGCTGTTTATGATTTAGGCGGCGGAACTTTTGATGTTTCAATACTTGAAATTGGAGATGGTGTTTTTGAAGTAAAATCTACTAATGGAGATACATTTTTAGGTGGAGAAGACTTTGATGACACAATCGTAAATTATTTGATAGAAGAATTTAAAAAAGACAACGGTATAGACTTAAGAAGTGATAAATTAGCACTTCAAAGATTAAAAGAAGCTGCAGAAAAAGCAAAGATTGAACTATCTTCTGCCACTCAAACTGAAATAAATCTTCCGTTCATTACGGCAGATAAAACCGGCCCTAAACATGTTAATCTTAAATTTACTAGAGCCAAACTAGAAGCTTTAGTTGCTGATCTTGTTGGAAGAACATTGGAGCCGTGTAAAATAGCTTTAAAAGACTCCGGTTTCTCCGCAGCTGAAATTAACGAAGTCGTTTTAGTTGGTGGTATGACTAGAATGCCCAAAATTATTGAAACTGTAAAAAACTTTTTTGGCAAAGAACCTAATAAAAGCGTTAATCCCGATGAAGTGGTAGCTATGGGTGCTGCTATACAAGGTGGTGTGCTACAGGGTGACGTTAAAGATGTATTATTGTTAGACGTAACTCCATTATCACTCGGTATCGAGACTTTAGGTGGAGTATCAACAAAGTTAATCGAAAAAAATACCACTATACCAACAAAAAAAAGTCAGGTTTTTTCAACAGCCGAAGACAATCAACCTGCTGTTTCTATCAGAGTTCTTCAAGGTGAAAGAGAGATGGCTTCAGACAATAAAATTTTAGGAAACTTCGAATTGGTGGGTTTACCGCCAGCACCAAGAGGCACACCCCAGATTGAAGTAACCTTTGATATAGACGCAAATGGTATTGTTAACGTATCTGCAAAAGACAAAGGGACTGGGAAGGAACAAAAAATTCAAATCCAAGCTTCTGGCGGACTGTCCGAAGAAGAAATACAAAAAATGGTTAAAGAAGCGGAGGCAAACAAAGAGGCTGATAAGAAGAAAAGAGAGTCTGTTGATGCCAGAAATCAGGCTGACAGTTTAGTTTTTTCTACAGAAAAAAGTTTGAAAGAGCATGGAGATAAAGTTTCAGCTGAAGAAAAGAAAGCTATTGAAAATGGTATAGATGATCTTAAAAAATCTTTAGAAGGAACTGACGCGGAAGATATTAAAAAGAAAACGCAAAATTTAATCCAAGTTTCAATGAAATTAGGTGAAGCTATTTATAAAAGTCAACAAAAGCCTGGAGCAGGCAAAGAAAATGAGACAAAAAATGAAAAACCTAATGATAAAGAAAACGTGGTTGACGCCGATTTTGAAGATGTAAAAGAAAAAGAAGAAGATAAAGAAAAAAGCGCCTAAGAAAATAATTAAGGAGACGTCCTGTGGCTAAAAAAGACTATTATGATGTCTTAGGTGTAACTAAATCAGCATCTAAAGATGAAATAAAAAAGGCTTACCGAAAACTCGCTCTAAAATTCCATCCAGATAAAACTAAAGGTGATAAAGCTTCTGAAGAAAAATTCAAAGAAGCAAGTGAAGCTTACCATATTCTATCGGATGAAAAGAGAAAAACAAACTATGACCAGTTTGGGCATGCGGCATTTGAAGGAGCAGGCGGAGGCGGCCAAGGTTTTGGAGGTTTCGATACTTCGTCTTTTTCAGAAATTTTTGAGGATTTTTTTGGCGACTTTGGTGGAGGAGAATCTACAAGAAGATCAAGCCATCGTGGAAATGATTTAAGGTATGATGTTAACATTAATCTAGAAGACGCTTTTAAAGGTATCGAAAAAAATGTTAAATACACAACTTATAAATCATGTTCATCTTGTTCTGGAAGTGGTGCAGCAAAAGACTCTAAACCTATTAAATGTAACTACTGCTCCGGAAGAGGAAAAGTAAGAACCAACCAAGGTTTTTTTACGGTTCAACAAACGTGCCCTCAGTGTAGTGGATACGGTGAAACTATTAGTAAGCCATGCAGTGCTTGTAGTGGGAACGGTAAAGTCCAAGCAAATGAAAATGTGACTGTTAAAGTTCCAAAAGGTGTTGATGATGGAACAAGAATCAGAGTTTCAGGAAAAGGAGAAGCAGGAACCAAAGGTGGTACGAATGGTGACCTTTATTTATTTATTTCAATAGATAATCATGAAATTTTTAAAAGATCAGAGGAGAATTTATATTATGAGCTACCTATTTCATTTACTGATGCAACACTGGGAACTTCAGTTGAGGTGCCTTCAATTGATGGTGGTAAATCTAAAATTAAAATACCACCAGGAACTCAGCATGGTAAACAATTTAGATTAAAAGGAAAAGGTATGCCTATTTTGAGAAGAAGTATTCTTGGAGATTTATACATTAGAATTATTACTCAAGTTCCTACATCTCTGTCAAAAAGACAAAAAGAAATATTAGAAGAATTCAACAAGATTGAAAATAACAAGCCTGACCCAATCATTAAAAGTTTTTTTGAAAAGGCAAAAAAGTTTTGGAAAAATTCCTAGTTTAAATGCAAACTGATCAGATAATATCTGCTATTTTTTTAATTGCAGTATTGACTTTAATCCTACCTAGCTTTTTATCTACAAATAATAAGATAAAAGCATTTTTAAGAAATTTATCTATTTGGGCTATAATTACATTGGTTATTATTGTAATAATTTATTTGATAAAATAATGAAAAAAATAAATTTATCTATTTCAGGCTGCATGGGTAGGATGGGCCAACAACTAGTAAAATCATCTAAAAGAAATAAAAATTTTAAATTAGTTTCATTGACAGAAAGTAAAATAATTAATAAAAAAATTGCAGGTATTAAACTTGGTCTTAACAATACTCACTCATTTAAGAATACTAATGTGATTATTGATTTCACTGTCCCAAAATGTACCCTTGAAATTTTAAGAATTGCGAGCAAGTTGAAAAAAAAGGTAGTAATTGGAACAACAGGTTTTTCTAAGAAAGATGAGAATTTAATAAAAAAGTTTTCAAAAAAAATACCAATTTTAAAAGCAGGCAATATGAGTCTTGGGGTCAACCTATTAATGTATTTAACAGAGATTGCATCTAAATCTCTTGGTAATAATTTTCTTAGCAAAGTTCATGAAGTACATCACAAATATAAAATAGATTATCCGTCCGGGACCGCTTTAATGTTAGGTAAAGGTATAGCTGCTGGAAAAAATAAAAATCTTAATAATTTAATTGGAAAAAAATATTTAAATAAAAAATCTTTTCCTTACTCAAAAAAAATAAATTTCAATTCTATTCGTAAGGGACAAGTAATTGGTGAACATGAAGTTAAATTTTCAAGTGGTAAAGAAATTGTTAAACTTAATCACAAGTCTTTTGATAGAGCTCTTTATTCGGAAGGTGCTTTAACTGCAGCTAAGTGGCTCATGTCCAAAAAACCAGGGCTTTATTCGATGCGTGATCTTTTAAATTTTTAGTGAATAACAAAAGAAAATCTCAAATCATTTTAAAGGAATTAAACAAAATATATCCTAAAGTACTTATTCCTTTAAATTACAAAAATACTTTTACTCTATTAATATCTGTATTACTTTCAGCCCAATGTACTGATGTTAATGTTAATAACGTTACTAAAAATATTTATCCAAAATACAATCAGCCAAAACATTTTGTAAAAATTGGTAGAAAAAAAATTGAAAAATTAATTAATAAGATAGGTATATTTAGAATTAAAGCTAAAAGTATTTATTATCTTTCAAAAACTCTTATTGAAAAATATAAAAGCAAAGTTCCTAAAACGTATGAGGAGCTTGAAAGCCTTCCTGGCGTAGGTCACAAAACTGCAAGCGTAGTTATGTCTCAAGCTTTTGGCAATCCAGCTTTTCCAGTAGATACTCATATTCATAGATTAGCTCAAAGATGGGGTTTAACTAACGGAAGAAATGTAGTTCAAACTGAAAAAGATTTAAAAAATATATTCCCCAAAAGGTGCTGGAACAAACTTCATCTACAAATTATTTGGTATGGAAGAGAATATTGCAAGGCTAGGGATTGTTACGGAATTGCTTGTAAAATTTGTAAAAGCTGTTATCCAAATAGAAAAAAGCCATTAAAAACTAAAAAAGCATAATAATGAAAATTCTAGGCATAGGTAACGCAATAGTTGATGTTATTTGTAAGGTGGATGATGATTTTCTTGCTAAAAATAATTTAGCAAAAAGCAATATGAAATTAATAGATGAAACAGAATTTAAAAAATTACTGAGTAATCTTAAAATTGAAGAAACAGTTTCAGGTGGGTCTGTAGCTAACTCGATTGTTGGCTTATCACAACTGGGCAACAAAGCAGGTTTTATTGGAAAAGTAAATGATGACGAACTTGGTCAAAAATATGAACAAGGCTTAAAAAAAGAAAACGTTAAATATTTTTATAAAAAAAAAAAGGAAAGTCTAAAAACAGGAACATGTCTTATACTTATTACTCCAGATTCAGAGAGAACAATGTGTACTTTTCTTGGAATAGCTGGAAAAATAAATAAAACTGATATTAATACGCAAGCTATCAAAAATAGTGAAATAACTTTTCTTGAAGGATATTTGTGGGATGAAGGTGAACCGAAAGAAGCCTTCAATGAAGCTATTAATTTTTCTAACATAACAGCCATGTCTTTATCAGATAAATTTTGTGTTGATCGTCATAAAGAAAATTTTTTAGATTTAGTACAAAATAAATTAGATATTACTTTTGCAAATGAACAAGAAATATTAGAATTAATTGATGCTAAAGATTTTGATGATGTTGTTTCCTTTGGTAAAAAACTAAATAAAACTCTAGTTATAACTAGATCAGACAAAGGTAGCGTTGCAATCAGCCAGGGTGTGGTAGCAGAATGTAAAAGTCAAACGAATCTCAAAATTGTGGATTTAACCGGTGCTGGTGATTTATTTGCAGCAGGATTTCTTCACGGACATATTAATAAAAGGTCAATCAAAGAAAGCTTATCCGAGGGAACGAAAATGGCCTCAAAAATAATTCAACAAATCGGCGCTAGACTTAGCTAAGTTTTTTTTCTTTTAAAACTACCTTTTCCTTTTTTTGGTTTAATTATTCGCTTTCGATACTTTTTGGTAAACAAATCTACTGCTATTTTGTTTCTTTTTTTCAAAAATAATAACCTCTTTTATCGTTTAAGATAAAATTTTCGTCAGAAAATTTTTCGTTAATCTTTTTTCTTAGTCTATAAATATGTGTTTCAACTGTATGTGTATCGGCATCAGACGAGTAAAACCAAACGGAGGACAATATTTTACTTTTAGAAATCGGTGTTTTAATATTTGAAAGAAGCTCAAGCAATTGGATTTCTTTTTCAGTTAGAACTATAAATAAATCTTCCTTAATTAGTTTTTTTTCATTTTTATCAAGTAAATATTTTTTAATCATAATTGATGAATTTTTACTAAAAAGTTTTTTTGCTACAGAACTCTCAATAATAGAATTAATCTCATTTACTGTTGTAGGAAGTTTTAAAACAGCATCATAAAAGTTACCTGCTATCTTATTATTTGTTGCAAGTATTTTGACGGCATTAATATTATGTATAGCATATTTACCATCTTTATTTTCATATGATTGTTTATAAAAAAATAAGACATCAACATCTTTATTAAAATCATTATCTTGTTTATAGAAGTTAAACTTTAAATAAGATTTAAGTTCGTTTAATGTGTCAATAAAACTATCGGGCCCAAAAACAAGAACATTTAATTTATGCATATTTTAATTAAAGACAAATATCTTTACTTTCGCAAGTATAAAGTAAAATGTGCTGTAGGTAAAAGGGGAATTGGACATAAAAGAAAAGAAGGAGATTATATTACTCCAATAGGTATTTTTAAAATAAAATTTATTTTATATCGAAAGGATAGAATAAAAAAATTTAGAACTTCCTTAAAAAAAATATCAATTAATAAAAATTTTGGCTGGTGTGATGACCCAAACTCGAAAAGTTACAATAAGCTTATTAAGTATCCTTTTGAAGGTAGTGCTGAAAAACTTTTTAGAAAAGATAATATTTATGACTTAATCATTGTACTAAATTACAATATGAATCCTGTTAAAAAAAATAAAGGGAGTGCAATTTTTATTCATATTTCTAAAAGAAATTATAAAAAAACAGAAGGTTGCGTAGCAATAAGAAAAAAAGAATTATTAAAAATTATTATAAATTTAAAAAAAAAAACTAAAGTAAAAATTTCTTAGTCTCTGCTTCCAAAGATAGAGCTACCTATTCTAACATATGTAGCACCAGAACTAACAGCATCCATATAATCAGATGACATACCCATACTTAATTCGCTTAAAGCAAGAGAGGTATTTAATTCATTTAATGACTGAAAATATTTTTTAGAATTTTTATTATTAGGTGGAATAACCATTAATCCTATAACATTTAAATTTTTTTCTAACGTACAATAGTTATAAAAAGCGTCAAGTTCCCCGACAGGTATACCAGATTTTTGAAGTTCATTACCAATATTAACTTGTATAAAATATTTTAAATTTTTATTTAAATCGATTTCTCTTTTTGCCAAAACATCTGCTAGTTTTTGATTGTCCAGAGAATGAATATAATCAAATATCTTTATTGCATCTTTTGCTTTGTTGCTTTGAAGTTTACCAATCATATGGAGATTAAATTTAAAATTATTTTTAATCACATTCCATTTGGACATAGCTTCTTGTACCTTATTTTCTCCAAAATGATTATGACCAACATCAATCAATGGCTGTATATGACTTAGTGAAAAAGTTTTGCTTACAGCAATTATATTTACAGGCTTTAAGGGTTTTAACCGATTAATATTAAATTTTATTTTGTCAAATCTTTCAATTATGATGCTCATATGTTTGTTTTAAAAAAAAAATATTTTTTTATTATAGGAAGTATAAAAGATATAGATTTAAATAATATTAAAAAATATAACAAATTTTCTATTATTTATAGAAACAAGAAAACTCCAGAAGATTTAAACTCATTATTAATTTTTAGGAAAAAATGTAGATTGAAAAACATTAAATTCTATATAGCAAACAATACAAGACTTGCTTGTTTGCTAAAAGCAGATGGGATTTATCTTTCAGCATCAAATAAAAGTTTTAAATCATTAAATTTATTAAGTTTACAATTCGATATCATCGGATCGGCTCATAATATAAATGAAATCAATCAAAAAAAGAAACAGAAATGTACATGCATAATATTTACAAAATTATTTAAAGTTAATTACGCTCCTGAAGAAAAATTCTTAGGCATAATTAAATTTAATAACCTATTAAAAATTAATAGAAATATTATTCCTCTAGGTGGAATTACTGAATTTAATTTGAACAAACTAAATATTCTAAAGTCTGATGGTTTTGCGCTTATGTCGGAGATAAAAAAAAAGCCGACTATTTCTAGTCGGCTTTTTTAAATTAGTTATTTACTTATTAAAACGCAACAGAAACACCTAATGTTCTAGTGTCATCTGAAGTAGCTAATACATAACCTGCATTATCAGTTTGCGCTTCTTGGAATCCTATAGTCATTCCACCCATAGTGTAACCAACGTTTATCGCGTCAGTTTCTTGCTCTGGAGCACCTGTGTTATCGTGCTTGTAAGAAGTGTATCTGTTAAATGAGATTGAGATTGCATCGCTGTAAGCATAAGCTACACCGATTATATCATCTTTGTACCATACTGCATCTGCTGTTGCAGAAGCTTCACCTTCGTTGTGAAGTTTCTTTTGGTAACCTAGTTTGAAAGCTCCAACACTGTAGTTTAATGCTGCTGTTGCATCGAAAGCATCATCTGCATTAAGTATAGTTGTATGATCGATTTCACCTAAACCAGTTGTTAACGTAAGTCCATCTAAGTACCCACCAACGAATGGTAAGCCACCCATGTCAGTTTTTAAACTTACTGATTGAGCTGAACCTACAGAACCACTTTGATCACCTGAAGCAGCATTGTCAGTATTTTTCGTGCTGTCATATCTTGGGTAGTACTTGTAGTTAACTGCACCTAATACAGGTAAGTCAAATTTAGCACCAATACCCATTTGACCAGCTGCGTCACCGATGTCATTGTAAGTACCTGATCCTGAACCTGTTGCTTCTTCGTAAGCTGATGGAGTTATGTCATCAATAGCATCTATTGGGTCAGAGTCTGATCCAACATATACTGTTGCTAATCCCATAATATTTCCAAAAGCGATTTGAGAGTTTCCGTAACCTAAGTTATCAGAAGTATCTTGAAATACTGATACAGTTATACCGTTATCCAACTCTGTAGAACCAGCGAATTTTAATTCTCTGTCCATACCAAGTGGGTTACCAGTCGTATCATCTGTTTCAGATTGGTAAGTTGCTTCCATGTTACCTGTTACAGTTAATTCACCAGCGTAAGCTGTTGAAACTGCAAAAGAGAATAATAGAGCAACTAATATTTTAGTTATTTTCATTGTTTATCCTTTGTTAAATTATTAATAATTTAATAATTATTGTATTTACCTTATTGAGACGTTATTTTGTTTATAATGTTCGTATTTAACAAGTTTTTTTGATTAATGTGATATATATATCACAGTTAAAAAGTCTACTGAATCAAGCAAAATTAAGCTATAAACAAAAAATATGTTATACAATTTCACCATCAAACCACATTTTTCAGTTTTAAAAGCTTTTTACAACATATTGGGTATTTTTTTAATAGTTTTTCTTACATCATGTTCATTGCCGAAGCTTCCAGAACGACAAAAAGTAAATAAGGACGTACCTGTTAATGCAAAGGAAAGAGCCAGGAAAAATATCGAGGAAGGTAGAGGAATAAGTCTTAACAAAGCTTTCAAACGATCTGGCTCTACTAATTACGAATTTAGTAGCTCTAATCCTTTGTGGAGAGCCTCATTAGAACTTATTGATTTCATGCCCATGACAACTGTTGATTATTCTGGAGGTATAATAATTACTGATTGGTACAGCGACTCCAATAATTCTGATGAGTCTATCAAAATTACTGTTCGTTTTTTATCCAGTGAAATTAGATCTGATAGCATAAAAATTATTGTACATAACAAAAAATGTCAAATTAGCCAAAATTGTTCCATTAATGAAATAGACTCCAAAATTAAATTTGAACTACAAAAATCTATATTAGCTAAAGCAGCTCAATACGAATTGGACTCTAAAAAATCAAAAAAATAAATCAATTTATAAATGGAAAGATACAACTTTCAAAAAATTGAAAAAAAATGGCGTGACGACTCTCAATCTAACTCGGTGAGAAGGAAAGATTCTAATAAAAAATATTATTGTTTAGAAATGTTTCCTTATCCATCAGGAAAAATTCACATGGGACACGTAAGAAACTATACGATTGGAGATGTTATAGCTCGATACAAATATTTAAATGGATTTAATGTTCTTCATCCAATGGGTTGGGATTCTTTTGGTTTGCCAGCCGAAAATGCTTCAAAATTAAATAAACTACATCCAAAAAAGTGGACAAATGAGAATATCAAAACAATGAGAAATCAGCTGAAATTATTGGGTTTATCCATAGATTGGAGCAAAGAGCTTTCCACTTGTGATAAAGACTATTACAGACATCAACAAGAATTATTTATTGATTTTTATAACAGTGGTTTAGTTTCACGAAAAGAAACATATGTAAATTGGGACCCAGTGGAGAATACAGTTTTAGCAAATGAACAAGTTATTAATGGGAGGGGCTGGAGATCAAATGCTTTGGTTGAGAGAAAAAAATTATCTCAATGGTTTTTTAATATAACTAAATATTCAAATGAACTCTTAAAAGATTTAAATGTTTTAAAAGGCTGGCCTGAAAAAGTTAAATTAATGCAAAAAAATTGGATTGGAAAATCATTTGGATGTGAAATAAATTTTCAAATTGATAAATCTGATCAAAAAATTAATATTTTCACAACACGACCTGACACTATCTTTGGAGCTAGTTTTATTGCCTTATCTGTTGATCATGAGTTAAGTAAAAATTTTAAAAAAAAAAATGATTTTATTAAATTTAAAAAAGAATGTAATAAAACTGGCACTACAGAAGAGGCCTTAGCTGGTGCTGAAAAATTAGGTTATAATACGAATCTTGTTGCCAAACACCCATTCATAAAGAACAAAGTTGTACCAGTTTTTTTTGCAAACTTTGTTTTAATGGACTACGGCAGTGGTGCCATATTTGGTTGCCCAGCGCACGATCAAAGAGACTTTGATTTTGCAAAAAAATATGATCTTGAAATCACAAAAGTAGTCTCTAACTCCTCTTCTAAAAAAGAGCTTAAGGAAGCTTATATAGGTAGTGGAAAATTAATAAATTCTGACTTTTTAAATAATTTGGATGTTGATACCGCTAAAGAAGAAATAATTAATGAAATTGAGAAAAAAAAAATCGGTAAAAGAAAAATTCTTTATCGTCTAAAAGACTGGGGTATTTCACGCCAACGATACTGGGGTTGTCCAATTCCAATAATTTATTTGGAAAATGGTACACCGGTTCCAGTTGATAAAAGTGAATTACCAATAGAACTACCTGATGATGTAGATTTAAATGCAAAAGGCAATCCTTTAGAAAATCATCCTACTTGGAAAAAAACTATTCATAAATCAACTGGTCAGGTAGCAATCAGAGAAACAGATACCCTTGATACATTTGTAGACTCTTCTTGGTATTTTTTAAGATTTTGTTCTCCTAAACATACCATCTCTCCTTTTGATGAAAAAGAAGTCAATTATTGGATGCCGGTAGACCAGTACATAGGTGGTATAGAACATGCAATATTACATTTACTTTATTCTAGGTTTTTTACTAAAGGAATTAATAAACTTAATAAAAATTTTGATTTTGTAGAACCTTTTAAAAATTTATTTACTCAAGGTATGGTGTGTCATGAGTCTTACAAAGATCAGATGGGAAATTGGCTTTACCCAGATGAAGTTGAAAAAGAAAATTCTAATAGGGCATTTAAAAAAGCTGATAAAAGTAAGGTAGTCATTGGTCCACCGGAGTCTATGTCAAAATCAAAAAAAAATACTATTGATCCTGAATCCATGATCAAACAATATGGTGCGGATGCAGTAAGATGGTTTATTCTATCAGACAGTCCCCCTGAAAAAGATATTCAATGGTCTAATACTGGCGTGTCCTCAGCCAATAAATTTTTACAGAAAATTTGGGATTTAAATTTTTTAATCTCAACAAGAAAAGATTTAAAACCGGACAAGATTTCAGAAAACAAATTTCAACTTAATATAAACAGTTACGTGAATAAAATTGATAACTCTATTCAGAATTTTAGATTTAACGTTTCTATTGCAAACTTCTACGAGCTCTACAAGTACTTCAAAGAAAATTTAAATTCTAAAATTAGTAATAGATTATTAATAGAAAATTTGACAAAGATAATGAAACTTTTAATACCTTTTGCACCACATTTAGCTAACGAATGTTTGGAATTATTAAATTGCAAATCTACAAATATTTGGCCTGAAATTGATCAAGAAAATATTTTAGATGAGGTTAAATTAGCAGTACAAATTAACGGTAAAACAAGAGACATAATAAGCATAAAAAAGAACTTAGGTGAAAAAGAAATCAAGCAAATTATAATAGACCAATCTAAAGCTAAGAAATATATATATGATCAAAAAATTATTAAGACTATCTTTGTTAAAAACAAGATTGTAAATTATATAATTTAAATAAATGAAAATACTTTTAATATTATTAATACTAATAACCACACAATGTGGTTTTGAGGTTTATAATAAGTCTGATCTTATTAATTTTGACATAATTAATATATCCTCAAGCGGTAATAAAATAATTAATTACAAAATAATAAATAAACTAAATTCAATTAATACAGAAAAAAATGAAAATTTAGTTGAATTAGAAATTATCTCAAAAAAAAATAAAATAATAAAAGAAAAAAATATTAAAAATGAAATAACAAAATATCAATTGACTATATCGGTTGATGTAATAGTTAAATCAATAGAGAATAGGAAAGAGAAATTTTTTGCAATAGAAAAATCTGGATTTTACAATGCTGGCAAGAAATATTCCTCGACTCTTAATAATGAGAAAAAATTAATTGAGACACTAGTTAATTCTTTATCTGATGAAATATTTGATGAGCTTATAGCTAAAGTAAATGCTTTATAAAAGTTACTTAATTGAAGAGAATATAAATAATCTAAATAAGGAATTATTTCTTTTTTTTGGTGAAAATATTGGCTTAAAAGAAGAAATAAAAAAAAAAATTAAATTAGTAAATTCAAGCTCAGAAATTTTATATTTTAATCAAGATGAAATTTTAAAAAATAATCAGCAAATATTTAATGAATTTAATAATTTTTCATTATTTGAAAAAGAGAAAATTATATTCATAGATCAGGTAAACGATAAAATTTTAGAAACTATTAAAGAGATAGATAAAAAGTTTGATACACAAAAAATGTACTTATTTTCAGATCTTTTAGATAAAAAATCTAAAATAAGAAACTATTTTGAGAAATCAAATCATTGTGGAGCCGTAGCTTGTTACGCAGATAACGAAATAAGTATAAAAAAAATAATACTTACTAGACTAAAAGGTTTTGAAGGTCTTTCTCCAAACAATATAAATCTAATTGTTGAAAATAGTAATTTAGATAGAGTTAAACTTAACAATGAAATCAGTAAAATTGTTGACTACTTTCAAGATAAAAAAATATTAACTAATAAATTAGAAAAAATTTTAGACTCTGCAATTAATGATAATTTTAACGCTATAAGAGATGGGGCTTTAAATGGTAACAAAATTTCTACTAATAAGTTGCTTAACGAAACTGTAATTAATGCAGAAAAAAGTATCTATTATTTGGCAACAGTTAATCAGCGAATAAATAAATTATCAGAAGTAAATGATTCTAAAAATATTGAAGAAACCTTAAATAAGATGAAGCCTCCAATTTTTTGGAAAGATAAGCCTAATTTTATAATTCAGGCAAAAAGGTGGGACAATAAAAAAATAAAGAAAGCCCTACGTAAAACGTATGAGTTAGAAATTAAAATAAAAACTAATTCTGCTATTAATAAAATAATACTTATTAAAAAATTGATGGTCGATTTATGTAATCTTGCTAACGCTTAGTCAATAAATCTGAAATTAATTCAAATTGTTCTAAATCCTTATACTCGACTGTAATTTTTCCCGAATTATTTTTTTTATTCAATATGTAAACTCTAAGGCCTAGTATTTTTTCGATACGCTCTTGCGCTTTTAAAATATTTGTATCTTTAACTTTTATTCCTGAAGCTGAAACTTTGTTTCTCTTAGCTAAATATTCAACTTTTCTAGAACTATAATTTTTTGAAACTATTTCTTCTGCAATGATAGATGCATTTGACAGTCCTACTAAAGGTCTTGCTTGACCATTTGATAGAGTTCCCTCCTCTATCATGGCAATTACATCTTCTGGTAAAGTAAGCAATCTTAAAGTGTTGCTAATATGGCTTCTGCTTTTAGACATCAGTTTAGATATACTTTCATGATCATAGTTGAATTCAACAGCTAACCTTTTATATCCTCGGGCTTCCTCAATTGAGTTTAGATCATCTCTTTGAATATTTTCTACTATAGCCACCTCTAAGGTTTCAACGTCATTAAGATCTAAAATATTAACTGGCAGCTCATGTAAACCAGCTTTCTGGGCTGCAAGCCACCTTCTTTCACCAGCGACTATTTCATATTTACCTAACTCAGATTTTTTAGGTCGAACAGCTATAGGATGAATTATTCCATTTTTTTTAATTGAGTTAGATAATTCTTCTAATTTAATTTCATCAAATTTTTGCCTGGGTTGATAGGGATTTCTACTGAGATCACTAATAGAAATTTTGTTAATTACATTTTTTTCTAATTTTTTTTCTGATGGTGACTGATCTCCAAATAAAGCTGAAAGTCCTCTTCCTAAGCCTTTTTTTTTACCTGAACTCATGCAGCACTTTCTACATTATTTTTTTTTAAAAATTCTTCTGCTAATTTTAAATAAGACTTACTGCCAACACAATTTTTATCATATATTACACATGGTAATCCGTGCGAAGGAGCTTCTGATAATCTTACATTTCTTTGTATTACTGTTTGATAGACTTTATCTTTAAAATATTTCCTAGCCTCAATATCAACTTCAGAAGAAAGTTTATTTCTCTTATCAAACATTGTTAATAAAATTCCTCTTATTTTTAACGTTGGATTTAAGTTCTCTTTAATTCTATCTATAGTCTTTACTAATTGTGTTATTCCTTCTAATGCGAAAAATTCTGTCTGTAATGGCACCAACAATTCATCAGATGCAACTAATGACATTATTGTTAAAAGGCTCAACGACGGTGGGCAATCTATAAATACATTATCATATTTTCCAATTATTCCTGATTTTTGACTATCTAATATTTCTTTTAAAACAAATGCCCTCTTCGAGTCATTGGCGGTTTCTACTTCCAGTCCAGATAAATTTACGTGTGAACCTATTATATCTAAATTATTAATTTTAGTTTTTTGGATTACCTGGCTCAATGTAACTTTTTTAATAAGCAAATTGTAAATATTATTATTTTCATCACCATTACTTTTACCTAGCCCAGTAGTAGCGTTGCCTTGAGGATCCAAATCTATAACTAAATTATTTTGACCCAAAATGGACAAAGATGTTGCAAGATTAATGACAGTGGTAGTCTTACCTACACCGCCTTTTTGATTTATGACTGAAATTATTGTTGTCATTAATTAAAATTAATAATAATTATTTTTGACTTTTTATCAGTTATACTTTCTTCAAGTTTATAAGGGTATTTTTGTTTTTTGAAAGCTTTTTTTAATTCTTCATGTGCATTTTGACCCTTTAGAATTATTAATTTGTGAGGTTTATTTGCAATTTCACGTGAAACTTGTATTATTTTTTCAAGCTTTTTAAATGCTCTACTCACTATAAAGTCAGATTCTAGGATTTCATCATATACATTTCCACAAACACTTGCCCTTATGGACAATTTTCTGATAATCTTCTCTAAAAAAGCTCTTTTAACAGGGGATTTCTCATATAATTTCACGTGAAAGTCCTTAATCTCATTAAATATTGCTAAAATCAAACCAGGAAATCCTGCACCTGAACCTAAATCTGATAAAGAATTTTTTGAAAAGTCTATAAATTTAACTAATTGCGCAGAGTCTAATATGTGCCTATGCCAAATATCAAATTCAGTGCTTTTAGATATTAAGTTGTGATTTTTATTTGCACTGATTAGCGCATTTTTAAAGATTTGAAGCTTTTCTATAGATCTAGAGGAAAAATGAAGCTGATTTTTTAGAATATTTATGACTTCTTTATCCTGCATTACGCAGTAACTTTAAATTTAAGCTTTTTAATATGAGATAATAAAATTATAACAGCTGCAGGAGTAATGCCATCTATTCTAATAGCCTGACCAAGGGTTTTAGGCTTAATGGAAACTAGCTTAGATTTTACCTCGTTAGACAAACCACTTAAATTTTCATAATTTATATTTTCAGGGATGATTACAGACTCGTCTCTCTTAAAAGATTTGATGTCTCGTTCTTGTCTTTTCAAATAACCCATGTAGTGGGCATCAGTTACAACCTGCATTTCAATTGGACTCGGAAACAAAGGTATGTCATTAAATATCTGCCTTATTTTGGCCATATTTACTTTTCTTTGACCCATTACTTCTAAACATGATCTTTTAACTCCATCCATAGCAATTTTGATACCATGTTTTTTTGCTTCGTTAGGGGTTAAATATTTTGACTCTAAAAATTTATTTAGTGAAGAAATATTTTTTTTCTTTTCTAAATAAATTTTTTTCCTTTCCGATCCTACTAAATTCAAATTTATACCAAGTAAAGTTAACCTTTGATCTGCATTATCAGCTCTTAAAGTTAATCTATATTCTGCTCTAGAGGTAAACATACGATAAGGTTCGGTAACGCCTTTTGTTATTAAGTCGTCAACCATTACTCCGATATAAGACGTAGATCTATCTAAAACAAACTCAGCTTTATTTTTAATTTTTAATGCAGCATTAATTCCAGCTATTAAACCTTGAGCAGCTGCTTCCTCATAGCCAGTAGTACCGTTAATTTGTCCTGCTAAAAATAACGACTTAATTTTTTTGGTTTCTAAAGTAGCGTTAAGTTCCCTTGGATC
>Ga0233444_10001788_pt1 | contig 23548 bp, 31 predicted proteins | sample SI_124_October20_6_FD_182792 | JGI IMG/M metagenome (GOLD analysis project Ga0233444, IMG submission 182792) | Seawater microbial communities from Saanich Inlet, British Columbia, Canada - SI_124_October2016_10_MG | ecosystem: Environmental > Aquatic > Marine > Inlet | place: Canada: British... | reverse complement strand
GGAGTAGTAACTAAAATAATTAAGTAACGCTTAGGAGCGTAGTTCAATTGGTAGAGCGCCGGTCTCCAAAACCGGAGGTTGTGGGTTCGAGTCCCTCCGCTCCTGCCAAACTTAGAGAAAGTTATGAAAAATCCTTTAAAATTTATTCAAGAAGTAAAACAAGAAACTTTTAGAATAACTTGGCCTACCAAAAAAGATACCATGATGGGAGCTGTTATGGTTTTTGCTTTAGCTTCAATTGCAGCGATATTTTTTTTAATATTAGATCAAATTTTAAGGTTTTTACTAAATTTAGTTTTAACTATTAATTTTTAATAATGAATTGGTATATTGTACAAGCTTACTCTGGTTTCGAAAAAAAGGTTGTTGAATCTATAAGGGAAGAACTTAAAAAACATAAACTCGAGGAAAATATCGGTGATATTTTAGTTCCTACACATCAAATTACTCTGGTTAAAAAAGGTAAAAGAACAAAAAAAGAAAGCAAATATTTTCCTGGTTATGTTCTTTTAAAAATTGAATTAACAAAACAAATTTATCATTTAATAAAAAATTTAACCAAAGTTAGTGGTTTTCTAGGATCTGGCGATAAACCTACTCCTATATCTGACACTGAAATTCAAAGGATATTAGGCCAAGTATCTGAGAGTGCTGATAATCAAAAAACAGGTATTAATTTTGAAATTGGCGAAAAAGTAAAAGTTTGTGACGGTCCATTTGCTTCATTTAATGGACTAATAGAAGAAATTGATGAAGAAAAATCTAGACTTAAAGTGTCAGTTTCTATATTTGGTAGGGCTACTCCTGTAGATTTAGAATTTAATCAAGTGGAGAAAAATTAGATGGCAAAAGAAATAACAGGTTACGTAAAATTACAGATAAAAGGAGGCCAAGCAAACCCAGCTCCTCCTGTTGGTCCAGCATTAGGTCAACGAGGAATTAACATTATGGAATTTTGTAAAGCTTTTAACGAAAAAACTAAAGCATTTATGGGAAAGCCAGTTCCTGTGGTAATAACAGTTTATAAAGATAAAAAATTTGACTTTATAATTAAATCACCACCAGCTTCACATTTTATTAGAGAGGCAGCAAAATTAAAAAGTGGATCAAAAGAACCTGGAAGAGTTATAGCTGGTTCAATAACCATGAAACAAGCTGAAGCAATTGCTAAAGAAAAAATGAAGGATTTAAATGCTTTCGATATTAAAGAAGCTACAAAAATTATTTGTGGTTCGGCAAGATCTATGGGAATTGAAGTAAAAGAATAGATATGAAAAAAAACTCAAAACGATATAAAGAAATTAAAAAATTAATTTCAAAAGATAAAAAAATTGACACTAAAGAAATTTTAGAGGCGGTTAAAAAAAACTGTACTACTAAATTTGATGAGTCAATTGATGTATCTTTAAAAATAAATCTTAAACAATCTAAAGGTGGAGACTTTAGTTTAAGAACAGTTGTAAATTTACCTAATGGCTCTGGAAAAAAAAATAAATTAGCCGTATTATGTGAACCAGAAAAAGCCGATGAAGCAAAAAAAGCAGGAGCAGATGTTGTTGGTTCCGATGACCTAATTGAAAAAATTGCTGCTGGAAAATTTGATTTTACAAAATTAATTTGCACCCCAGGAATGATGGGCAAAATTGGAAAACATGGTAAAGTTTTAGGTCCAAAAGGTTTAATGCCAAATCCTAAACTAGGAACAGTCGCTACTGATCTAACAAAAGCAGTGAAAGATATTAAAACTGGATTAGTAGAAATTCGAAATGATAAAGATGGAAATCTTGCATCTACTATTGGAAGAAAAAGCTTTTCTACAGAAAAATTATTAGAAAATTATAATTTTTTTGTTGAAAGTGTAAAAAAAGAAAAACCTGACACAATTAAAGGTGAATTTATTAAGAGTATTTTCCTAACTTCTACTATGGGCATCTCCTATAAAGTTGGAGCTAAATAACGTTATGATGTCTAAAGAAGCAAAAAAAAATTACGTCGAAGAAATGAAAAAGAATTTTACTGAGAACGAGTCAGTAATGGTTGCGCAATATCAAGGTCTTAATGTTAATGAATTAGACACTTTAAGAAAAGAATTAAGAGATAAAGGAATTATATTCAAAATAACAAAAAACAGAATTACAAAAATAGCTTTAAAAGAAACTCCAAAAAAAGATCTTGAAAAATATTTTACAGGACCAACTGCTGCAGCTATTTCTTCCGACCCTATTTCTACAGCAAAAATTCTTACAAAATTTTCTAAGACAAATAATAAGTTAAAAATTATTGCAGGGTTCATGGATGGTAAGGTTTTAGATGAAAAAGAGGTGTCAGTAATTGCCACACTACCATCATTAGAGGAAGCAAGAGCTAAAATAGTGGGTATATTGGCAACTCCAGCTCAAAAATTAGTGAGTATTTTACTTGCACCTGGCTCAAAAATTGCTAATTTAGCGCGCGCAAAGAGTTTAAAAAATTAAATTACAGGAACTAAAATGGCAGATTTAAATAAAATTATAGATGAACTTTCTACTTTAACAGTTGTTGAAGCAGCCGAGTTGTCTAAACAACTTGAGGAAAAATGGGGAGTAACAGCAGCAGCCCCAGTTGCAGCAGCACCAGCTGGAGGTGCAGCAGCACCAGCAGGAGAGGAGAAATCAGAATTTTCAGTTTTCTTAGCATCAGCAGGTGATAAAAAAATTAACGTAATAAAAGAAGTTAGAGCGATAACTGGTTTAGGTTTAAAAGAAGCAAAAGATTTAGTTGAGGCAGCACCTAAGGAAGTAAAAGGTGGTGTAGCTAAAAAAGATGCTGAAGAATTTAAGAAAAAACTTGAAGCGGCTGGAGCTAAAGTAGAATTAAAGTAAACAATTTTTAAGACTAAGTTTTATTGCAAACTAAAATTTGCAGTAAAATTTTTTATATTTAATGCAATTATCTTTTACTCAAAAGAAACATATAAGAAAAAACTTTGGAAAACTAATCGAGGGTTTATCCATTCCCAATTTAATAGAAGTACAAAAAAACTCATACAATGAATTTTTAAAGTCAAAATCTTTAAATGATCAATTAAATGATTTATCTAGAGGTATTGAAAAAGTTTTTAAAAGCATTTTTCCAATTGAGGATGGAAATGACAAAGCAACTTTAGAATATATTTCTTATAAACTTGAAAAACCTAAGTTTGATGTAATCGAATGCAAACAAAGAAGTTTATCATATTCTGCCGCATTAAAAGCAAATTTACGATTAGTTGTTTATGATATTGATGTAGAAAATAATACAAAACAGATTCTTTCCGCAAAAGAACAAGAAGTATTTATTGGTGATTTACCTTTAATGACACCAAGTGCAACTTTTATAACGAATGGTGTCGAAAGAGTAGTTGTAAATCAGATGCACAGAAGTCCTGGAGTTTTTTTTGATCACGATAAAGGTAAAACTCATGCAAGTGGTAAACTTTTATTTAATTGCAGAATTATTCCTGGTAGGGGTTCGTGGCTAGACTTCGAATTTGACGCTAAAGATATATTATATTTTAGAATTGACAGAAAAAAAAAGCTTCCAATTTCAACATTTTTATTTGCACTTGGTTATACTAAAGAAAAATTAATTGAAACATTTTATACCACAAGCAAATATTCTTATGACCAAGAAACTAAAAGCTGGATAACAGAATTTAATTTAGAAAATTTTAAAAGACCTCAGAAATTATCTTATGATTTAGTAGATGCTAAAAATAATAAAAAGGTTTTAGGTAAAGGTGAAAAATTAAATATTATAATTGCAAAAAAACTTAAAGAAAAAGGTTTAAACTCAATATCTATTCCTAATGACCAAGTTGTGGGAAAATATATTGGAAAAGATATAAAAGATAAAAGTGGAGAACTATTAATTGGAGCTGGATTTGATATTACAGAAGAACAATTGGAAAAAATCATAGCTCAAGAGGAGAAAGAATTGAATATCGTTAATATTGATCCAATTAATAAAGGTCCTTATATTTTAGAAAGTCTTAAAATAGACAAAAATACTAATAAAACTGAAGCATTAAATGATATTTATAAAGTTTTAAGACCTGGAGAAGCACCTTCTTTTGAGGTAGCTGAAGAAATATTCAATAATCTTTATTTTAAAGAAGATAGATATGATCTATCTGAAGTTGGTAGAGTAAAGCTCAATTCAAAGTTAGATTTAAAAACAAGTACGAAAAAAACAGTATTAGAAACTATTGATGTTATTGCCATAATTAGATTTATGTTGGATTTAAGAGATGGAAAAGGAGATGTCGATGATATAGATCACTTAGGAAATAGAAGAGTTCGATCGGTAGGTGAACTAGTAGAAAATCAATTTAGAATAGGTCTTTTAAGAATGGAAAGAACAGTAAAAGAAAAAATGTCCACTTTTTTAGAGATAGAGTCAGCAATGCCGCAAGATTTGATAAACGCTAAGCCAATTACAACTTCTTTAAAAGACTTTTTTGCAACATCACAACTTTCTCAATTCATGGATCAAACTAATCCATTGTCAGAAATTACACACAAACGAAGAGTGTCAGCACTAGGTCCTGGTGGTTTAACTAGAGAGAGAGCTGGCTTTGAAGTGAGAGATGTTCATCCAACTCATTATGGTAGAATATGTCCTATCGAGACTCCTGAAGGGCCAAATATTGGTTTAATAAATAGTTTAGCAACTTATTGTAGAGTAAATAAATTTGGCTATATCGAAAGTCCTTATAAAAAAGTAGTTAATGGAAAAGTAACATCAGAAATAAAGTATCTTTCTGCTATTGAAGAGGAAAAATTCACAATAGCTCAAGCTAATTCAGCTTTAAACAAAGATGGCTCGTTTTCTGAAGAATTAGCTGCTTGCCGAAAAAATCTTAATTTTGAATTATCATCTAGAGAAAATATTGATTTCATAGATGTTTCGCCAAAACAATTAGTATCTGTAGCAGCTGCATTAATTCCATTTTTAGAAAATGACGATGCAAACAGAGCCTTGATGGGTTCCAACATGATGAGGCAGGCAGTGCCACTTTTAAAACCTGAGTCCCCTTTAGTTGGCACAGGCATAGAGTCAGATGTAGCATTAGATTCAGGGGTTACTATTGTTGCTAGGAGAAATGGAGTTGTAGATAAAATAGACGGAAAGAGAATTGTTGTTCAAGCTACTGACGTAACAGATCTATCTCAATCAGCAGTAGATATATACAATTTATCAAAATTTCAAAGATCAAATCAAAATACATGTATTAACCAAAAACCACTTGTAAAAGTTGGAGATAAAATAAAAAAAGGAGATATCATTGCTGATGGACCGGCTACAAAACTTGGTGAGTTGGCACTTGGTAAAAATGTTACAGTCGCCTTTATGCCTTGGCAAGGTTATAATTTTGAAGACTCAATCTTAATTTCAGAAAGATGTGTGACAGATGACGTTTTCACTTCAGTTCATATAGAAGAATACGAGTCTATGGCCAGAGATACCAAACTTGGAGCTGAAGAAATAACAAGAGATATACCGAATGTAAGCGAAGAAAGTTTAAGAAATTTAGATGAGTCTGGAATTGTTTACGTTGGAGCTGAGGTAAAACCTGGTGATATATTAGTTGGAAAAGTAACTCCTAAAAGCGAAACATCTTCAAGCCCTGAAGAAAAATTATTAAGATCTATATTTGGAGAAAAGGCTACTGATGTAAGAGACTCGTCTTTAAAATTGCCCTCAGGTAGTACCGGTGTAGTTATAGATGTAAGAGTTTTTAATAGACATGGTATTGAAAAGGATGAAAGATCTATAGCTATTGAAAGAGCTGAGATTGAGTTAGTTCAAGAAGATAAAAAAGTAGAAGAAGAAATACTTAATAGAAATATAAAATTAAGAGCGGTCGATTTACTAAATGGTCAAAGTATTAACAAACAATTTAAAGATTTAAAATCTGGCACAACACTAAATCTAAATGATTTTGATAATTTGAACTTAAAAGATCTTTTAAAAATTTCTTTAGAAAAACAAGATTTGAACATAAATTTAGAAAAATTAAAAAATCAATTTGAAGAGGCTTCAGAGGATATAAGACTTAGATTTGAAGACAAAGTTTCTAAAATTCAGCAAGGAGATGATCTTTTACCAACTGTTATGAAAGTAGTGAAAGTTTTTGTTGCTGTTAAGAGAAGATTAATGCCCGGAGATAAAATGGCTGGTAGACATGGTAATAAGGGCGTTGTTAGCAAAATCGTTCCTGTTGAAGATATGCCTTATATGGAAAATGGAAAGCCGGTGGATATTGTTTTAAACCCACTAGGTGTTCCAAGTCGTATGAATGTTGGTCAGATCTTAGAAACTCATTTAGGTTGGTCATGCTCTGAACTTGGAGATCAAATAAAAGAACTTTTAAAGAATTTTGATAAAGAACTAGATAAGATTAAACAAAAGCTTAAGGAAATTTATGGTAATGAATATTATAATGATGTTGTTTCAAAGTTGTCAAATAAAGAAGTTGCAGAATTAGTTCAAAATTTATCTAACGGAGTTCCCATAGCCACCCCAGTATTTGATGGTGCTAGCACTGAAGACATTACAAAAATGCTTGATCTTGCTAAATTACCTAATTCAGGTCAAACAAATTTATGGAACGGTCAAACAGGAGAACAATTTGATAGACCTGTTACAGTAGGTATAATTTATATGTTAAAATTAAATCACTTAGTAGAAGATAAAATACACGCAAGATCAACTGGTCCTTATAGTTTAGTAACTCAGCAGCCTCTTGGTGGAAAAGCGCAACTTGGTGGTCAGAGATTTGGTGAAATGGAAGTTTGGGCGCTAGAGGCTTATGGCGCATCCTACACTCTTCAAGAAATTTTAACAGTTAAATCAGATGATGTCGCTGGAAGAACTAAGGTTTACGAAACAATTGTGAAAGGAAATAATAATTTTGAGTCAGGTGTTCCCGAGTCTTTTAACGTTTTAGTGAAAGAAATAAGAGCATTAGGTTTAAATATAGAGCTTAATTAATTATGGAAAAAAATATAACTAAAAGTTTTGAAAATCAAAATATCACTAAAGAAAATAATTTTAACAGCATAAAAATTACTTTAGCAAGTCCAGAGAAAATTAAATCATGGTCCTATGGAGAGATTAAAAAACCTGAAACAATTAATTACAGGACTTTTAGACCAGAAAAAGATGGTTTGTTTTGTTCAAGAATTTTTGGTCCGGTAAAAGACTACGAATGTCTATGCGGAAAGTACAAAAGAATGAAATTCAGAGGTATCATTTGTGAAAAATGTGGCGTGGAAGTAACAAAGTCAAATGTAAGAAGAGAAAGAATGGGGCACATTGATCTTGCTTGTCCTGTTGCTCATATTTGGTTTTTAAAATCTTTACCAAGTAGAATTTCTTTAGCAATAGACATGAAGCTTAAAGAGGTTGAAAAGGTTTTATATTTTGAAAGCTTTATTATAGTTGAACCAGGTTTAACAACTTTAAAGAAAGGTCAACTTATATCCGAAGAAGCATTGCTTAAAGCACAAGAAGAATTCGGAGAAGATGCATTCACAGCTGGAATAGGCGCAGAAGCAGTAAGAGAAATCTTAGTAAATTTAGATTTAAAAAAAGAACAAAAAAAATTAAGAGAGTCTTTAAAGGAAATTAAATCTAAAGTAACTGAAGAAAGAACTATTAAAAGATTAAAATTAATAGAGTCATTTTTAAACTCAGGCAATAAACCCGAATGGATGATTCTAACTTCAGTGCCGGTTATACCTCCTGAGTTAAGACCTTTAGTTCCTTTAGATGGAGGAAGATTCGCTACATCAGATTTAAATGACCTATATAGAAGAGTAATAAACAGAAATAATAGATTGAAAAGACTCTTAGATCTTAAAGCTCCAGATATCATTGTAAGAAATGAAAAAAGAATGCTTCAAGAGTCAGTAGATGCTTTATTTGATAATGGAAGAAGAGGAAGAGTTATAACTGGAACAGGTAAACGTCCACTTAAATCTTTAGCGGAAATGTTAAAAGGCAAGCAAGGTAGGTTTAGACAAAATTTATTAGGTAAAAGAGTAGACTATTCCGGAAGATCAGTAATTGTTGTTGGGCCAGAATTGAAATTACATCAATGTGGTTTACCAAAAAAAATGGCCTTAGAATTATTTAAACCATTTTTATATGCGCGATTAGATAAACTTGGTTTAGCGACAACCATTAAACAAGCTAAAAGACTGGTGGAAAAAGAAAAAAGTGAAGTTTGGGATTGCCTTGAACATATAATTAGAGAACATCCGGTTCTTTTGAATCGAGCTCCAACATTACATAGACTAGGTGTGCAAGCTTTTGAAGCAAAACTTATTGAAGGAAATGCAATAGAATTGCACCCATTAGTCTGCGCAGCATTTAATGCAGATTTTGACGGTGATCAAATGGCAGTACATATTCCTCTAAGCTTAGAAGCTCAACTAGAAGCAAGAGTTTTAATGATGTCCACTAATAATATACTTAGCCCTTCAAACGGAAAACCAATTATTGTTCCGAGTCAGGATATTGTATTAGGAATTTATTATCTTTCACAAGCAGAAGAAAATGATAAAAAACCTAAAGGAATATTTTCAAGCATTGAAGAAATTGAACAGGCTTTAGAAAATAAGTCGATTAGTTTACACTCTAAAATAATTTCAACTTTTGAAACAGTTGATGAAGAAGGTAAAGTAATTGTTGAAAAATACACAAGTTCAGCTGGTAGGTTTTTGTTATCGAATGTATTACCAAAAAATCATAATATAAAATTTGCATTAGTTAACAAACTATTAACAAAAAAAGATGTTTCCGAAGTAATCGATACTATTTTTAGATACTGCGGGCAAAAAGAAACAGTTATTTTTTGTGATAGGATTAAAACACTTGGATTTAAACACGCTTTTAAAGCAGGGATATCTTTTGGAAAAGATGATTTAATAATTCCTAAAACTAAAGAAAGTTTAATTGTCAGTACAAAAAAACAAATCGAAGAATACGAAAAACAATACTCAGATGGTTTAATAACTAGAGGAGAAAAATACAATAAAGTAGTAGATATTTGGTCGAAATGTACGGACACTGTTGCAAATGAAATGATGAAAGAAATTTCATCTGCAGAAAAAGTTTATGATAACGATAGAATAGAAACTAATTCAGTTTACATGATGGCAGACTCTGGTGCTAGAGGCTCACAAGCTCAAATGAAACAATTAGCAGGCATGCGAGGATTAATTGCAAAGCCATCAGGTGAGATTATAGAAACACCAATTATTTCAAACTTTAAGGAAGGTTTATCAGTATTAGAATATTTTAACTCAACCCACGGTGCAAGAAAAGGACTAGCAGATACAGCTTTAAAAACAGCTAATTCAGGTTATTTAACAAGAAGATTATGTGATGTTGCACAAGACGTTCAAATTACAAAAGCCGAGTGCGATCCAAAGAAAAGATCTTCTGTTACAATCTCTGAGATTATTGAAGGCGGAAATATTTTAGTGAGTTTATCTGAAAGAGTTTTAGGAAGAGTTATAGCTGAGAATATTAAAAACCCTGTAACTGGTGAAATTATAATTAAGAAAGATAAACTAATAGATGAATTAGACTGTGAAAAAATTGATGCAGCTGGCGTCAAGTCGGTTAATGTTTATTCAGTTATAACCTGCGCTTCTACAAAAGGTGTTTGTCAAATATGCTATGGAAGAGATTTAGCAAGAGGGAAATTAGTTAGTGTAGGTGAAGCTGTTGGCATGATTGCAGCACAATCCATTGGTGAACCTGGTACTCAATTAACAATGAGAACATTTCACGTTGGAGGCACCGCTCAAATTAAAGAAGAGTCACAAATAATTTCACAAACAAAGGGAAAATTGAATATAATAAATAAAAATCTTATAGAAGACTCAAAAAAAAATATTATTGTAATGGGCAGAAATACTCAACTAAGTATTGAAGATGAGAATGGAAGACAACTAGCAATTTATAAAGTTAATTATGGATCAAAAATTTTTTTTAAAGATGGTGATGTAGTAGCTAAAGGGAAAAAAGTTGCTGAGTGGGATCCTTATACTTTACCAGTAATTGCGGAAACAGGAGGCATTGTGAATTATATGGATCTAACGGAAGGTAGTTCTTTAACAGAAACACTAGATGACGCTACAGGTTTATCATCTAAATCAGTAACAGATTGGAAATCTTTTTCTAAAAACTCTGAATTGAAACCTAGAATAACTTTAAGAAACGATAAAGGAGAAATAATTAAAAAAGCAGATGGTAATGAAGCAAGATATTATCTAGTTCCAGATACAATTTTATCTGTAAAAGATGGACAAAAAATTTCTGCTGGTGATGTGCTTGCTAGACTTCCAAAAGAAACTTCTAAAACAAAAGATATAACAGGTGGTTTGCCAAGAGTTGCAGAGCTTTTTGAGGCAAGAAAACCTAAAGACAGTGCAATTATAGCAGAGAATGATGGAGTTATCGAATTTGGTAAAGAAGTAAGGGGGAAACAGAAAATATCAATCGTTTCATCAAATGGTGAAACTTCAAATTATTTAATACCAAAAGGTAAACATGTCAATTTTAACCAGGGTGAAAAAATTAAAAAAGGTGAATATTTATTAGATGGGGCTCCTTTACCTCATGATATTTTAAGAATTCTTGGTGTTGAAAAACTCACGGAGTATTTTATTACGGAAGTACAAGAAGTTTATAGATTACAAGGTGTAGTAATTAATGACAAACATATTGAGACAATAGTAAGACAAATGCTTAAAAGAGTTGAAGTTAAAGATCCGGGCGATACAGATTTATTAGCAGGCGAGGTCATCGACTTGTTAGATATTAATGTAATAAATGATAAACTTAGAGCAGAAAACAAGAAACCAGCTTCTTATGAAAGAGTCTTGCTGGGTATTACAAAAGCCTCACTTCAAACTAATTCCTTTATATCAGCTGCTTCTTTCCAAGAAACAACTAGGGTACTGACTGATGCTTCTATCAAAGGTAAAATTGACTTATTAGAGGGCCTAAAAGAGAACGTTATAGTGGGACGTTTAGTGCCGGCTGGAACTGGATTAACAAAAATTGAGTGGGATAAGCAAGCTAGAGAACAGGACAAAGCGAGACTAGAAGAACTCAAAAAACAAGAGCTAGAATCCGCTACAGTGGCGCCAGAACAAACAGCTTAAACATCATCTAAAATTCTTTAAAATATTGACTTTTACAAATTCAATGTTAATTTACGGCACATTTTGAACGTTAGAAGTAAGGTGGATTAAAACCTTAAACACTAACAAGTACATATAAAAGCTTTTCCTTATTTCGGCTTCAAAATATAATTATGCCTACAATTAACCAATTGATTAAAAAAAGTAGAGTTAAACCCGTTGCTAGAAACAAAGTACCTGCGTTGGAAAGGCAACCTTTGAAAAGAGGTGTTTGTGTAAAAGTTTATACAACTACGCCCAAAAAACCTAATTCTGCTTTAAGGAAAGTTGCAAGAGTAAGACTGTCCAATGGTTTTGAAGTTACAGCATACATTCCTGGTGAAGGTCATAACCTACAAGAACACTCAGTTGTTTTATTACGTGGTGGACGTGTAAAAGATTTACCAGGTGTTCGTTATCATATTTTAAGAGGAAATTTAGATACACAAGGAGTAGCTAATCGTAAAAAAAGAAGATCCCTTTATGGAACAAAGAAACCTAAATAATTATGTCTAGAAAACGAAAAGCACCAGTTAGAAAAGTTTATCCTGATCCTAAATTTCATTCTGAAGTTGTTTCAAAATTTATTAATTCAATTATGTATGATGGAAAAAGATCAACGGCAGAAAAAATTCTTTATGATGCTTTAGAAAAAATAAAATCAAAAAATAATGAAGACCCTTTAAAAATATTTAATTCAGCAATTAGCAATGTTAAGCCAAATTTAGAGTGCAGGTCCAGAAGAGTTGGTGGCGCAACATATCAAGTACCAGTTGAAGTAAAAGCAAAGAGAGGCCAAGCTTTAGCGCTAAGATGGATTATGGATGCTACAAGAAAAAGAAAAAATAAAACTATGGCTGAAAAATTATATGCAGAAATTTTAGATGCCTCACAAAACAAAGGGTCAGCAATTAAAAAAAGAGAAGATACTCATAAAATGGCGGAGTCAAATAAAGCTTTCGCACATTTTAGATGGTAAAAATTTATGGCTAAATATACTTTAGATAAATATAGAAATATTGGTATCATGGCACACATTGATGCAGGTAAAACAACAACGACTGAAAGAGTTTTATATTACACTGGTAAAAGTCATAAAATCGGAGAAGTGCATGATGGTGCAGCAACAATGGATTGGATGGAACAAGAACAAGAAAGAGGTATTACCATTACATCTGCTGCAACTACTTGTTTTTGGAGAGATCATAGAATTAATATTATAGACACACCTGGTCACGTAGACTTTACTATTGAAGTAGAAAGATCGTTAAAAGTTTTAGATGGAGCTGTTTGTGTTTTTGATGGAGTTGCGGGTGTTGAACCTCAATCAGAAACTGTTTGGAGACAGGCTGATAAATATAAAGTTCCAAGAATATGTTTTGTAAATAAACTTGATCGTACTGGAGCAGATTTTTACCGTTGTGTGGACATGATTAAAGATAGACTTGGTTGTAAGCCTTTAGTTTTACAATTACCAGTAGGCTCAGAAGCAGATCTAAAAGGGATAGTTGATTTAGTAAGAATGAAGGCAGTAGTCTGGCAAAACGAAGATCTAGGTGCTAAGTTTGATATAGTTGATATTCCAGAAGATTTAAAAGAAAAATCAAACACTTACAGAAAAGAATTAGTTGAAGCTGCCGTAGAAGAAGATGAAAAATTAATGGAAGCTTATTTAGAAGGAAAAGAACCTTCAGAGGACGATTTAAGAAAATGTATTAGAAAAGGCACATTAGGTTTTAGTTTTGTGCCTATAACTACTGGTTCCGCATTTAAAAATAAGGGTGTCCAGCCATTATTAGATGCTGTTATTGATTATCTTCCAAGCCCTAAAGATATAGGTTCTATAGAAGCAACAAAAATAAACTCTGAAGATAAATTACAAATGAAATTTGATGACAACGAACCATTTTCTGCTCTAGCATTTAAAGTTGCAAATGACCCATTTGTAGGATCATTAACATTTATAAGAATTTATTCAGGTAAAATACAAGCTGGTACATCGGTATATAACTCTTCAAAAGAAAAAACAGAAAGAGTTGGAAGGATGCTTTTAATGCATGCCAATAGCAGAGAAGATATTAAAGAAGCTACAACTGGGGACATCGTTGCACTTGCAGGATTAAAGCATACAATTACAGGACACACTTTATGTAATGAGAACAAGCCAATTTTATTAGAACCCATGGAATTTCCAGACCCAGTAATAGAGATTGCAGTAGAACCTAAAACTAAAGCGGACCAAGAAAAAATGGGTGAAGCTTTAGCTAGATTGGCTAAAGAAGATCCGTCATTTAGAGTTACTTCAGACGAAGAGTCTGGACAAACAATTATAAAAGGTATGGGCGAATTGCATTTAGATATTATTGTAGATAGAATGAAAAGAGAGTTTAAAGTAGAGGCCAATGTTGGAGCGCCCCAAGTAGCTTATAGAGAAACAATATTAGGATCAACAGAAGTTACTTATATTCATAAGAAACAAAGTGGTGGATCAGGCCAATTTGCAAAAGTTACATTAAGTGTTGAGCCACTTGAACCAGGTCAAGGACGTGAAGTTGAAAACAAAATTAAAGGTGGTTCAATACCAAAAGAATTTATTCCAGGTGTTGAAAAAGGAGTTTTAAGTGTAGCAGAAAGCGGAATATTAGCTGGTTTTCCTGTTATTGATTACAAAGTAACAATTTTAGATGGCCTTCATCATGACGTTGACTCTAGTGTATTAGCTTTTGAAATAGCATCAAGGATGTGTTTCAGAGAAGCATGTCAAAAAGCTACTTTAAAACTGTTAGAGCCAATGATGAAAGTTGAAGTAGTTACACCTGAAGATTTTATGGGTGATGTTATTGGCGACCTGAATAGCAGACGTGGTCAAGTAGCTTCTACAGAACCTAGAGGTAATGCAACAGCTATCAATGCAACGGTTCCTTTAGCTAACATGTTCGGATATATAAATAATTTACGTTCATCTACACAAGGTAGAGCACAATATACGATGCAATTCAGTCACTATGATAAAGTTCCTCAAAATGTTCAGGACGAAGTAACAAAGAAACTTGCTTAATTTATGGAAAATCAAAATATAAGAATACATCTTAAAGCTTACGATAATAAAATTCTTGATCTTTCGACAGAAGAAATTGTTAACACTGCTAAAAGAACTGGAGCACAAGTTAAAGGTCCAATTCCCCTACCAACTAGAATTGAAAGATATACAGTCTTAAGATCACCACATATAGATAAAAAAAGTAGAGAACAGTTCGAGTCTAGAACGCATAAAAGATTAATAGACATAATAGAACCAACGCCTCAAACAGTAGAAGCTTTAATGAAATTAGACTTAGCCTCAGGTGTAGACATAGAAATAAAGATTTAAATTATGAGTATTGGGTTGATAGGAAAAAAAATAGGTATGACAAGAGAATTTATGGAGAGCGGACAGTCTGTGCCTGTTACTGTTATAAAAGTTGAAAAAGGAAGAGTTCTTGACGTAATAGCAAAGGAAAAAAGAGGCTATAACGCTGTTAAGATGGGCTTTTTTAAACTTAAAAATTCAAAACTAACAAAACAAATGAAAGGTTATTTTACAAAAAAAAATACTGAACCTAAAAAAATTCTTAAAGAATTTAGAGTTGAAAGCATAGATCAATTTAAAGAAGGAAACGAACTAGGTTTAGAAATATTTAAAGATAAAAAATTTTTAGATGTAAGATCCAAGACCATAGGAAAAGGATTTGCAGGAGTTATGAAAAGATGGAATTTTGGAGGTTTAAGAGCCTCACATGGTGTGTCTGTTTCTCACAGATCTCACGGTTCAACAGGACAAAGACAAGATCCTGGAAAAGTATTTAAAGGAAAAAAAATGGCTGGACACATGGGTGATAAACTAAGAACAATTTTAAATATAGAAGTTGTAAAATCAGATTTAGAAAATAATTTATTATACTTAAAAGGCTCAATACCAGGTTCAAAAAACTCAACTGTATTTCTAAGGGAATCAGTAAAAAATGTAACAAGAAAAACAATTAAAGAAAAACATGAAGCTAAAATTAAAACAGCAGCTGCAAAAAAAGGAAAAAAATAAATGAAATTACCCCTTTTAAATATTGATGGCTCAAAAACAGAATCAATTGAGATTTCTGATAAATTGGTAAAGTTAAAAGTTAACCACAAATTAATTAAATTTGTTATAGATTGGCAATTAAATCATGCAAAGCCAAGAACAGCCAAAACAAAACAAAGAAATGAAATAAAAGGCTCTACAAAAAAAATAGTACCTCAAAAAGGCGGTGGTGGAGCTAGACATGCTAGTAAAAAAGCTCCTTTGTTTGTTGGCGGTGGTATAGCGCACGGCCCTAAAGGTGCGACTTATAAAATTAAAAAAATAAATAAAAAAGTTCGAAAACTCGCTCTTGCTCAAACGTTATCAAAAAAGAATTTAGATAAAAATTTACATATCTTAGCAGATGTAAAAAAAGAAATTAAAAAAACAAAAGAATTTAATAAATTTCTTGAAAAAAATAAGTTAGCCAATGTTTTAATTATCTCAGATTCAGACTCAATGAAAAATATTAATAAATCAGCACGTAATATTAAAAATCTTAAATTAATAAAAGATGAAGGAACGAATATTTACGACTTATTTAAATATAAAAATGTAATTATAACATCTTCATCTGCAAAAAAAATACAAGAAAGAGTTTTAAATGAAAAAAATTAATTATATAGATTCAATTATAAACCCAATCATAACTGAAAAAGCTACTATTTTATCAGAACAAAATAAAACTGTGTTTAAAGTGCATGAAAAAGCTAATAAGAAAACAATAAAAAAAAATATTGAGAAACTTTTTAAAGTTAATGTAATAAAAATAAATATTATTAACCAAAAATCAAAACTAAAAATAAAACAAGGAAAAAAATCAATTAAAAGCGGATATAAGAAAGCAATAATAACTCTTAAAAAAGGTCAAAGTATAGACCTCACAACAGGAATTTAATTTATGGCACTAAAAACTTTTAAACCATATACAAAATCAACAAGAGGCACAGTCGTTGTAGATAAAGGGCATTTATGGAAAGGTTCATCGTACAAACCTCTTACCAGAGGTCAACATGTTACAGGTGGAAGAAATAATGCCGGTCGAATTACCTCAAGACACATGGGTGGAGGATCAAAACATAAATTTAGAATTATAGATTTCTTCAGAAAAAAGAAAGATATTAAAGCGACTGTAGATAGAATTGAGTATGATCCTAATAGAACAGCATATATTGCTTTAGTAACCTATGAAGATAAAGAAAAGTCTTATATAATTTCCCCACAGGGTTTAAAGATTGGTGATACTATTCAAGCAGGTAAAAATGCAGAAATAAAAATTGGTAATTCATTGGAATTAAAAGATATTCCACCAGGTACATCAATCCATAATGTTGAGCTAATACCAGGCAACGGAGGAAAACTTGCAAGATCAGCCGGATCTTCAATAACTTTATCAGGATATGATGGAGATTACGCTATATTAAAACTTTCTTCAGGAGAAACAAGAAAAGTAAATAGTACTTGTGTAGGAACAATTGGCTCAGTATCAAATCCTGACCAAAAAAATATTAAAATTGGTAAAGCAGGTAGAAATAGATGGAGGGGAAAAAGACCACAAACACGAGGTGTAGCAATGAACCCTGTAGACCACCCACACGGTGGTGGTGAAGGTAAAACATCTGGCGGTAGAAGTCCCGTGTCGCCATGGGGACAGTCAGCAAAAGGATTAAAAACAAGAAGACCAAAAAGAAGTGACAAATTAATTATTACAAGAAGAAAGAAAAGGAAAAAATAATGGCAAGATCAGTATGGAAAGGTCCATTTGTTCATCCAAGTTTATTGAAGAAAATTGATAAACTTAAAGATGCCCCAAATAAAAAGCCAATAAAAACTTGGTCAAGACACTCGACAATTATTCCTGATTTTGTTGGCCATAGCTTTATGATACATAATGGAAAATCATTTATACCAATAACTATTTCAGAAGAAATGGTCGGCCATAAACTAGGAGAATTTGCACCTACAAGAACATTTAAAGGTCACACTCCTGCAGATAAAAAAGCTGCCGCACCAGCAGGTAAACCAGCAGAGGGTAAAAAATAATGGATAAAAATACATCCTTAGTTAAAGCTATAAATAAAAATGTAAGAACTAGCCCAAGAAAGCTAGCTTTAGTTTGTAATTTTATAAAAGGTAAAAAAGCAGATGTTGCATTAAGAGATTTAGAATTTTCAAGAAAAAGAATAGCCAAAGATGTAAGCAAAACAGTAAAATCAGCTATATCAAATGCTGAAAATAACTATCAATTTGATATTGACAACTTATTTGTTAAAGAAGCATATGTTGGCAAATCTTTAGTTATGAAAAGATTTAGGCCTAGGGCTAAAGGTAGAGCAAGTCCGATAAAAAAACCATTTAGTAGAATAACAATTGTTTTAGAGGAAAAAAAGGAAAAGAAGGTAAATAAATAATGGGACAAAAAATAAATCCTATTGGATTAAGACTTGGAATAAACAGAGGATGGGACTCTACATGGTTTGCTAAAAAAAAAGATTTTGGTAGATACTTGATAGAAGATTTTAAGATTAGAAATTACATCAAAAAAAATATTATAAACTCTGGAGTTTCAGAAATTATTATAGAACGTTCATCAAAAAAATGCACAGTTTCAATCCATACTTCAAGACCTGGTTTTGTGATTGGGAAAAAAGGCGCAGATATTGAAAAAATTAAGAAAAATATCATGAAGATAACTGATAGTGATGTAACCGTTAATATTAAAGAAATAAAAAAACCTGAACTAAACTCAAATTTAGTTGCAGAAAATATAGCTCAACAACTGGTGAAGCGTATTGCTTATAGAAGAACCATGAAAAGAGCAATTCAATCTGCAATGAGGTTAAATGCTAAAGGAATTAAAGTTATGTTGAGTGGTAGATTAGCAGGCAATGAAATAGCGAGGACTGAATGGTTGCGAGAAGGTAGCATACCTTCACACACACTTAGAGCCGAGATAGATTACGGTGTTGCTGAAGCGCTAACCACATATGGAATAATTGGAGTAAAAGTTTGGATTTATAAAGGTGAACTAATGGCTAAAGATGTCGAAAAAGAAAAAAAAGAAAGGGTAAAAAATGCTACAGCCAGTAAGAACTAAATTTAGAAAAGCTTTCAAAGGAAGAATACACGGAAAAGCTGCAAGAGCTGTAACGCTTAATTATGGTCAATTTGGTTTAAAAGCAGTTCAACCAGAGAGAATTATCGGTAAACAAATAGAAGCAGCAAGAGTTGCTTTAACAAGATACATGAAGAGAACTGGAAAAGTATGGACAAGAATTTTTCCTAATATTCCAGTATCTAAAAAACCTACTGAAGTTAGAATGGGTAAAGGAAAAGGTTCTCCAGAATATTACGCTTGTAGAGTGAAACCAGGTAGAATAATTTTTGAAATTGACGGTGTAAGTGAAGAAATTGCTAGAGAAGCTTTATATAAAGCATCAGCTAAACTTCCAATAAAAACTAAATTTATAAAAAGATAATGGCAAAGAAAAAAGAAGATAAAAAGTTAACAAAAGATCAAGCTGAAAAGAAAATCATGACACTCAAAAAAGATTTATTTAATATTAGATTTAAAAAAGTAAATAATCAAATTAACAACCCGGCTCAATATAATGAAATAAAGAAAAATATAGCTAGGTTATATACAACAATAAAAAACTCAAAATGACAAAAAAAATTTTAAAAGGAATAGTCACAAGCACCAAAAATAATAAAACTATAGTAGTCGAGGTTGTAAGAAAGTTTAAACACCCTTTTTATGAAAAAGTAATTAAAAGAACAAAAAAATATCATGCGCATGATGAAAAAAATAAATTCAAAGAAGGCGAAAAAGTTTCGATAGTTGAATGTAAACCTATTTCAAAAAAGAAAACCTGGCAGGTAATAGAATAATGATTCAAATTCAAACAGAATTAACAGTTGCAGATAATACCGGAGCTAAAAGAGTAGAATGTATAAAAGTTCTTGGTGGTTCAAAAAGAAGATATGCCTCTGTTGGTGATATTATTGTTATAAGTGTAAAAGATGCAATTCCTAAAGGAAAGGTAAAAAAAGGTGCTGTTCACAAAGCTGTTGTTGTAAGAACAAGAAAAGAAATTTTTAGAGATGATGGATCAAAGGTCCAATTTGACAAAAATGCAGTTGTTCTCACGGATGATAAAGGAGAACCAATTGGCACTAGAATATTTGGTCCTGTCACTAGAGAATTAAGAACAAAAGGTCATACAAAAATTATCTCACTAGCTCCGGAGGTCCTTTAAAATGATTTTAAAAAAAGGTATTCAAGTTAAAATAATTTCTGGTAAAGATAAGGGTAAAACTGGAGAAATTTTAGAGATAAATAGGAAACTAAATAAAATTAAAGTTAAATCTATAAATATGATTAAGAGACACACAAAACCAACTAAAGAAAACAAAGGTGGAATAATTTCTAAAGAGAGCTTTATTCACCAATCAAATGTTAAAAATTTAGATTTGTCAAAAAAAAAATCAAAAGAATTGAGTAAAAAATAATGTCAAGATTAAAAACTACATATCAAAAAGAAATAGTTTCTAAATTGATGAGTAAATTATCCCTAAAAAATAAACATGATGTTCCAAAAATTGATAAAATCATCTTGAACATGGGTCTTGGAGAAGACGCATCAGATGGAAAAAAACTAAAAGCATGTGTAGATGATATGGCCTTAATAGCTGGACAAAAGCCTATAATAACTAAATTTAAAAAATCGATCTCAAACTTTAAAACACGAAAAGGATCAAATGCTGGAGTAAAAGTAACTTTAAGATCGCTAAAAATGTATGAGTTTATAGATAGATTAGTAAATATCGCTTTACCAAGAATTAAAGACTTTAGAGGTTTGTCATCAAAAGGGATTGATAATTCACATAATTATTCTTTTGGAATTAAAGAACATATTGTTTTTCCTGAAGTAAATTTTGATAAAGTAGATAAAATAAGGGGACTAGATATAACTATTGTAACATCTAGCAAAAGCAAAGAAGGTACTTTAGAACTATTACGAGAATTTAACTTTCCATTAAACGAAAAGAAAAATTAAGGATATTTATGGCAAAAACAAGTGCAGTACAAAAAAATTTAAAAAGAATAAAATTAGTTAAAAAGTATGCAAAAAAAAGAGCTGCTTTAAAAAAAATTATTAACAACAAAAAATTGGAACTTTCAGAGAGATTTGATGCACAATTGAAACTAAACAAACTTCCAAAAAATTCCGCAAAAATAAGAATTAGAAACAGATGTGAGGTTTCAGGCAGACCTCACGGTGTATATAGAAAATTAAGAATATCAAGAATTGCACTCAGAGACATGGCGTCTGCTGGAAAAATTCCTGGAATAACTAAATCAAGCTGGTAGGAGATATATGGCATTTACAGACCCAATAGGAGATATGTTTACAAGGATTAGGAATGGTCAAATGAGATCACTAAATTCGGTGGAAATTCCATCTTCAAATTTTAGAAAAAATATTTTAGAAATTCTTAAAACTGAAGGTTATATAAAAGATTATTTCATTGAAAAAACTGAGAACAATAAAACAAGCTTAAAAATTTCTTTAAAATACTACGAAGGTGATCCTGTAATAAAGGAAATAAAAAGAGTTTCTAAACCAGGTAGAAGGGTATACTCAAGAGCCACAAGTATTCCAAGAGTTATGAATGGTTTAGGTTTAGCAATATTATCCACCCCCAAAGGAGTAATGAGCGATGTGGAAGCTAGAAAAAATAACGTTGGTGGTGAAGTAATCTGTAGGGTTTTTTAATGTCAAAAATTGGTAAAAAAAATATATCTGTTCCTAAAGAATCTTCAATAAAAATTGAAGGAGGAAATCTTACTATTTCCGGTCCAAAGGGAACTAAAAAATTAACAATTAATGATAAAATTTTTTCTTCAACATTAAATGAAAGTGAGTTTCTAATTCAACCATTAGAAAAAAAAGTAGATAAAAAAACTTCAATCATGTGGGGGACGTATAGAAGCCTAATTAACAATGCCATTACAGGTGTTTCGCAAGGACATGAAAAAATTCTAGAGCTTAATGGAGTTGGTTTTAGAGCAAATTTAAAAGGTGAAATATTGAATTTACAAATAGGTTTTAGTCATGATGTAAATTTTAAGATACCTAAAGATATTAAAATAACAGTAGAAAAACAAACTATTATTAAAATTAATGGAGTTGATAAAGAGTTAGTATCAAAAGTTGCTGCTGATATAAAAAATTTGAAACCCATAGAGCCATATAAAGCAAAAGGAATAAAAGAAAGAGGTCAATTTGTTTTAAGAAAAGAAGGTAAAAAGAAATGATGAAAAAAATTAATAATAAAATTAAAAGAAAATTTAGAAACAGAAATAAACTAAAGAGTGTAAATGTAAATAGGTATAGAATTTCAGTTTCAAAATCTTTAAATAATTTATCAGCACAGATTATTGATGATAAACAAAAAAAAACTTTAGTATCTGCATCATCTATTGAAAAAGAAATTAAAAATAAAAAAGTTAAAAAAATGGAAAAATCCTTTTTAATAGGAGAAATTTTAGCAAAAAGAGCTAAAGAAAAAAATATAAGTGAAGTTTTTTTTGACAGAGGTGAGTATAAATATCATGGTAGAGTAAAAACTTTTGCTGAAACACTTAGAAAAAATGGGTTAAAATTTTAAAATGATTGAAAATAAAAAAATTGATAGTGATATAAAAGAAAAACTTGTTGCAATTAATAGAATAACTAAAGTTGTAAAGGGTGGACGTAGATTTGGATTTGCAGCGTTAGTTGTCGTTGGCAATCAAAAAGGTTCTGTAGGTATTGGTCAAGGAAAATCAAAACAAGTTCCTGATGCTATTAAAAAAGCAACAGAAGATGCTAAAAGAAGTTTAATTAAAATTCCATTAAAAGATGGTCGAACTTTGCACCATGATGTTAAAGGTAAAAATGGATCTGGAAAAGTATTTTTAAGAGCGGCTCCAGCTGGAACAGGAATAATCGCTGGAGGTGCAATTCGTTCAGTATGTGAAGTGTTAGGTATTCAAGATGTTGTAGCAAAATCTTTAGGATCGTCAAATCCACATAATGTTTTAAAAGCTTGTGTTAATGGTTTAAAATCTCAAAATTCTCCAAAGATTTTATCTGCTATAAGAGGAAAAAAAATTTCAGAAATAGTTTTAAAAAGAGAGGCTAAATAATGCAATTGAATAGTTTAGTTAAAAACAATAAAAAAAAAATTAGAGTTGGTAGAGGAATAGGTTCTGGAAGAGGTAAAACCTCATCACGAGGGCATAAAGGTCAAAAATCTAGATCTGGTGTTGCGATCAAAAGTTTTGAGGGAGGACAAATGCCTTTATATAGAAGACTACCTAAAAGAGGATTTAAGTCATTAAATAAAAATAATACCGCAATATTAAACCTTTCGAAAATTCAAAATATTTTAGATAAAACAAAAAATAAAATTGAAAAAACACTAGATTTAAAAATTTTAAAAGAAAAAAAATTAATAAATAATAAGTATTTAAAATTAAAGATTTTAGGAACCGGCGAGATAAAAAAAAATATTGAAATTTCTGCACATTTCGCCTCAAAGCAAGCCTTATCAAAAATTGAGAAAGCTGGTGGTAAAATTAGCATAATTAAGAAATAATAAATTATGTCAAGCGATACTCTCAACACAACTGGTGCATTTAGTCAGGCTAAAGATCTTAAAAATAGAATTTTATTCACTATATTTATATTAATAATTTATCGTTTAGGTACATATGTCCCATTAGCCGGTATAGACCCGCTTGCTTTAAAAGAAATTATGGCATCAAGTCAGAAAGGTTTATTAGGTATGTTTAATATGTTTTCTGGTGGTGCTGTGACTCGAATGGCAATCTTTGCTTTAGGTATAATGCCGTATATTTCGTCATCAATAATTGTACAATTACTTACAGGTGTTTCTGATTACTTTAAAAATCTAAAAGAACAAGGCGAGATTGGAAGAAAAAAAATAACGCAAATTACTCGTTATGGTACAGTTTTAATTGCCTGCCTGCAAGGATATGGCGTTTCTGTGGGACTCGAAAACGCTGGTAATTTAGTGATTGAACCAGGCATGTCTTTTAGAATTATAACAACTATTTCTCTAGTTGCCGGAACTACATTTTTAATGTGGTTAGGAGAACAAATAACATTACGTGGTGTTGGAAATGGAATTTCACTAATTATATTTTCAGGAATAGTTG
>Ga0233444_10001787_pt1 | contig 23552 bp, 21 predicted proteins | sample SI_124_October20_6_FD_182792 | JGI IMG/M metagenome (GOLD analysis project Ga0233444, IMG submission 182792) | Seawater microbial communities from Saanich Inlet, British Columbia, Canada - SI_124_October2016_10_MG | ecosystem: Environmental > Aquatic > Marine > Inlet | place: Canada: British... | reverse complement strand
AAGTAGCTTGCGGCATGGCAGAACACGCTCTCGGGTTCTTCGGATTCTACGATCGTATCATTGATAACGCCCTAGAACCAACTGACCGCAACCTGTTTTACATGTTCCAAGATTATGATCTTCTAACAACTGAATCAGAAGAAACCACCCTCTGGGATGGTAGAGAATGGAGGATTCACTACTGGCGCTTTAAGCCTGAACTTCGCGAGCGTGTAGAGGCTTACATGAACCGTGAAGTTGAGGTCGTTGAAGTTGATCCATTCGGTGACGTCTATGGCGATGCAGGAAGTATTTGGATGCGCGAAGGTGACAAACCAGTCAATCCAAATGCATTCACTTCAGACCATTGGGGCTAATCAATAACCCATAAGTCTTGAAGAGTAGTATGTGCACGACATTGCATGAAGGCAAGGGCTATCCTGCTGATTCTGCTTTTTTTGACCTCTTTGGTTCCTTTAGCAAATGCTGATGAAACCACCCCAGTAACCGTAAATGTAGACTGGACTGGTGATCACGCTTACGTATTGACTGGCGAGGTTAACATCTCCGAAATTAGTGTGACACATGTTCATGACGGAGTACCGTTAGATGTTGGATTGACTTACGATACGACTGGAGAAGAACTACGTATTGTTTTGAACACTACATTATCTCACGGAGATACAATTACTGTTGACGCTGGCTCCGTCACACGTACTGTCACCGTAGGCCTGTGGGGACAACCATTAGCTGATCACGAAGTAACCCGCAATTCACATTGGGAAATGAATCAGCAATGGGAAAATGAAAATGGAACTCAGAAATATATCTTCATATTTGATGGCCAAGGATGGCAACAACGTGTGGGAAGCACATTAGATTCTTGGGAAATGGGCAACGGAAGCTTGGAGGTCATTTCAAACACAGCGGAAAACGGATTATCGTTGATGCTTGATCTGAATTCTGTTTGGAAAAATGAAACCACTGTTGGTGGAATTATGACTTCACAGTTATTCGATGCCAGAGGTAGCGGAATTATCGAAGTGACCAACAATGGGGAGGAAGATGCTGTCGGTATTGAAGGCACTGTTACTGATGCCTGGATTAATCGATCAATGGTAAATGGCATAATCGACGAAAGATTCAGGCTTGAAGCTAATGGGACAATATCTGTAATTTCAGACCAAGATGATGAAATGATGAACTTGGATGGCGATTTGGCTGTTCTGTTAATCGAAACTTGGGATTCAAATGGAACTAGGCGCTTGTCGCATACACAATTTGAAGCAACTGCTGACTTAATTGTTGAAAATAATGATACTAGGATGGATATTTCATTGGACTCCTTCGAATCCCTAGAAAGGTGGGAAGATGGAGTCAGAGTCGGGCATTTCAACAAAATGATTGGCCATGGAACATTTGGTTTCTCAGGAAATGACGAAAATGCTAGTGTTCAAATTAACGGAACAATACATGACTTCCATCAAGAGCAAGAAAGTGGCATGGTAACCGTTGATGACCTTCATGTCGATGGCATCATCACAGGGGATGCTCAAGGAAACTTTGGTGTTGTAAGAACTATTGAGGACACTACCACTCAAGCGAATGATACCGGTTCTTTATTCGATGTAATAATCGTACATCAAGAAGACTGGTTCAACATCACCGGGATTGCCGCACTACCAAACTCCGACTTAGGGGCTGGAGCAAATCACAATGAGTCTTGGTCCTATGATGCTAAGCAATCAGACTGGGATAATCGTACGATTAGAACGGTTTGGAGTCAAACAGGACCAGACCCTAGCAGTGGTGATGAAATTCATGCGAATTCTCCAATCCAAAACTCTCCAGAGGCTCCAGAAGTGGAAGAAGGAATAGGGGATGTTAACATTAACAGAGAATCTGGATTCTCCCCTGTCGATACTATGACCGGCGATGTGTTCCTTCTAGACCTACAAGAAGGAATATCGCTAACTGTAACCGCCGGTGATTCTCAGACAGTACAGATGGATGGACATTTAGTAGATACCGTCGCTTGGTCAGGAACTTATTCGAATGGAGTTGAAGGAACTGCAAATGGTAATCTGATTAATGATGGACCGTTGTCTGGATTGAATGTTCAAATTAATCGTAGTTTACAGGTCGAATTTGGCGAAGATGGTGAATTAGTCAACCTTACTGAAAACCAATCTGTAAACAGAGTTCTATCACCCTCAATCATCTCTATTCACGATAACCACGAACCAATTATTGACTTGATCACACTAGCTCAAGGAGTTGTAACCAATGAAGGAGGAGCGCCCGGTTACATCGAAGTGACTGTTTCAGATGTAGATTTCAATATCGTATCGGTTACTGCAGACGCTGAATCCGTAGGAATGATAGGCGATGTAACTCTGAACGACAAAGGTCTGAATGGAGACCGAATTATTGGTGATGACATCTGGACTGCAGAAATCATGGTCCCCGGTTTAGAATTGGGCGAATTACCGATAAATGTTACAGTCACTGATGCTTTTGATGCGACAGATAATGATTCTGCCAATATTACAGTACTAAATCAACCCCCAAGGCTGATTTCTATTGAATTAGCACCTTCAATCATTTCAAGAGGTGACATGCTGATTGTGAATGCTGAGGTTTACGATGGTCATGGAGTATCAGAAGTATCGATAGACATGCGAACACATGGAGGCGAGTTATCGCCACTTAATCGAGTTGGAGACATCTGGATCGGAGAGATTTTAGTTCCCTCTGGGATGAGTCCTGGCGAACACTTGCTGAAGATTCGAATGGTCGATGAATTTGATTCATCAATAATTGTTGAAAGGACAATTGTTTCAGGGCAATATCATATCGAATCTGGAAATGATGAAGATGTAACTGTCACCGTATTGAATGAACCTCCATTCTTCGACATAGGTGATGCCAGAATCATTGAAGTTGGTGATGATGATGTCGAGTATACCCTTACCATATCAGTTTCTGACTATGATGGTTTGAATTGGGTCAGAGTAAAGTTAGGTAATTTAGCACCACCAGGTAAGTCCGAAACTTGGTACACAATGAGTTCTAATGGAGATGGCACATACTCCAAAGAATTCACTGTGAAGAGTCATATCGCTTTGGGAACACACGAACTTATTGTGAAAGCAATGGATAAGTATGGTTCACAGAGTCCTTCAGAATCTGTACCAATTGTATTACAAGAGCCAGGTAGTTCAACATTAGCTAATGAATCTCCGAGTAATATCTTGACATACATAGCACTAGCAGGATTAGGCATTCTAGTTATTGCCGGTGCTGCGATTTACGTTATGCGTGGTTCCGAAAAAGAAGGCGGGCTGGGCGGCTTTGGAGACGCTTGATTTAGTCAGTATTACTCATCGATAACGGTTTATACCCCTGTCCAATCCGAGGGTTACACTTGCGAGAGTAGTGTAGTGGTTATCACCGAGCGTTGCCAACGCTTGAACCCGGGTTCGAGTCCCGGCTCTCGCACTCTAAGACCCACAATTAGTCGGTTTCAGACTTGGTAATTGGGACGTAGTAGCATTTTTACCGCTTTATTTCCATGACTGAAAACACCCACCTCTGTGAACCCATTCCTCTCGTGGAACCTTATGGAACCGGGGTTGGGCGGAGTGAGATTTACCTCTGCCGCTATAGGTACTTTATTTTGAACAGATACTGAAATAACCTCAGCATACAATGATGAACCAACGTTTTTATTGCGATGATTCTGTGATACTGCGATTCTGTCCACATACAGGAAATCGTCATACCTCTGATTAAACCAAGCATAGTTTAGGCTTGCGTACTCTGTTCCGGGCGGAAGACAAATCACAAAACCCAGTAGTTTCTCACCATCAAATGCCCCAATTGATAATTCTGAATAATCTAAAAGCGATTTAATCTCATCTTCTGATACTTTTCCAGTCCCAGGTAAACCTTCTTGGTTAATCTTCCATAATGAAGGCGAGTCTTCCTTGGTCAGAACTCGGATTTCCATTTCAATCCACATCCATTATTCCTGCAATGAGGGTCATCAAAGCTGTTCTGAAGGTAATGAGTGGCCGCCATCCATCACCTGTTAATTGCAACAGGATCTCATGAAGAGGATCTAAGTCTGGTCTCTGTGCATCGATATGAGTTATTGGTTTGGCTTCCATACCTGCAATCTCATGTCCGAATAGCGTTTCAGCAGTAAACTTCCCAGTGATTCCTTGGTTTGTTCTTTGCCACAACATATCAAACTCTGCCTTTGAATCAATTGCAGACCACTCTCTTCTACCACACATGTGAATTCCGTCAAGCTTCAATTCGGCCTTAGCGATATGTGATATTGCATTTGCAGCATCGATCACGCTTAACCAAAATCTTGGCTTAGTTTCAGCAATCGAGCCCGCAAGCCAATTACGTATTTCCGGAACCAGCCATCTGTCGTCCCTTGTCGGCAAAATATCATGAATTATCAAATCTTTACCAATTACAATATCGGCATCACTACCGTCAAATGAAATTGAAAATCCTGAGCCTGATGTATTCAAAGAAACATCAGAATATTCCAATAGTGTAAGATTTCGTTCACGGTGACTTTCTTCCTCTGCGATGACATTAATGTCCATCGAGAGTAATTTGTCAACAACAGATTCTCCTAGAGAACATGTCGCACCCACGATTAGAACTGCCATTGTCCAAGGGAATTGGTCTCCGGATGTAGAGTTTGCCCTCTCTCATATTTTCTAATTGGATTTTTTAATTTTCAATTGGTTTTTTTGAATAAGATTATTACACGTTCTATGATTATGCGACACCAATTGAAAGTAAAGTATAGGCGGTCTCATAAAAAATGAAATACAACTGTTTCTGCAATTGAAGATAACTAGATTATGCGTCAAACTCAATTGGAAAAGCATTTTTTGACGGAGACAAGTATAATAGGCGTCACTGTCGAGAGTGTAATGGCCAAGAGTCACAAGGTCAAGGAGATGGGAAAATGCCGAACAATGATTATGACATCCAGGAATTACTCCAAAGGGATGTATACGTGAATGATACAAAGGTGGGGACGATCGTAGGAGAACGTCACCATCCGAACGAATCCAGAGTGCGCTCTATGCGCATCATGGTTGAGCCAGGGGTCGCTGACGAGTTCATGCGTAAGCCGGCTGAACTAGCACCGCTACACAAGGAACTTATCCACAGCATCAGAAATGATGGTGCAGTCAAGTTATCGAAGTCCATGCGTGAACTTCAGCGCCGTTGGAGAAACACAGTACGTATTGACGAGAAGCTTTACGCGCCCGATGAAATGATGGACAGAGCTGTCCTAGATAACCAAGGCAATGAAATCGGAGTTATTACCGACCTCGTTAAGATCAAGAGGACATACAGAGCAGTTGTAGTAAAAACGCGCATAGGCGTTCAAATCCAATACGGCGTTGACACCACTGTGAATATTCCAATCACGGCCCTCGCACGCACACGCGAGCGCCTGGATGAAGTAGTTCTTTCACGAACCTTTGACAAGTTGCTTGGCTTGCCTTCTTACCTGCAAGCCAACGACCCTGACGCTATCGAGGAATGAGCGTACCGTCGTCTTTATCATGGGATGGTCGGTCGCCGACCTGCCTTTGCGCGGGTAGCTTAGTCGGCTGGAGCACCCGGCTGATAACCGGGAGGTCGCAGGTTCGAGTCCTGCCTCGCGCACCATGTACCACTACACAAGCGTAGCATTTAGTCAAAAGACCAAGTTCCAGCCAGGTAAAATACTCTCGAATGGGATAAGCCTCATTTAGCCCCCTCGCAGGCCCTTACACCATGGTAGTAGTATCCGGGAGTAATTCCCGTTCCTTGGCTATCGACCTAGCAGAAGAGCTAGGATGGGAACATCATTCGTTGGAAGCAAGAAGATTCCCTGATTCTGAAGGATACATCCGCATTCCCGAGGATTCAATAGAAGCGGTTAGAAAAGAGCCGGTAGTTCTAGTTTCCAACACATTCCCAGACGCAGGCATTGTCGAGACATTATTGCTACTAGAGGCTTTGAGAGACGTCAGAGCCGGCCGGACTGATAACCTCAAAGGAATTGGACCTCAAGAAATGACGCCTGTTGGCCCCGGAGTTATTGTCGCAATACCTTATTTTGGGTATTCGAGACAGGATAAGAGGTTCAGGCCAGGAGAAGCTATTAGCGCCAAGGCCATTGGTAGGCTACTATCTGCACATTGTGACGGAATTGTGGTATTCGATCTCCACGCCCCCGTAGCATTGGAAGGAATGCCCATCCCCGTAGCATTTACCTCAGCGATGCCAGAAATTGCTGAACACCTGCGGAAAACTGTAGAGCCAGATTTCATTCTGTCGCCAGACAAGGGCGCTATTGATCGTGCTAGTGCTGTTGCCGATGCCATCGGCTTACCCTTCTCATACCTAGAGAAAACTAGAATCGACGCCCATACAATCATTCACAAAGCCAAAGATTTGGACGTCGACGGGAAGATTGTGGCAATCGTCGACGACATGATTGCTACAGGTGGAACTATCTGTAAAGCAGCAGATGCTTTGAGAAGCCAGGGGGCAACCGAAGTTCATGCAGCATGCACTCACGGATTATTCACCGGCGGGGCCATCGCTAGGTTGGCCAATCATGTCGACGGCGTGCACGCCACCTCTAGCCTATCCAATAGTCGGGCCGTCATCTCCGGAGGTGCCGCATTGGCTCGCGGTGTCCGTAAAATACTCGAAGAAATCTGATTTTCACCAGATTTTGCTAATCCGTGGTGTTTATATTCGCGAGGTCGTGCGCAGCGTTGCTTCACATAAGCATGAGAGTGATTTCAATGAGTGCACACGTGTCTTTTGATACCCCTAACGATGTCGCAGATAAGATCTACGAGATGGTTCAGGCGAACAACAACGGTAGAATGAAAAAAGGATCTAATGAGGTTACCAAGGCTGCGGAACGCGGTACTGCAAAGTTCATCATTATGGCAGAGGATGTCAACCCGCCAGAACTATTGGCACACATCCCTCTAATCTGTGCTGAGAAAGGTATTCCATTCGGATACGTTCCTAGCCAAGAATTCCTAGCAAAAGAAGCAGGCATGCCAGGTGGCGTAAAGACTGCATCTCTCGCACTCCTTGAAGTTTCAAAGGGCGCAAAGGAAAAATTCGACGAAGTTGTAGAGCTCGTAAAGGGGCTTTCTAACTGAGATTATCTGAATTCGGAGGAATAAGAAATGTCTGAAGAACTCGGAGGATGGCCTGCTGAGGTCGTCGAGATTGTAGGAAGAACCGGTATGACTGGCGAAGCTACTCAAGTCAAGGTGCGTGTCAACGATGCGCCAAACCCTCGTGACGTGGGACGAATTATCACAAGAAACGTACTCGGACCTGTCCGCCTCGGAGATGTCCTAATGCTTCGAGACACTGGAAGGGAAGCTCGTAAACTCAACTATAGGTGATCATCATGCCAGAACAGAGAATTTGCACTTTTTCCGGAGAAGTTATCGAACCGGGCACAGGATTAATGTTCATCCGCAGAGATGGCACAGTACAGTGGTTTGCTAACAGCAAAGCACGTAAGAATGCAGTCAAACTAAAGCGAAATTCGCGCAAGGTCAAGTGGACCCGCCATTTCGTCAAGGGCGGCATTTGATACCAAGCAACTTTGCTTGTTTCATCGCTGCGCTCAAATAGGGCTTGCCAGTCGGCCACAATGGTGGAATTAGTATGGAGACTACGTATATCATGGTAAAGCCTGACGGTGTGCAACGCGGACTAGTTGGAGAAATCATTCAAAGATTCGAAAGAAAGGGACTACAATTAGTTGGACTTAAGCAAGTCATAGCTAGTGAAGAAATAGCAAAGACGCATTATGCAGTTCATGCAGAGCGTCCTTTCTTCCCAGGTCTAATCAAGTTCGTAACCAGTGGCCCTGTAGTTTGCATGGCATGGTCTGGAAGAGATGCAATTAGTGTGGCTCGCAATCTAATCGGTCCAACCAATGGAAGAGAAGCAGCCCCGGGAACAATCCGTGGCGATTTCGGAATGGACATTGGCTACAATATGATTCACGGATCAGATGCTACAGATACTGCAGAATTCGAACTGGGACTATGGTTCCCAGAAGGCGTTAACGACTGGAACCAAGATAGTCAATCTTGGGTTTATGAGTGAATTGAACGTCAATTGAAAAATTAAAAATCCAATTGGAGTTTTTGATATGTCTGATGAAGGAGATGGCTTAGAAACCGCTCCTGAAGAAGAGGAGAAAGAACTGGGTTGGCAACGACAACCAATCGTGGCCGTACTCGGTCATGTTGACCACGGCAAGACAAGTGTTTTGGATCATTTTAGATCACTTGGTAGCGAAAGGCAAGCAAGTGTGATGGATAGAGAAGCCGGCGGAATAACTCAGCACATTGGTGCAACAGAAGTTCCTGCGAAAATTCTCAATGAGACATGTGCACCCATGACTGGCGGCAAAGATTTCAACAGCCCAGGACTTTTATTCATTGACACCCCTGGGCATCATTCGTTTACTAGTTTGAGAAGCAGAGGTGGTGCATTAGCTGACATCGCCATTCTTGTCGTAGATGTGATGGAAGGTTTACAACCACAAACTATCGAAAGTCTAAGAATCCTCAGAGACAAAAAAACACCATTCGTAGTTGCCGCTAACAAAGTTGACCGTCTTCATGGCTGGAGAACCGTCGAAGGACGTTCGTTCATTGAATCTTGGGCGAATCAGAGAGAAGATGTTCAACAGTATTTCGAAGAGCGTTACTGGAAATTGTTAGGACAATTCAGTGAGCATGGATTCAATATTGAAAGATATGATAAAATTCGCGATTTCAAATCGAATCTAGCAATGGTTCCATGTTCTGCTAAGGATGGAGAAGGACTTCAAGATTTGTTAACTGTCACTGTCGGCCTCGCTGAAAGATTCCTTGATGATAGATTACGAGACACATTAGGCAATGGTGAAGGAACTGTCTTAGAGATGAAGGATGAAAGAGGATTAGGCAAGACAATTGATGTAATCCTCAATCGTGGTGAATTAAATGTTGGAGACAGCATAACCCTTGTTGGAGCCAATGGGCCATTTACAACACACATCAAGGGGATGTTTAGGCCGAAAGGAATGTCTGAAATGCGTGACGCTGGTGACCGTTGGGAATCATGCGATAACGCTGTTGCAGCTTGTGGGCTCAAAATTGTAGCGCCTGGACTTGAAAACGTTCTAGCAGGGACAACATTGAGGCAAACTAACGATTCCGATTCTAAAGCAAACGCAGAGAAGGAAGCCTACAAAGAAGCATCGATATCTGTGGAGATTGCTGAAGAAGGCGTTGTCATCAAAGCCGACACGGTTGGTGGATTAGAAGCACTAGCTTTCGAATTAAACAAGATTGACATCCCTATCAGGATGGCTACTATCGGACCCGTCAATAAGAGAGACATCATCACTGCTCAGTGTGCTGAAGACCCGTTGAATCAAATAATTCTGGCCTTCTCTGTCAAGGGTAATACTGAAGTGCAGCCTAAATTAGAAGGCCCGGATGCTGAAATCAAATTCATCGACGCCGAAATTATTTATCGCATTCTTGAAGAATTTGAAGAATGGAGAGAGACAACCAAAGCCGAAATGGATGCGGCGGCACGAGAGAACCTTGTGTATCCTGGCCACTTACGTTATCTCAAGGACCACACTTTCAGAAACAAGGGACCTGCAATTGTAGGTATGCGTGTTCTGGGTGGTAGAGTCCATGTGGGCCAACGAATCATGAAATTGGATGGTACCGCAGTAGGCCAAATCAAGAGTTTAAGGACTCGATCTAGTGATGAAGTGAAACAAGGCCACCAGGGAGAAGAACTTGCAGTTGCTGTAATGGGTCCAACAGTTGGCCGTCATATCGAAGAAGGTGACGAGTTTTGGGTAGACATACCTGCATCCCATGCTAAGCGCCTAAGAAAATTAGAACTCACACCCATAGAAGAGGAGATTCTGGAAGAAATTACTCGTCTACATCGTAAGCAAGACCACTTTTGGGGAAGATAATCCCCCAATATTTGCTCAATTGCCAACGACTTGTATACGCAATACCTTGAAGTATGGAATTGATTGGTTCCCCTCTTGTACCACGAGGTGCTATTACCATGAATGCAGGATTCCAAGCAGGCGCACCAGCAGGTGACCATCGTACAAAGGACCTTATTGCAACGGTTTCTTCCATCGCAAACTCATTGATGGGAGAAGTTTCCAAGGTTATCATAGGTAAGAACGAAAATCTACGAAGAGTTACCGTTGGAGTTCTATCTAACGGAAACATGCTGCTAGAAGATTTCCCTGGACTTGCTAAGACATTACTTGCCAATACCTTTGCTCGTGCTCTTGGATGTAAATTCAAGCGTGTTCAGTTCACCCCCGATTTGCTTCCGAGTGACATCATGGGGACATACATGTATGACCAAAAGTCTGGAGAATTCAAACTACGTGCAGGACCTCTGTTCTCCAACATTCTTCTTGCTGACGAAATTAACCGTGCTCCACCTAAGACACAGGCTGCATTGCTAGAAGCAATGGAAGAGAAGCAGGTTACAATCGAAGGTATCACGCACAAGTTGCCTGCACCTTTCGTTGTATTAGCAACTCAGAACCCTATCGAACAAGAAGGAACATATCCATTACCAGAAGCTCAGATGGATCGTTTCCTGATGAAGATGAGCATGGGTTACCCTGATCGTGCTGAAGAAAAGGCAATTCTGGCTCGCCGTAAACTACGTGGAAAAGATCAACACGATGTTGAACAAATAACATCTCCAAAGAAAGTAGTTGCTATGCAGAAGGCGCTTGAAACAGTACATGTCGACCCTGCAATCCTCTCATACATCGTTGAGATTGTTCAGAGAACTCGTGAAGACCACCGTGTAGTGAACGGTGCATCTCCTCGTGCAAGCCAGTCCCTATTCAAGACAGGTAGAGCCGCTGCTGCAGTGGATGGGCGTGACTATGTAATCCCTGACGACATCAAAGGAATTGCATTACAGATTATCTCTCACAGAATCGTAATGAAGCCAGAGGCTAAGATTCGTGGAATTACTGGAATGCACATTGTGCGCAAAATCCTCTCCGAAGTTCCAGTACCAGTCATCCAACAGGGATGATTACTACTCGATGAATGCGACTCTTTACAGAGGGCCGCCCGCCTCGATAGTTTACAGCAGAGTATTTTCAGGGGTATTTGATGAATCCGTATAAGATGGTAGTAGCAGTCGCTAATCAGAAAGGCGGTTGCGCGAAAACGACTACTGCAGTCAATTTGGCTACAGCACTCGCCAAAGGTTCTACTAAATTCAAAGTCCCACCTGCAAAGGTATTACTCATCGATTTAGACCCGCAAGGAAATTGCGCAACATCTTTTGGTGTTGAAAAGAAGAAAATCAAGAAAACAGCATATGATTTGTTAGTAAACGATAGTGGAGAAGACCTTCCACTGATGGAAGAATATCTCATATCTCCCGAACAAATTACTGAATCAATGCAAAAGGCTTGGGCTAAAAGAAATGAAAATTCGAAACGTGTACCTGAAGATTTAGCAATTGAAAACCTATGGCTACTTCCCAGCGACATTCACCTATCTGGGGCTGAAATTGAATTGAGTCATAGAATCGGTAGAGAAACTAGGCTAAGAGAGGCACTAGCGCCAATTATCGACCAATTTGACCACATAATCATTGATACCCCCCCTTCATTGGGATTACTATCGATCAATGCACTATGCGCTTCGAATTGGGTATTCATACCAGTCCAGGCTGAATATTACGCACTGGAAGGATTCAGCATGCTGATGAACAGTGTTAAAATGATACAAAAGAGAATCAATAGAAATTTGAAGATATTCGGTGTTGCTATGACAATGGTTGACCAAAGGTCGAAGTTATCTCTGCATGTTTGTAAAGAGGTTCAATCTAAAATTCCAAGAAAGGTCTTCAAAACACCAATTCGTCGACTAGCTAAAGTTGCCGAAGCAGCATGGACTGGCGCTCCCACTGTAATCCTCAACAAACCGAGCAACAGTGGAGCAGGAGCGGGAAGTAGAGAATATTGGTCGCTTACCAAAGAATATCATGAAAGAGTCCAGGAAATGCGTAGGCAGTTCGGAGTGACTGAGCATCCACGTCTATTATTGGATAAACAAGGCCGGTCATACTAGTAATATCCACAAACAGGCTTGGGTTACGACTCTAGTCGCGTGGGATTCAAGTAGTCTAGAGTTTCCAAGGTCAATCATGACCGGCGAAGGTATGACCTCAGTTAGTGTAAGTTATGAGGTTCGAAGACAGTTGAATACTCTTCGAACAATGGATGGACACAAGAGTGTGGACGCTTTTATTACAGAATTAATTCGTACTCACAAACTCAGTAAAATGAATGGAGAGTTGGATAACTTACGTTCACAAATGAAAGAAGTTGCAGATGTAAATGCTGAGCACTTAGTTCAGCGACTAAATCTTGCACCATTCAAGGTTTGAGGTGATCATATGGATTGGAGACCAACTGGCCACATGTTTTCTACCAAAGATTTGGTTCATGCCATCTTTGATTCTAAGAGTGATGCAGGTAAATTATTAGTTAAAGCAACAATAGGTGAAGTTGAATTATTCGCAGCACCAAAAAGTTGGAATGCGATTCTTTGGCTAATTACTAGCACATTGAAAGTAGATGGAAGTCCGATTTATAGTGGCTCTCAATTGGGAGATTTGAAGTCCAGCCTACCGATAGTATGGCGCGCTGATTAAGCCTATTTTTGCTTTGCAAGCCACTCTGCACCATACCATTTCCATTGGTCCATTGTCCAACCGTCAGGCAGTCCTTCAGCAGGAACAGGAGGTGCTTCTGGCGCCTCTTGTGATGCGGGCTCAGTAGTTGACTCGATATCTGGAATGGTTTCTTCTGTAACTTTACTCTGAGTAGGCATTCCTGCTAATTCTTCAAGAGAAGCGGTTTCTTCCATTATTTCTGTTGTCTCAGTCATTTCTTCAGATCCTTTCAGATCAATGTCATCGAATCCGCCACCGATTAAGTCGCCATCATCAGCGACTTCCATTGGATCAACATCATCGTCCCAGAATTTGCCAGAGTCGACTCCGCCAACTGCAGAAAGACCTGCTTTACCTTCGAGGGCTTCGGTCTCAGCACTGTTGTCATCATTAGCGAATGCAAGCCCATATGTCTTCACTAATGATCTACGTCGGCGAGATTTACCGATTGCTGCGTATATTAGCAAGACTGCGACTATTGAGGCGAAACCTGCTCCTAGGAACGGTAATATTTCTGCTGCTGTGGACCAGTATTGCTTGCTGGAAGCTTCTTCTTCTTCTGCTTCCTGCTCTGACAATTGCCATTGATAATACGAAAGGGCATCATCGGTATTGGATAATCCGGATAAATAAGTTTGATAATCTACACTTCTAATTCCTAAGCACATTTCAGTTTCATCTGTCGAAACTTGAGCGCAGTGGTCAACTTCTGTTTGAACTAATCGATTTGAATCATTGTAATCTCGACTCTTTCCAACTTCATCTCCATCTGTATCAATGTAGTCTCGTCCATCGTTGGGTAAGTCATCGCCTAAATCGTAAAAACCATCCCCGTCACTATCAATACAACCGAATTTTTCTCTGACTACATAGATTAGACTTAATGTGCCATCATCCGATATCTCAGGAATGTAGGTGTTGGTGGAATTTCCAGCTGTGTTAGGGCACGTGTCCGCATCATTACCTGATAGGTTGTCTCCGTAACCATCGCCATCAGAGTCAATCCACTGTGACTTATCATAAATTGAAAAGTCAGCACCATCGCCAATTGTCCAGTCGTCTGTTGGGTCGGAATATCCATCGCCGTCTGAATCCTTGCAACCTTTCCTATCGATTTCGGAGAATCCGTTTTGTTCAGGACAATGGTCGCCATTGTATCCATCAACTTCATCGCCAAATCCATCGGAATCTGTATCTGCCCACTGAGTTGGTTCTAAGGGGAATCTATCTCCCATTTCTTCATTTGAATTGTCGCCATATCCGTCACCATCTGTGTCTTTCCACTGTGAAGGGTTTGTAGGGAAATCGTCTGAAGAGTTCCCATCAGGGTTATCGCCAAAGCCGTCTCCATCTACATCTGCCCATTGGGATACATCTTCTGGAAAAGTATCTGGATTTGTTCCATCGGGGTTGTCACCATACCCATCGCCATCCTGGTCACTGTATTGAGTGGAGTCTAGCGGGAACAGATCTAAACTATCTGATACACCATCAGAGTCGGAATCTAAGTCATAAAGTCTGATTTTGGAGGATGTTGAAAATGTCGTAATGATGTATAACTGGCCTTCACTACCAAAAGTTGCAGTCATGACTCTGCCTGCAGATGTATATTCTTCATCTTCGGTGAATGTGACATCATCAATGATGTGTAAATTTCCATTTTGAGTACCTACCAAGATTTTCCCATTATCTGCTATAGTAATCGAGTTAATCGTTTGACTGCTTGAAATTGCTAATTCCTCCATCGACCAGTCATTGAAGTCGTATCTGAATAAATCACCATTTGTACATCCAACAATAATGTTGCCACTACCATCATTGATTATCACGCTAGGGTATTGGCTGAAGTCGGATAAGCTTCTTTCCAAAACTCCTTCTTGAGTAGTTACCTTGACTAAATTGTCTCTTCCACCTGTAACTATTCTATTATCTGAAATTATTGTCATTGCAGTCATTGCAGTATTGTGGGAAGGAGTTGCATACCCCGTAAAGTCGACCCCGTCAAACTCCTTTGCTTTTCTTTCACCGCCAAAGAATCCGAGCCAAAGTTCGCCTTCGGTATCCCACACCACGTAATCAACTGAAGAACTAGTATTGTAAATGGCCGATACTACTCTTAATTCGGTATTGATGACATAAACGCCATCTGTATGAGAAACTGCTATTTGTAAGCCGGTAGAATCTGGTGTGGCTGAGTTTGCAGAGATGTTCAATTCAATTGACCATTGTGTGATTAATTCACCACTTCCCCAGAAATGCTCTGAAAGGTTGCCAGTTGATGTCAGAGTAATCAATGTCGATGATGAAGAGAATGAAGTGTGGACGAATCTACCATCCACCGAGTCGATAACCCCCACATCTAACAGATTTGATTCTGCTTGGACTGACGGGATTACAGGTATTAGCAGGATTGCCAGAACAAATGCAATGGTCTTCCTCATAACTTACCCCAATCAGAGGTACACTATCAATGGCTCGGAGTAAAGCGTTTGATGAAATCAGTTTTCTTCTTCCTCTGAAATAATATTCAAAGTTGTATTAGGTGAAGAAACTGGTGTCAATTTAGTTACAGGTTTTAGAGATGCAGTAGCCTCTTTTTCACCATCAACATCAGGCTTTACACCCTGTTGAGAAGAAGGCGGTGGCCCTCTCCTCTTTACCGGAGTTAGTGTCTTGACCGTTACAGTCTTCAATACTGCAGTCTTGACCTCTTCTGCAACCTTTAGGGTCCTGATCGGAGTCAACATTACAGTTTCTTGAACCTGGTTCATTTCATCTTCCATAGCCGCATCTAGAGCTTCATCTAGAATATCGTCCATAGACTCAATTTCTGGAACTATTTCATCAATAACGGGTTCAGGTTTGACGTCCTCGATTTCTAATTGGCTTTCAATCGGAATAACTGTTGTAGCAGGTTCGAGTACTGGTTCCTGAACTGTAGCAATCGTTGGTGGACTGATTACTGGCGTTCTCACCAACTTCTCAGCAATTGGTTCGACGGCAGGAGTGAAAACTTCTGGCGTTTGGACTACTGGCTGGACCATTGGTTGTTGAATTGGCTGCCTGACAATCTTAGGCATGATAGGTTGTGGCAAAATTGCCCCTTGTGCTGGTAAATTCATTCCACCTATTGGCGCTTTTACCGGCCTAGCAATTGGTTGTGCTCCACTTAGCGATTTAGCAGTAGAGCGCGGTGCTCTCATTCCGGCTAGCCCCATTGAAGGAGTGTGCTGAGCCGCTGCTTGGGCCATTGCTCCTCGCATAGGCCTACCTGCGCTCGCACCCAGCGCACTCGGTTTTGCACCTAGTGCACTTGGATCCAGTCCCATCTGAGGAGGTTCTGCCTGTGTCCCTTGCCCAGATATCGCTTGTAGCCAAGATTGGCGCTTTTCTGCTCTGCTATCCTGTGATTTCAATTCATCAAACTCGGATTGCTGTTCTGCAAGACGTGATTCATCATCATCTATTTCTGTCTGAACTTTACCTTCGATGGATTCTCTCATCTTGACTTCAGCCATGGACCTAAAGTCGTCCATTTTCTTAGTTAAGTTAGATAGTCTATCTCTAATTTCAGCACGCTTGACACCAAGTTGTGCTTCAATCTCTGCCCTAATGTTGGCCTCTCTCTTACGTACTTCGATGAGAGCCTTGTTACGCATGATTTCTTCTCTCTTGTCGAGTTGTCTCTCGAGCTGAGTTGCAACTTCGTCTTCCTTGCGACTTCTGAATTCTGCAAGGCGGTCTTCCATTTCAGATTCTAATTCTAGGACTGTCTCTTCCTTTAGTAGATCTAAATCTGTTTCATGAGTTATTCTTTCATTTCTCAGTCTACCATCAATTTCGGACATTATGGCTTTGCGTGCTGCTGCTTCGCGTGCCGTGAATTCTAGTTCTAGGCGCTCTGACCAATCCACTTTCTTCGAATCGAACCTCTCGGATAATTGATCGTGCAATTCTGCCTCTCTCTCATATCGGAATCTTGCCAGGCGGTTTTGTATCTCTGCTTCTCTAGCATTACGGTATGATTCAAACTCCTGATCCATCCTAGATTCTAGTTCTGATTCCAGTTCGGACTCGAGTGATTTTGAAATATCATCAACGGCCTTAGAGAACGTCAAATCGTACTTTTCCCGAAGGCGTCCTTTCCTATCGGACAACTTTTCTGCATGTCTGGCTTCTAACTGACGTTCGACTTCGCCTCTGAGTTCTTGTCTTCGACGAGCTACTGCAAGTTCGATGTCTTGACGCATTCTTTCTTCGAGTTCTTTTGTTTCAGAAGAGAGTCGGGTTTCCAATTCATCCTGAATTGAAGCAGCTATGTCTTCTTCGAGTCGTAGACTTCTGCGTTCATATTCAGCACGCATGGTTGCTTCTCTCTGTTTGAGGCGTAATTTCAGTTGCTGCTCAAGCCTTGTACGGATACCACGGCGTAGTGCTTCCTCTCGTTCAGATAACTTCTGCGATTGGCTTTCTTCAAGTTTGGCTACTTCTTTAGACTCTAAATCTAAGAAACGGCTTTCCATTTCTTTCTGAATTGTTGATTCAAGATCACGTATTTTCATTTGTAGTGCTTGATTGAATTCGATTTCTAATTTTTCTCTCTGTAAAGATAATCTACGGCGATGGTCTTCAGAAAGTTGGCTTTCTAATTGGCTGATAACTAACGATCTGTGTTCCTCAACCTTTCTGTCTTGTTCAACATCTAATGTATCCTTCAGAGTCTGAACCTCTCTTTCCAGGCGCATCTCATGCATTTCACGAAGTCTAATTTCTTCGCGATTAAGAGTCTCTGATTCTAATTGTGATAGTTCGTCTTCCATCTGACGACGAAGGTCGCCTTCAAACGCACTCAGAGTCATTTCATGCTGTCTAGAAATATCTACAGCCATGTTATCCTGCATAAGTGAAATTCTTTCTGCTAATGCTTCACGGCGTAACTTACTCTCACGTCGAAGTTTGGCTCGAAGCTTCTCTTCTTCACGGAACCTTGAGCTCTGCATCATTGTCTGGTCCAAAGATGGGGATGGAGTAGACGTAAATTGAGCGCGTAAGGCTGAAAGATCCATCTGGCTATCGCCACCTCTTCTCAACCCTCTTCCTGTCGTTGACTTGCTTTCGCTAGCACTCATAGGATCCCCATCCATTTACTGATGCCGTTCTCATGATAGATAAGGTGCGCGATAGTAACTATACCGCGCGTGTCGATTTATCCGACGAAAGATGCGCGCCATTACTCACTCTGGTCGTCGATGGTGTCAAGTGCAACTAAACGTGGCCCTCCGACAACATATACAATGGTCCAGAACAGTGAGAAGCTGAATAAGAACATAGTGAAACCTGTTCCTGAAAGGTCCTCACCTGAATCCCAAGTGTCTGTCTCAGTCATAGCATGAATTATTGCAAACAACAGTGCTGCAAATTGCAAAGATGATAATCTGAGTTGAATCCCGGATTTTAGTTTGGACATTTTCCTATCTGATATCATAAGTCCACCGCAAATAATCATAATTGGGAGGATTAAGAAATCGAAGTATGGTTTTGGAATACCGTTTCCACAAATTGCAGCATTACAGTCCCATGTGGACAACGCAGGCCCATAGCCTGAAGATGGTTGTAGCCAAAATAGACCTGCTGCCGAGAGAAGAATTAGAGCGCTGGCAGGAGATGATAGACCGTAGAAGTAAGGAACGTATCCTCCTTCATCATGTTGGAAACGTGCTAGTCTTAACATTCCACAAGCAATGACCCAGAAACAACCTAGAGCCAGAGAGATTGTCCAGATAGGGGATGCTTCCCCCATTCGTCCAAACATTGCGAAAATCATCAAACATGGTGCAACACAAAACGAAATACAATCCGACATAATATCCAAAGAGCCGCCTAGTAATTGCCGCTTTGAATACCTTCGAGCAATAGGTCCATCAATAATATCTCCAAATGCTGAAAGCATCACACAAAGCATTGCTGCCCAGATGTAATCAGTTAGTACACCTCCCTCGTAGTAAGGTTCACCCATATCTTCAACCGCTAGGATCACAAAGACAATCGCCATTACCCCTAACAGCCCATTTACAATGGTGATGTAATCGGCAATTCCCATCATTCTAAAAGTGGTTTTCAGATTAATCCCTCAGAAGTTTACCTTGAATTCGGTTTCACAAGCAGGACAGGTGATTTCTCTTTCTCCTGGCCTCTTATTCATACGAAGTTTACGATCACATGACGGACACGCTATTTCGATTTTAGGACGGTGTGGTTTGATTACGAAATGTGTATGGCATGATGAACATTGAAGGTTTGCTGGTCTTTTGTCAACGCCGGAAATTAAAACCTTTGAACACTCTGGGCAACTGACTTTTTCCTCTCGCCATTTCCTTCTCGTTCCTTCATGTTCGACTTCGACTTTTGCTTTGCACATGACACATGTGATAATTCCCAAACCACTAGGTAACAGATTATTACAACGAGGACAAGATAAGTCAGGAGTTGCAATTCTTGACTCTACTCCTGGAGTTTCTTCTTCTTCTATCTCAGTCAATCCTAACACCTCATTACTTCTGAAATTGTTACATTCAATTCTTGCGACCTGTTATTTCTAAACTTTCGAGAGTTGCAGAATCAAAATTGATTGCTTTACCGGATAATTCCGAGAGTTCTCGTAGCATTGTTCTTGCTGCAGCCTGGACTCTAGGGTTACTTAGATCGATAGTACCCAGTGTATTGTCACTAGATACGGCGCTGCCATCGTTTGGCAATGGCACTCTATCGATAACACACCACCATCGAGTTCTTCCCTGGTCGCGGTGATTCATAACTAATCCAAGAGATTCTAATTTCTTTAGATGATGGTAAAGGTTGTACCTGTCTACGCCAACGATTTTTTGCAACTGAACAGTTGTGTACTCATCCGCCTCTAAAAGGGCAACATAGAGCGCACGACGGGTTGGATGCATCAAAGAAGTGCTGACCGGGTCTGCATGAATTCTCGCCATCTTACTCCACCGTTGTTTGGGTCTTGTTGGCCATGAGGCTTGAAGGTAGCGTTTGTTTAACTATCAAAACGGGGTCAATAATGATCTATACGCGTTTATAGTTCCAGTCCATATCGACTTCCCAATATCGACTATCAGTGCAAAGGTACCTCCGCTTCCGGACAGTCTGGCTCCATTGATTATTACGCCAATTACGCTCAATTCATGGACAAGAACGCCGAAAGCCAGGTTTTCATTTATTCCAGCTAGTACTGCATAAACGAGCATCGCCGTAACAAAAACCGAATATACGATATTAGAAATTAAAACCGAATGAGTACGCTTTGATAGCGTAATTAGATCTGATATTAGGCGAGGGTCATCACCTGGAATCAAAACATCTGCCGCTTCTAGATTGGCAGACTCTCCAGTTCCTATTGCGATACCGATATCCGCTGCTGCCATTGCTGCAGCGTCATTAAACCCGTCTCCAACCATCATTGTAATGTGAGTCTTGGAACGATCTTGCACCCATTGCACTTTACCTTCGGGCGTCATCTCTCCGTGTGCTGCAGATTCGGGAATCCCGATAGTCTTAGCAAGCGCACTCACTGAGTCTTGATTGTCACCAGACAAAATTTCAACATTGATTCCTTGAGCATAAAGAGCCTTGACCATTTCGTCTGTACCCTGCCGTAAATCATCGTGAATGAATGTAAACAGTGCTACTGGCTTTTGTTCTTTCAGAAGTAGGCTTGCTCCGTGCCCGTTACTCAGCGCTTCTTCCAAACCTTCGAGAAGTTTGCCAGTTACCAATGATTTGTCTGCTCGAACAAATGCAACATCGACATCCTTCATCTTAGCGTGAACACCTTCTTCTCCATCAGAAATATTGGTTAGAGCCGTAGGGGAGACATCTTCATCTTTTGCCAGAGCGATAATCGCTTGTGCGTAAGGATGGTTGGATGATGCTTCTAGGCCAGCGGCCAAGGCTATTGCTGAATCTCTTCTCCTACCACGTGCTAGGGTCATCTTCCCGATTCTTGGCCTGCCTGAGGTAAGAGTTCCTGTTTTATCGAGTAGTGCTAGATTCACCTTTGATAAGGATTCTAAGACATCGCCGCCACGTGCTATTGCCCCGGACTTTGCTGCCTGTGAAATACTAGCAGCATGAGGCACAGGAGATGCTAGAAGAAGGGCGCAAGGGCAAGCGACTACCCAAAGTAAAAGGATAATTTTCCAATCCGCATTTGGTTGGACTAGCCATGCCAAAATAGCGCCAAATAATACTATTGGAACCCATATTGCAGTAAAGTTCTCCAAGGCCCCTTGCAATCTAGTAGGCTTTTCCTTGAATAAATGGACCTTGTCAATAAGTTCAGAAAGTCTAGTATCTTCTCCTACCGCAGTTACTTCAATTGTAACTGGTCCGCGTGCTAATGTTAATCCCGCCTGAAGTTCATCCCCTTGGGATACATCTTCTGGAACTGATTCACCTGTAAGGGGTGCACGGTTTATTGAACCAGTTCCCGAAATTATGTTCCCATCTGCTGGAATTAATTCTCCACTACGTATTTCCAAATGATCTCCTTTCAATACTAAACCAATTGGAATCTCTTCAGCCTCTTGATTTGATGCTAATGCAGGAGCAGTTAATGATGGTCCTGAAACGATAGAGAAACTACTGAAGTTTTTCTGAGGGAGGCGTCTTGCTTTTAGAGGGAGCCTGTCAAGACCGCCTTGCATTGCCCTTCTAGCTTTATTTAGAGCCTCGCCTTCCATATGTTCAGTCCAGGATACTAGAATTATTACCATCAGTGCTTCTTCCCATGCTTGGAGAACTGATGCTCCAATTACAGCTAAAGAAGTGAGAACTTGGAAACCTAGTTGCTGATTTCGAATAGATGCCAATGCTTTGGAAAACATTGTATATCCTCCAAATACCACTCCTAAAAGACCGAATGAACCGATGACGTAAGGATTGTCGGTGATAAATTCACAGATAAATACCAAAATAAGCATTACAAATGCTAGCCCAGAGCCAATCATTCTCCATTCTCCAGAAGTTAAACGCTTTATTGAGGTCGTTACCAGACGATAATCTCCCCCTATTACACTACGTATGGATGATTCCATAGCTTTGCGTAATTCATTAGGCAAATTTGGAACGATTTGAAGTATAATATATCCTTCTTTTTCAACTTCACAGTTTAGAACACCGGGTTGGCGGCGGAAAATACGAGGGAGGTTCTTGACTGATGTTGAATGCCTAGCCGCCACATCACTGGCTTTGACACCCTCGATTTCCATGAACGGAATGTTAGGGCCGTTTCCAAGTGAATTTAATATCGCTGAAGCTTGAGAAATGTTACCTTTCTCAAAGTCAATATCGATTGTTACTGTTCCTTCTGTAGCGCTTACAATAGAGTTATTCACTAAATCTAAACGGTTTAGAGCACTCATGGCTTCTGAAGCGCAGTGTGGGCAATCCATATCTTGAATCGGCCAACTGACAGTATGGGTGCCACTATACTCCCCAAGAACTTCCATATCAATTACTTCAGCCTCGGTTGTGTTTGTTGTTTGGTCGGAGGAAGATTTGCGAGTTTGAGGGTTAGGAGCCTCGGGTGTTGGCGCATTATCCCCTTCCTCGAGAGACAAGAATTCCTCGGAGTCTTCCTGCACAATACTGGGCGACAGTTCATCGGTCATGAAGGCTCGTATCGCAAGCGTATTGAATAACATCCGTTAGGAGGAAATATGCTGTGGACACCTGATGGATGGACACCCAAGGCGGTTGCCGTGGATATCGATGGTACAATTACCGACAAAAATAAGAAGATTCACCTGGGTGCAATCGTTGCCCTGAGGCGTCTTGAAGACGCAGGTATACCGGTTATTCTGTCTACAGGAAATGTTAGAGCAATTACATACGGACTGTGGCGCTTCATTGGTGCTACAGGGCCAATGGTTTGCGAAAATGGAGGAGTGGTCTGGCACCCTGAATGGGGAGAGCCGATTTTGCGAGCCGATGGGGCGCGTGCCAAAGATGCTGCAAATATGTTAGCTGAACGATTAGAATTAGATGCAGATGGAATCACGACAAATGCTTGGAGGGAATCTGAATGGTGTCTATTTCCAAATGAAGATTTGGAAGCGATTACAAAATTAATGTCCGCAAGTGAATTTTCAGATCTGTCTGTCGTCAAAACCGGATTTGCAATACATCTGATGGAACCTCAGCTCTCGAAAGCCCAAGGCCTAGAGGTCGCCCTCAAGAGAATGGGGATTGAAGCACACGAAGTGCTAGCAATCGGTGATGCTCCGAATGACATATCGATGTTTGAGTATGTAGGACATAGCGTTGCGGTGGGCGGGTGTTTTGATGAATTAGCCGAAGTTGCAGATGTGATCTCGCCTTATCCACACGGGGATACATTTGCCCCCATGGTAGATTTCATTCTCAAGAAGAAACCAGACTAATAGGTGGCGTCTAGAATGACCCACACAAAGTCCTTTGTTTTGTTAATAAATGAGCAATGGATATTCGGATACGCCCTCTGAACCTATCCGAAAGCGATTATTTTAGGGAATGTTTTATTGAATCTAGGCTCGCTTTTACAATCATGAAGTTCCGAATGTTTTTTATGATTATGCTCTTTGTTCTTGCACCTATGTCTGGCTGTTTATCTTCAGCAGAAGAAGATTCTACCAAGGCAGATAGTATTGTTAATGGCTCAAATTCATTAATCAAAATGACTGATGAATCCT
>Ga0233444_10001783_pt1 | contig 23587 bp, 21 predicted proteins | sample SI_124_October20_6_FD_182792 | JGI IMG/M metagenome (GOLD analysis project Ga0233444, IMG submission 182792) | Seawater microbial communities from Saanich Inlet, British Columbia, Canada - SI_124_October2016_10_MG | ecosystem: Environmental > Aquatic > Marine > Inlet | place: Canada: British... | reverse complement strand
TTATTGCGAGTTCTCTAGAACTGCCTTTGCGTACTTTAGATGCACAAGGAGCTAACCAGCAACTGAGCGAAACAGGCTATGCTGAGTTTATACAAACTTTCACGGCTCAATTTAAAGCCTGCTTCTCATAAATATTGCATTTCTGCTCACTCCGTTACCGAGATCCACGTCAACAGCCGGTTTAAATCTAATTATCTAACTCGGCGATTGTATTTTGTTGTTCACTGATAACTATGATGTATCTTTAGTTTTATTGCTCAGATAACTGTATCCTGCGAAGTTAGTGGAATAGCGCTTTGCAATCACTTAGATTAATTAATCCTCTTTTATGCTATATTGTTCATCGTATGAACGGATGAGTCGTTCGCGCTCATCCTAAAATAGTCTCGGGTATTCATATCGTTAGGCATATGAAGCCTGCGGTAGCCTGCCTAAAGGTTTTATTGCCACGATTTTATGATGAATCAAGAGCTAGAATATCGGATGCTTAAGCTGCTAGAACAGAAGCCTGATCTGACCCAGAGACAGCTATCTAGAGAGTTAGGCGTGAGTTTGGGCAAGACCCATTACCTGATCAAGTCTTTGGTGGATGTTGGTTGGGTGAAATTAGAGAACTTTCAGCGTTCTGATTCCAAGTGGGGTTATGTCTATCTTTTAACGCCCAAGGGTATTCTCGAAAAAGCTTCCATCACTGCGCGATTCCTCGTCAGAAAACAAGAGGAGTATTTGCAACTCCAACAAGAAATCGAGCAACTTAAACATGAGGTCATGGAGCAAAATATTATGAAAGGGAAGAATAAATAACTTGGCTAAATACGACATATACGGTGTGGGCTCTGCGCTTGTAGATACAGAAATCAACGTTTTAGATAAATTTTTAGTGGAAGCGTCTATCAGCAAGGGTTTAATGACCTTGGTAGATCGTCCTCGCCAGCTAGAGTTACTTAGACGGCTTAGATCACTTAAGATGGTGCAGACATCTGGTGGGTCTGCTTGCAACTCCGTGGTAGCAGCCGCTACTCTTGGAGCTACAACATTTTTCAGCGGCAGGGTCGGTAACGACTGTGATGGCGACCTCTATATTGGGGATCTCAGTGAGTTAGGAATTGGTTTTCATGGGACCCGCACCTCCGATACGGCGACCGGACAGTGTCTGGTTATGGTAACTCCGGACGCCGAACGAACCATGAATACTTTTTTAGGGGCTAGTGAGCAACTCGCGTATACCGATATAGACAAAAACGCTCTAAAGCAATCTGACTGGTTGTACATAGAAGGATATTTGTTAACTGACAAAGACCGAGCTGAAGTTATTCTCAGGACTACCGCCTTTGCCAGAGCTAACAAAATAAAAGTTGCACTGAGCTTGTCTGATCCCTTTGTAATAGCGAGTTGCCGTGATGTATTACAAGAATTGATCGATGATGGAATTGACCTATTATTTTGTAATCGAGATGAAGCCTTAGCCTATACTTGCGCGGACAATATTAATAGTGCAGCTCAAGAGATCAAGCAGTTTTCTAAGGGGTTTGCAATTACCGATGGCGCTAGTGGCGCCTTAGTTTGTGATGGTCAGCATATCTTCCACTTACCAGGCGTAGAAACTCGAGCTATTGATACTAATGGTGCAGGTGATATGTTCGCTGGAGCTTTTCTTTATTCAATTGTGCGTGGTTATGGTTTTGATAAAGCCGCTGAATTTGCAAATTATTGTGCCGCAAAAGTAGTAACGACCTTTGGCCCTCGGCTAGATAGAGATCAGTTAGTAGCGATAAAGAAAAAATTCAAATTGTGATGCCGGGGCGGAAATATTTTGCTAGTTTTTTGCGGCGGCGGAGTTTACTAGTTGAAGCCAAAAACAAAGAAAGCAGTAATTACTGTGACGGGTTTAGGTGTACGAGTCCTGCCTGATACTTAAATTGTTCCTGAAGAGCTCTTTTTTGTTGAAAAGAGTAATTATGAAAGTTGCATATATTTAGCTTCAATAATTAAGAGTCTAAAATTTTAAATCTACTTGGTTTGTCAATGTTCCAGTTAAGCGATTAAATCTAACGTAGGTAAGGTTAAGCAATAGAATTATTTTCATTAAAATTTTTATTTAAGTTAAAGGAAATTTATGAATTCACTAAGCGATCTCCATATATGTGTTGTTGGACTTGGTTATGTCGGGCTCCCACTTGCTGTTGCACTTAGTAAACAATTTACTACGATGGGTTTTGACATAGATGCCAACAGGGTTCTACAAATATCAAACGGTATCGACGTTACTCAAGAGGTGGATAAAAATGAATTGTTAAATTCGAGCCGCCTCAGCGTTACCGCGAACGTAGATGAGATTATCTCTGCCAGTGTTTATATTATTACTGTTCCAACGCCCATAGATGAAAACCGACAGCCTGATCTGACACCACTGATCAGTGCAAGTGAGACGGTGGGTGGTGTTATTGCATCTGGAAATGTAGTCATTTACGAATCTACTGTTTTCCCCGGTGCAACCGAGGAGTTATGTGTGCCGATGCTGGAGCAATCATCGGGCTTGAAGTTTAACCAACAGTTTTTTGTTGGCTACAGTCCAGAGAGAATTAACCCCGGAGATAAAGACAATAAATTAGCCAATATTTTAAAGGTTACCTCAGGTTCGACCCCAGAAATAGCAGATTTTGTCGATGAGCTATATTCTAAAATTATTCATGTGGGTACCTACAAAGCAGCCTCAATCAAAGTAGCTGAGGCGGCTAAGGTGATTGAAAATACTCAGAGAGATCTAAACATAGCTCTAATCAACGAATTAGCGATTATTTTTGACAAGTTAGGTCTCGATACACTAGACGTGTTGGAGGCAGCTGCTACCAAATGGAATTTCCAACCATACAAGCCGGGCTTGGTCGGGGGGCATTGTATAGGAGTGGATCCATACTATTTAACTCACAAAGCACAGTCAGTTGGATACTATCCTGATGTTATATTGGCCGGTCGTAGAATCAATTCAGGTATGGGTGAATATGTAGCAGATAAACTCATTCGCAATCTGATTGCTAGAGACTTTAATGTGCGCAAAACTAGAGTGTTGCTTCTGGGATTCTCGTTCAAAGAGAACTGTCCTGATACGAGAAACACTAGAGTCATAGATGTTTATCGTCATCTCTCTTCATTTGAAATCGAGGTTTCTATTTACGACCCCTACGTGGATACCAAAGTGGCGAAAAAGCACTACGACGTTGATATAGATGCCGAGCTAACTGTATCTAAGTTCGATTCAATTATGCTGTGTGTAGCCCACGATCAATTTCGATCTCAGCAGGACTTATTTCTCAATATGCTCGATCCAAATGGTTTTGTATTTGATCTCAAGGGGATATTTAAAAAATCTGAGCGCGTGGTGAGGTTGTAAGATGTCATTTTACGATCAGGAAGACCTCATTAATTTCGGTTTTAATTATCTTGGCGAAAACGTGAAGGTATCACAACATGCAAAGATATATGATCCAGGCAAAATCAGCTTGGGCTCAAACTCCAGAATCGACGATTTTTGTATTGTATCAGGGAGTGTCACGGTCGGTTGTTACTGTCACATTACGCCCATGTGTCTAGTAGCAGGAGGAGTTATTGGCATTGTTATGGGAGATTTTGTGACATTAGCTTATGGGACGAAGGTGTTCGCGCAATCAGATGATTACAGTGGTAAGTCTATGGTTAATTCATTGATCCCCAAAAAATTCAAAGACGAGTATTTTGCAAGAGTCGAATTACAAAAACATTCAATTGTAGGTGCGAACTCAACTATTATGCCAGGAGTTACTCTTGCTGAAGGCACGGCTGTGGGTTCAATGAGCTTAGTTTTGTCGTCTACTTCGCCTTGGGGGATATACGTCGGCTGTCCCGCTCTTAGAATTAAGGATCGCCGGCGAGATCTACTTGAATTAGAAAGGGAGTTTCTCAATGAAAATTCCATTCAATAAGCCCCCGCTTGTGGGTTCTGAACTTGCTCACATAGCTAAGGCATTAAAATCTGGCAAATTATCTGGAGATGGTTACTTTAGTGACAAGTGTAAGAGCTGGTTTGAGACTAGGCTATTTCCTTCAAAGGTATTGTTGACGCCTAATTGCACTCAAGCTTTGGAAATGGCAGCTATTTTACTCGACATAAAAGCTGGTGATGAAGTGATAATGCCTTCATATACGTTTGTAAGCACGGCGAACGCATTTGTAATTAGAGGTGCTCGAGTTAAATTCGTTGATATCCAAAAAGAGACTATGAATTTAGATGTTTCATTGATTGAATCGGCGATTTCATCGCGAACCAAAGCTATAGTTGTTGTGCATTATGCTGGGGCGTCTTGTGATATGGGTAAAGTTACTGACCTTGCGCGTAAGCATAACCTTTATGTAGTAGAGGACGCAGCTCAAGGCATGATGTCAACGCATAAGGGACAAGCATTAGGTACCATAGGTGATTTGGGAGCTTACAGTTTTCATGAAACTAAGAATTACACAAGTGGCGGTGAAGGTGGTCTTCTATTAATAAATAATCCACTGTTTTTTGAGCGCGCAGAGATAATTCGAGAGAAGGGAACTGATCGTTCAAAATTTTTTAGAGGAGCTGTAGATAAATACACATGGCAAGATGTAGGTAGCAGCTATCTCCCTTCTGAATTACAGGCAGCATACCTGTTTTCTCAGCTAGAGAACGCAGATCGTATCAATGAATACCGACTTAGGGCTTGGAATTACTATTACCAAGCCTTCGAAGAAGAGTGCTCACTAGGCCTCATCGAGCGCCCACATATTCCGCAGGCGTGCGAACATAATGGCCATTTGTTTTATCTCTTAATGCGATCTAGAGATGAACGAGCCGGTTTTATCAATTATATGAAGTCACTAGGGATTATGTCAGTGTTTCATTATGTGCCGCTGCATAGTTCGCCAGCAGGAAGGAAGTTTGGCCTATTTTCTGGGGATGATATATACACTACTAACCGTAGCGAAAGATTGGTTCGTCTTCCATTATATTTTGGGATTAAGGATGACGAGCTAACATATGTAGTCGATTCTGCAAAGCAATACTTGTCAAAGTTAATATGAAATCAGCACTCGTTTCTTTGTATGGCGTACAGATTTACTCTGTCTTTATAACAATTTTTGCCACGCCCTTACTTATAAAATTTCTGGGGACAGAAGGTTACGGTTTAATTGGGTTGTACTTTGTTATACAAATGCTGTTGCAGATTGTTGATGGTGGTTTTACAGGCACAATAACCAAGTTAACGGCGCAACGCGATCTTTCGAATTCAACTAACGTGACAGGGCTTGATAAATCCCTCCAGTATTTTCAAGGTGTGCTAAATAAAGCTGTTTTAATAGTGTTATTGATTAGTGGTATTGTTTATCAAACTGACACAGCTTCATCAATGATAGAATCTTCATTACCTGGATCTATTATTGATATGTCTGTATCGCTTATGATCGCTTGCATTGCAATCCGTTTCCTGTCGTTGCCAGATAGAGGATTACTTCAAGGGCTAGAGCGTCAGAAAACTTTAGCACTAACCAACTTTACTATTGTCACTTTACGCTACCCTGCAGCAGTAGCTATTTTGGTACTACTCAGTGCTGATGTGGTTCATTTTTTTTGTTTTCAGCTTTTAGTTGTATTGGTTGAAGTTGCCATGCTGAAATATTTTTCACTGGCCTATTGGAAAAGTGTCGATATCTCTGGCAGATCAAAAGCGCTGGATAATGGAGTAAATTTAGACTTTAAGTGGCTTATCGATCAATCTGGGGGTCTTTGGACCATTTCTGTGCTGTGGGTTTTGGTTAGTCAAATAGACAAACTGGTATTATCGTTTTCTGTGCCTTTGGAGGCTTTTGGTATTTTTTCCCTGGCATTAGTTAGTGCCAATTTAATGTTGACGATGTTCGTTCCGATAAATCAGATATTGATGCCACGGTTTGTCAAGCTTTATGAAGGGCCAGACTCAGGTGCGTTCACCAGCATGGTTTTTAGAGCGATACAATTTTACGTCTGTTTTTTCTCCGTTGTTGCAAGTGGATTGTATATTTTTGGTGAGGAGCTACTTTTTTTATGGACGCGCAGTAGCGAGCTCTCCGTAGGCGCAAGTGTTTTTCTCGGATATCTGGCCATTGGTAACTTTATTCACGGTATTACTAACATTATTTTTATTACTTCCTACGCCAGCGGTGATTTAGCAGAATACGCTAAAAGATATATGATCCATGTGTCACTGGTTCTTCCAATATCAGTTTATTCTGCAATAGCGCATCAAGAGTATGGAGTAGTTTTAGTTTGGGTTTTTGGTGCATTTGGATTTTTTCTACATACTACAGTTCCTTTTTTGCGAAGAATATTTGAATTTAGAACTGCACTTGTTTCCATAGTGTCAGCATTTTTTCAAATAATGTTAACGTCGGGTGCTATGTATCTTTTTAAATCGCAGTTTACACTCGTTGCTCACCCAAACTTAGATTTTTTAATTTTGCTGACAGGCTTAGCTTTATTGTTGTTGGTCATAAATTATTTAATCTCACACGTTTCAATTAGATACAGATGTGGTTAACGGATGAAAAGAAAGTATTTGATCGTGGCTCCCGGTTATGATGAGAACATTGGTGGACATGTTGTGCTCCATAAATTATGTCATTTATTAAATGAGAGAGGGATAGAGGCCTATTTGTTGCCACATATTGACACATACTTAATTAACTCTAGCAGTTTTTTTGATTCAATTATTAAGGTGACAAAGCAGCATTTGAGGTTGACACTCAGGTCATATAAAACGAATCCGTCTTTTCACACGCCAATTTTAACATCAGTACCAACGGATATGAGTGATCCTTCTTGGGTTGTGGTATACCCTGAGGCGGTTAATGGTAATCCAGCAAACGCAAAAAATATTGTTAGGTGGTTATTGCATCAACCGGGTTTCCATACTGGTGAAATTTTTTACGGGTGTGGAGAACTACATGTTAAGTATAATTCTGCAGTTTATGATTTCTATTTTCCCGGGTGTAGATTAGCCGAGGATACTCTAAAGATAATCCACTACCCGACTGATTTATACAAGTCTCCCACTAACGTAATTCAAAGAGAGGGAACTGCATATTGCATACGAAAGGGAAAAGGGAAAAAGTTGATTCATGATGTTTCCAACTCAATTCTAATTGACGGAAAGTCTCATGCTGAGGTAGCAAAAATTTTTTCGAAGGTTGAATATTTTATTTCTTATGATGCTTTAACTGCATACTCAAGGTTTGCCGCACTGAGTGGTTGCGTCTCTGTAGTCATTCCTGATGAAGGTGTATCTATAGAGCAATGGTATCCAAATGAGGAAGATCGCTGGGGCATCGCATACGGTCTGTCAGACCAAGCAATTGCATTGGCGAGGAAAACCAGTCATTTGGTCAGCCAACGAATTGAGCAGGAAGAAAAGAAGTTTCAGGAAGGCATTACAAAGTTTTTGAAGAATGTTGACAATTATTTCTAATTGGACTTGTTGCAAAGATTTCCTTCATGGATGCAGTAAATATATAATTTTACAGTGAGGCTACTTTACACGTAGCTCACAGTATACCAAGTTCATAGTTCCACAAGAGTCGACAATTTTTATTCGTGTTGTTTTTGTTTGTATAAGTTATTTGATGCAAATAGGTGAGGTTTTGGTTGATTAGTTTTTTTGATAATCATCTGATCTTTGATGAGCATAAACTTATATGTACTGGCAGCCGTGCTAGCTCATCTGACTTCACTTTACTCCATTTCGCCTATAAAAAGGATTCTCTTTAGTGAGCATTGAATTGCGAGTTGCGGCGGGTACCGTAACTTATGGTAATCGGTCTGTCTACTTGTACCAAAACATTGACAAGCTCCTCGTGGAAGGTTTTGATCACATTTATGTGCTACTGAATGGCGTCAGCACCGCGGTAGTTCTTGAAGCAAAAAAAAGATACGCTGGCCGCCCGGTGGTATTTATCAAAAGTGAAAGAAATGTGGGATCGTCTGGCGGTTTTTGTAAGTTACTCAAGTATATTCATAAATTTGATCGTTGTGAGAGGTTGTTATTGTTAGACGATGATAATTTGGTTCCAGATAATTTTTTACTCGAATCACGTGAAATATGTCAGCAGTCAGATGATATTTTTTATTTTCATAGGCCTGATAGAAATATTCCTCTTGAAACATTTTTAGCGAAAGATCCAAGGAAAATATTAGGAAGCGACTGTAATTTTCTCGGACGAACAGTGTTCCTAAAGCAAATGGATAAAAATGATTATAAAGGTGATCTCTTAGCTGCTCCTTATGGGGGGTTGTTTCTGCCGCGGTCCGCACTTGAAAAAGAAATATTTCCAGATCAAAACTTTTTTCTTTACGCGGACGACTATGACTATACTTTCCGGCTTTGCTCAGAGGGGAACTTCAATATTTTTTTTATTCGAGATCAGGAAATTATTGATTTAGAAAAAAGCTTTCATTTAAGACACAAAGGGTTTGGTTTTTTTAAAAACCGTTATTATCTTGCTTCTGAACAGCAGCTATTCTTTTCAGTGAGAAATCAAATCTATCTCTCTTTAAGACAAGCATCCTCTCCAGCAAAATTCTTTGTCAATCTGACTTTTTTTGCACCAATCTACTTAATGCAGTTTTTTATAAATTTGAAATTTAAAAAGGGCTCCATTTTTTTAAAAGCAGTTGTCAAGGGGGCAAGATGGGCAATGATTGAGCGCATTCGCAACTGATACTTTTTGGCTATGGGTACGCCAAATTTTTGTTGCAGAAATATATCAGAGATTATTTTGCTTTCAGAGACGACTAAAGTGGCTATCTAATGTAACTCACTGATTACGATTTTATGATTATATTGATATTGACGATAACAATTGTTTCTTTGTTGCTGCCAAATAACAAGACTTTACAGACTTATTTGGGTGTGTCTGCATGCATTATTTTCAGTTGTGTCATAGGCTTACGCAGTTTTGACTCTGGAACTGATACCCTTTCCTATGTTTCATATTTCAATTCTATCCATGAGGACAGAAGCTACTTCGAACCTCTTTTCTATTTTTTCACGCTATTTTTTGCGGCTGTTAGCTCTTCCGTTACATATATTTTTAGTTTAAGCGCTATTCCGATATCTTTGATTTTCTTGGCAGCACTATCAACAAAAGTCAAACGGCCCGCGCTCATACTATGTTTGTTTATCTCTTTTGTCCCTGGAATAGATTTGATAACCAATGGGGTTAGGTCTGGACTTTCATTATCGATAGGACTGTTTTTGGTGGTTATGTTCGCACAGCATCCTATAAAACGATATATGTTTAACTTTGTCCCTATATTTTTTCATTACTCTTTTATTATGGTGTTGTTAGCGGATATTGGTTCAAAAATTTTATCTTTGCGAATGTTAACTATTATCAACATGTTCGGGATTTTGGTTATCTTTTTTTGGTTATCAGTTAACGCTGAGGCATTAGTAACCTATGTGACTGATTTTTACTGGTCACAGGATGAGGAGTCATCTTTTGTAGTTGACAAATTCCTGCGTTACCTGATTAACAAGCAGACATTCTTCTCAAAATCGGTATTTATGTATTTTGCTTTTCTATCAATTTTTTTGACGCTGGCGAATTTTTATTTTATCAGAGTTCGTAAAGTGGTCAGCGATCGCATTAGTATCTATTTATACAGTTTGAGTACGCTATTGTTTTTTGCGTTTGCTTTAGTGTCTTTCTCGCCTTTTTCATACCGATTCATGTTTGTTGCATATGTCTTTCAGATCTTTCTCTTCGGATATTTGATGGATCATCGGGGCTATGGTGACTGGGTTAAGCTTATGTATTTTTGTGTTATTTTTGTATCTTGTCTTACTACATACACAACCAATACCATGTCGAGATTTACATTCCTTGATATTTTCTAGGGTAGATGTATGTATTCTTTGAAAAATTGCTTTAGTCTTAAAAATTTAGCTTGTTTCATTTCATCCTCTTCGGAGCAGCTACAAAAAAGACAAAAAGGCAAGTCTATTTCTAGAAGCTCTTTTGGCCCCTTATCGAGTAATAGTCTATGAAAATCAATCTAATCGTACTCAACTATAGAGGTTCGTATTTTTTTAAAAAATATGGTCCCGCAGTTCGAGATCTACAGTTTTTATTGACACTGGCTCAAATGGATGAGATATCCTTAACTCTATTAGAGAGACCTGTTTCTGTTTATGAACGCATTTTGGGGAAGTTGTTCCCAAAAGATATTTTTACCGATTACAGCATTACAGTCAAAGATTCAACATCTTATGACTTGAGCAGACCACTTAGACGTCGCTTGTGGTGGAATCACTCCATAACGAAATACGTTGACAAGATGTTACCTGAACTCAAGCAAGATAATGCCGTAAATATATTTCTTGATTTTATGCCTATTGGTATTCCAAGTCTCGATTCGTTGAATGGATGGTATTACTGGTATGATTTTATAGACAACTTTACAAAACATAATCGCTTCACTAAAACCGAACGCGAGGCTGTGCAAGAAAAATATTTATTCGTGAAACAATACGCTCAACTGCTAACTTTTGTGTCTGAGGAATGTTGTCGTAACGTTAATTTGGATGATCCGAGCAGTGCGAATACTAAAATTGTCACTAATAAAGTGTATGAGGGTCCACCTTCTGTAAGTAAAAGAGAAAGTCTCGATAGTTCGTTGAATGACTCGTATGATTTTGGATTTATTGGGTTTGTGACGGACAAACTCGACATAAATTTTATACAGAAATTGTCTTGTAACTACACAGTGGCAATATATGGTGATTTTTATGACTATAAGGTTAGAGCTAAGCTAAGTGCATTAAAAAATGTGAAATTGCTCGGTGGATTCCACTATGATGATGTGCCCACTATATGCAATACATTTAAGGTAGGACTGCTTCCGTATAGACAAGAAAAATCTCATGACGGATCCCCACTAAAGCTTTATGAATACCTCAGGCATTCAAGACCAGTTTTAACTTCAATAGATTATGAGCTTACCAATGACAAGTATATTGTAAACTACCGAGCCAGTAATTTAGATGAAGACACTTTGTCAGAGATAATTAAGCTGTCTGGCGAGAGAGAAATTGCAGACTTGTTATCAGAAGAGAATTACTTGAAAAGTGCGCTTAGCGAAATAATCCACTCTATACTTGTAAAAATCTAATTACTGAAGATCATTTTTATTATCAATTTCGTTTAATTGATCTTTTAGACTGAGCACTTTTAATGAAAATTGCCATTATAGGTACGGTTGGCGTACCAGCATCATACGGCGGATTCGAGACATTGGTCGAGAATCTTATTGAAGACGATACGGTGTGTTTTACAGTTTACTGCTCGGGCCAACACTATAGTGAGAGAAAGCCGGTTTATAAGAATGCCAATTTAATCTACCTGCCTCTGAGTGCAAATGGGGTCCAAAGTATAATTTATGACATTTGGTCAATTTTACTTGCTTTGTTTTCAGGCCATAAGCATCTCTTGATACTAGGCACCTCCGGTGCTGTTGTGCTTCCACTAGTAAGATTGTTTTGCCGGCATGTTAATATCGTGATCAATATAGATGGTTTAGAGTGGAAGAGGCAAAAATGGAGAGGTTTTGCCAAGCAATTCTTAAAGTTTTCAGAGCGATTAGCTGTTAAGTTTTCCTCCGTGGTTGTGGCTGACAATGAAGCAATAGCAAAGCATGTTCAGAGCAACTACAACGCTGTTTGTAAGACTATTGCCTATGGTGGTGACCACGCTTGTGTTGATCACAAAGAGAAACTAATGGTGGACATTCCCTTCAAAGTTGAAGGATATGCGTTTGCGCTGTGTCGTATCGAACCAGAAAATAACGTTCATCTTATTCTCGAGGCTTTTGCGAGTGCGAGCATGAATTTAATTTTTGTTGGGAACTGGCAAGCGTCAGACTATGGCTGCGAGTTGATAGACCGGTACTCATCTATAGCAAATATGAAATTACTCGATCCCATTTATAATCTAGACGTACTGGCTATGTATCGAAGAAACTGTCGTGTTTATATTCATGGACACTCTGCCGGGGGCACTAATCCATCGTTGGTTGAGATGATGCACTTTGAGAAGCCTATTATTGCTTTTGATTGTGTTTATAACCGGGCAACCATGGAAGATAAAGGACAGTATTTTTCAAGTTCTTCCTCGCTATCGAAAAGCATAAAAACTCCAGAGTGTTTTGAGGAGGGCAAAGAGTTGGGCGATATTGCAAGACGCCGCTACACATGGAGCGTGGTTCGAGCGCAATATCACAAATTATTTGATTTTAAGTAGGGGTATAGTAGTGAAAATTTTAATCACCGGTGGCGGAGGCTTTATTGGCAGTGCCTTAATTCGAAATTTAATAACGCGTACAGACTATCAAGTTGTCAATGTTGACAAGCTAACCTATGCAGGGAATTTAGATTCTTTGCCTAATATTGATAGCAATGAAAATTATACATTTGAGCAGGTTGATATTTGTGATGCAGCTGAAGTCAAGCGCTTATTTAGCCAATATAAGCCAACTGCTGTAATGCATCTGGCAGCAGAGAGCCATGTCGATCGATCGATTGATGGTCCAGGTGATTTTATTGCTACAAATATTATTGGCACCTTTAATCTCTTGGAGGCTTCGCGGGAGTATTATCTTGGTCTCAACGCGCCCACTCGGGACCAGTTTCGTTTCCATCATATTTCTACAGATGAGGTTTACGGCGACTTAAAGGGTGAGGATGATTTATTTGTTGAAACCACCCCCTATGCACCTAGCTCGCCCTACTCTGCCACTAAAGCAAGCTCAGATCACCTTGTCAGAGCCTGGGGTAGAACCTACCGACTACCTATTTTGGTGACTAACTGCTCAAATAATTATGGTCCTTACCATTTCCCTGAAAAATTGATACCGCACATAATTTTAAATGCACTTCAAGGCAAGCCTTTGCCTATTTATGGCGACGGCAGGCAAATCCGCGATTGGTTATATGTTGAAGATCACGCCAAGGCTCTTATAAAAGTCATGACTGACGGAATCGTTGGAGAAACCTACAATATTGGTGGTCACAACGAAAAGACTAATTTGTCAGTTGTGGAGGCTATCTGTGAGCTTCTAGAAGAATTAGCCCCACACAAGCCAGAGGGTGTGGGGTACTATCGTGATTTGATCTCTTTTGTCAAAGACCGGCCGGGTCATGATGCCCGCTATGCAATTGATGGCAGTAAAATAAAACGTGAGCTTGGCTGGGTTCCAGAGCAAACTTTTGAAACTGGTTTGCGCAAAACTGTGAAGTGGTATTTAGATAACGAGGTCTGGTGGAGCAGAGTGATGTCTGGGGCCTATCAATTGGAAAGGCTGGGAGCAGAAAGTGAATAGATCTAGAAAGGGAATTATATTAGCTGGGGGCTCTGGAACTCGGTTACATCCCATAACCAGAGGGATTTCAAAGCAGTTATTGCCAATTTATGATAAGCCAATGATTTACTATCCCTTGTCGGTACTGATGCTCGCTGACATTCAGGACATACTGATTATTTCAACGCCTGATGACATCGATGGTTACAAACGTTTGTTGGGTGATGGCTCCAGTTTTGGTGTCAATATTCAATTTGCTGTTCAACATTCACCAGACGGTTTGGCTCAAGCTTTTTTAATTGGTGAGCAATTTATTGGCGATGATGATGTCACACTGGTTCTGGGGGATAATGTTTTCTATGGCCAGCGTTTTTCAGATCATCTTGTAGCAGCCTCTTCTAGAGTATCTGGTGCTACAGTGTTTGGGTATCAGGTGCGTGACCCTGAGCGCTTTGGCGTGGTTGATTTTGATGAGGCGGGAAATGTGCAGTCAATCGAAGAAAAACCGGTCTCACCGAAATCGAATTTCGCAGTGACGGGGCTGTATTTTTACGACAACGATGTAATTGACATTGCCAAAAATATAAAGCCTTCCCCTAGAGGAGAGTTGGAAATTACCGATGTGAACAATGTTTATCTCGCGCGAGGTGACCTCAAGGTAGAGCTTTTGGGGCGAGGATTTGCTTGGTTGGATACAGGAACCCACGACTCATTGATTGAAGCGGGACAATTTGTACAGACAATTGAACATCATCAGGGACTCAAAGTGGCCTGTTTGGAAGAAATAGCATTTCGAAAGGGTTGGATTTCCAAGACCATTCTTTTAGCTGAGGGAGAAAAACTGAAGAAAACTGATTATGGTCAATATCTCCACAAAGTCGCTGTTGGTGAATTGTGAACGTAATCAAGACAAATATGCGTGATTGCGTAGTGATTGAGCCTAACATATTTGGTGATGACCGCGGGTTTTTTTTTGGAGACATTTCAAGCTAAGCGCTATGCTGACCTTGCTGGCATTGATTTGCCATTCGTGCAAGACAATCACTCTCGTTCGTCAAAAGGGGTTCTGCGTGGGCTGCATTTTCAAATAACTAAGCCTCAAGGCAAGTTAGTCAGAGTTGTAAGAGGTGAGGTATATGACGTTGCCGTAGATATCCGAGAGGGCTCTGAAACTTACGGGCTTTGGCATGCTGAGTTGCTGTCTGAGCACAACAAGCGTCAATTTTGGGTACCGCCAGGGTTTGCGCACGGTTTCGTTGTGCTATCTGAGATTGCAGATTTCGAGTATAAGTGTACGGATTATTATGACCCAAACGATGAGGGCAGCATTTGTTGGGATGATCCTGATTTAGACATCGGCTGGCCGGTAAAAAATCCTATTGTGTCATCAAAAGATGCTGCGGCTACAAGATTGGTTAATATTAAAAAATGAAGGTTTTAGTTCTGGGTAGCCAAGGGCAGTTGGGACAGTGTCTTCAAGATCAGTTCACTCAAACGAACTATCAAGTGATTTATCACTGTCGCACTGATACTGATATTGCCAATTTTGCCGAAACATTAGACAACTTATTATCTTTGAATCCTGACGTTGTTGTTAATGCCTCTGCATACACTGCAGTTGACAAGGCCGAGATGCAACAGAGTCTGGCTAATCAGGTTAATCATTTAGCGGTGGATAATCTTGCTAAAGTTTGCGAAAAAATAGGCTGTTTTCTAATTCATGTCTCAACTGATTATGTGTTTGATGGTAACGCGTCGCAGCCTTATCAAGAGGATGACCAAACAAATCCTCAGGGGGTATATGGAGTATCAAAATTAGCGGGTGAAATTGCTATTCAGCGCACAGACTGTCGGTTTTTAATTATTAGAACCGCCTGGGTGTTCAGCGAATATGGAAATAACTTTTTCAAGACCATGTTACGTTTGGGTGCCGAACGCGATAGCTTAAGTATTGTTGGCGATCAAATAGGTAGCCCGACTTACGCCCAAGATATAGCTAGTTTAATTGTTGGTTTGGCACCTCAGATTGAATCAAATAATGTTGAATCAGGCGTGTACCATTTTTGTGGTGACACCGCTTGCAGTTGGCAGCAGTTTGCCGAAGAAATTTTCTCTCAAGCTAAGAACTTAGGGTACCAGACACCCAAGCAGATTAAATCTATTGCCACTAAAGATTATCCGACCCCCGCAGCACGGCCGTTATATTCGGTGTTGGATTGTACGAAAATTCAGAGCACTTTTAATATCCAAAAATCTAACTGGCGTCAGGGTATTAGCCGAGCACTCACATTGTTATGAAGCAAGCCTTGGGCCTCAGTTTCAAGTTTTGGTTAACTAAAATAATAATTCTATAAGACGTTCATAGTGAACTTGCTAGAGAAAATAGTGAGACATCTACTAACCCTTGTTGACTTAACCACCGTTGCATCAGAGATAATCTAATTTGAAGATTAATCCACCATTAAAAAGTACCGCCTGGTTGTTGCTTGAAAAGGCAGTTTACTTGCTAATCTCATTTGTCGTTACTGTGGCTCTAGCAAGATATTTGCAACCGACTCAGTTTGGTGATCTAAATTATTTATTGGCCTTAATAGCTTTATTTTTGCCCATTATGAGCGTGGGTCTAAATAGTATTGTTAGTCGCGAGTTGTTATTGCGTCCTGCTGATGTTGATAAAATTATGGGCTCAAGCCTATTTTTGCGCTTTATTGCTAGTGTTTCAGTTGTATTGGTTGTAGTTGGATTCAGCGGCACTTATCTTGCTGGAGACAACCAAATATTGTTTGCTATTCTCATGGTTGCAAGTGTTGCCAGCGCGGGACAAACAATTGACTTCTGGCTACAGGCTAAATTAGCAAATCATTACGCTGTTTTGATGCGTCTGCTGGTGCTTATTGGTTTTAGTTTGATGCGACTGTTTGCAATATATGAAACAGCAAAGTTTCCCGTATTCATCTATCTTATAGCGGCTGAACTTACCATCACTGGTCTACTTTATTTGGTTATGTACCAGCGTTTATCTGGCCGATTGCTTGAGTTAAAGATTAACAGAGGAGAGATAAAGCGTCTCTGGAGAGACTCACGCTGGCTTTTGATGTCAGGTATTGCCGCGGTTATCTACTTAAAAATCGATCAAGTTATGTTGGGTGTCATGGTTGATAATTACGCAGTCGGTGTGTATGCCGCAGCCGCGCGCGTATCAGAGGTTTGGTATTTTATTCCCGCAGCAATTGTCACCTCCTTTTTTCCGAAATTAGTCAGAAATAAGCAAGCTGCACCGACAACTTATCAAGTAGATATACAAAAATTGAATGACATTTTATTTATCATCGCAGTTAGTATTGCGGTTCTAATGACGATGATTGGAGATGACTTAGTGGCATGGTTATTTGGTCCGTCCTATTCTGAATCCTCATCTATCGTACTTGTTCATATTTGGGGAGCTGTGTTTGTATTTATGAGAGAGTTGTTCAGTAAGTGGCTTTTGGCAGAGAGTTTACTCACCTTCTCATTACTTAGCCAAGGACTTGGAGCTTTGGCTAATGTTGCGTTAAATTATTTCCTCATTCCAACTTATGGAGCCCTTGGAGCAGCCTATGCCACAGTTATCAGTTACTCAATCGCAGGATACTTAGTTCTATTAATTCATCCCAAACTGTGGCCAATGGCTAGGATCATTACCAAGTCCTTCTTGTTACCGTTGCGGTTCGCCAGGTATGGCAAGCGGTTATATTCGATGTAAGATAGTAACTAGCGGAAACTACCATGAAAAAGCTTTTAAAGAAGTTCTTATCTCGCACTATAATTGATCGGCTCAAAGTTATATTGTCCAACATAGACTTAAAGGTGGTCAGATTGGCTAGGCGATCTCCTTTACTTTCCGGGCTTTACTATTCTGTCCTGAGTGGCGAATTAAGACGAGAAATGCACGCTGTTTTAAATGGGCGATATCATTTTTTGACTGCCGGAGGAGCCTCCAGACCTAATATTTACATGTTGAGACGTAATATTCACAGAATTGAGAAAGGCCTGTGCATGATTCCCCGAAAGCCCGTTTTCGCCTCAAAATATATTCTGCCCACTGTGAAAAATTTCGAACTCTGTTTGTCAAGGGAAGTACTGGCAGAGGGCGAACTTAACTGGGTACAAGATGTGCTGGAGCAGTATTTTTCTGAGGTTGAAGTTACTCCTTCCATTAATCAAGCTAGAGAAGAATTTCTCAAATTGAAGAATAATGGCCTTGCAGGGACGATAGATAAAAGAGTGCCATTCCAGCGCGAGGTGTTAGATCCGAGCTCGATCGATTTTTCAGCTTTCAAAACACTTTGTGAAAAACGTCACTCTGTTCGTTGGTTCAAACCACAACCAGTTCCCAGACACATCATTGACCAGGCCATTGCTGTTGCTGTGACAGCACCAAGTGCCTGCAACCGTCAGCCGTTTCAATTTTTTGTTTTTGACGATCCTGAACAGGCAAGTGAAATTGGCAGTATTCCCATGGGTACAGCAGGATTTTCTGATAACTTTCAATGTATCTTAGTTGTCGTTGCGGACCTATCTGCATATCCCTCGGAGAGGGACCGACATATTATCTATATCGACAGTGCATTAGCTAGTATGCAGTTGCTACTTGCCTTTGAGACACAGGGTTTGAGCTCTTGTGTAATCAATTGGCCCGATGTTGAGAGACTGGAGCGACAAATGAGTGACAGACTCAGTCTTGAGGTGCACCAAAGGCCAGTAATGTTAATCGCCGTTGGTTACGCGGATGAGAAAGGGTTGATCCCTTTCTCTGAAAAGCAATCAGCAAAAGATAGTGTTCGGAGATCTTAATGATTATTGAGATTAAAGGAGTAGAGTTCGAGAATAAAGGAGCTCACTTGATGCTATGCGCTATTATTGAGCAGTTAAAGGTGAGATTTCCTAATGCTCAAATCGCCCTGTCACCTAATAAAAAGTTGGACTTTGTACAGTGTTCCTCATTGGGAGCTTGGCAGAAATTGGCTTTGAGGAAAAACATCATTGATCTAAATTGGATCGCTTATTGGCTACCAAAAGTCATCCGGAGATGGCTGCGAGCTTTTGGAATCGTAACAGAGGCCGATATCGATTTGATACTAGATGCTTCAGGTTTCTCATACTCTGACCAATGGCCCTCTAAAATTCGCATCTATCACCTTAAAAACGAGCTTACGCGCTTCTCTAAGCATGACAAGCCATACATTTTTATGCCTCAAGCTTTCGGGCCTTTTTCCAATTTAATCAGTATTAAACGAATCGCTAGTAGTTTTCCGTACGCAGCAATGATCAACGCTCGAGAGCAGTATTCCTATGATAATTTAAAGAAAATAATTGGAGATCAATCTAACCTGCGTCGTTACGGAGATTTCACAAATTTAGTCGAAGGTATTCTGCCAAGCGAGGATACCTACAAAAACCATGTGTGTATTATTCCAAACAAAAATATGGTCAGTCACCGAAATAAAGACAATGACTGGACGAAACGGTATGAGCCTATGCTTATCAAAGCCATAGCGCACTATCAAAAACGCGGGCTGAGACCAATCTTTTTAAATCACGAAGGCGCTGAGGATAGAGGGTTAATACTGAGTTTAAACAACCAACTAGACGAGCCGCTCGAAGTGATAGAGGAGAATGATCCGTTGGTCATCAAGGGGATAATAGCATCTGCCACTGCGGTATTTTGCTCTCGCTACCACGGATGTATTAGCGCGCTTTCAAGTGGTATACCCTGCATCGCAACTAGCTGGAGCCACAAATATGAAGCCCTCTATGAAGAATATGGAGTATCGAACTTACTTTTGAGCGCCGATACTAATGAGCCTCGTTTACAAAGGCTCATTGACGAAAGCTTGGATGCAGACAATCGGTTCAGAGAGAGATTATTTAAAAAGGTTATTATACAAAAAAGTAATTCGTTGGCGATGTGGGACGAGATCACCTCCATCGTTATTGATGACTACGAGCAACAACTGCAGTGATTATTCTTGGAATCCGTGCACACTACGCAGCGATTGGAGGTGTCGAAAATAGTATTCGTAACCTTGTAAAAGTGGCCGCAGCTCTAAATAGAGAAACAACTATAGTTTGCCGTGAACCCGTTAATGATGAGGTTCTTGATGTGAATGCAACAATACTTCCGAAAAATGTCAAATTGAAGACATATGTAGATGATACCTATTTTTCAATTGCTCGTAGACTATTAAGTTTGATGTCTGGCGGCGTTGTATTGGCGGATATATATAGACAGCTTTATTTCAAGTACCCTCATGCAATTGTCATTGCTCGTCATCATGCACATGTGTTGGCTGCAAAAACAGCTGGCTTTAAAACAATCAGGTATCTTGTCCCTTCACTGATTTGCAATCAGCTCGAAGAAGAGGCGATTGGTGGGTCTTGGGGAACTAAAGCTAGATTCTTGTTACATGCTCGTGTCGATGGATACGTTCAAAAAAAAGCGCTATGTAATTCGGAGATTTTTGTATTTAGCCAAGCAATGAAACGCCAGATAAAAGAAGTTTTAGGCGGAACAACTTCTTTCCCAATTACGTTGGTGAGCCCTGGCATAGACACAAGTCGCTTCAAAATAGTTTCAAATGATGAGAAAAACGACTTAAGGGAAAAGCTTGGATTACCCCTAAACAAAAAGATATTTTTATTTGTGGGCAGACTAGTCAAGGCCAAAGGTATTGATTATCTCATCGGTGCTATGGAGCAGTTGGGGGATGATTGCATGGCTGTTTTAGTTGGAGAGGGAGAGCAGAGGCAATCATTACTAAAAGCTATAAAAGCTAAGTCACTGGAGAAGAAAGTTATCTACGTGGGTCGAACATCAGGAGTCGAAGACTTCTACCAAGCATGCGATGTTTTTGTCATGAGCTCAACCTATGAGCCTCTCGGACAAACATTATTTGAAGCAGCAGCGACTGGCATGCGCGTCGTTGCGTTTGATAAGTCGACAGGGGTAAATACCGCGACCCATGAGTTAAATATAGACCATCTGCTTGACTACGCTTATACACTTGATGCCGTAGGGTTGGCATTGGCAATGAAAAAGTCTTTGAGCTCATTAGCCTCTCCACGATCGGGTAATGATCCAGTCGCTGAGACAACCAATAGCTGGGAGCAGTTGTGGTTTGCGTTGACAGACACCCCAAAGTCGACCTAATTGAGCCGAATTAAGTATCGGGGCTTTTTCATAGCAAAGACAGAGTTCTAAAGCATTTTACTTAAACGTTAAAAAAGTTATTCTTAGTTTTATACTGCCAGATAAGTTTTCCTTGTACTATGGCCGTCACGATTAGTTTGAGAAACGTCTATGTTTATGAGTTTTGCTTTCTTCAACTGTTCTTGGTATTAAATGAACACTACAAAACCTCATCGCGTGAGTAAACATTGACAATTAAAACCAGTAATTACAAGAAAGTTTAGCATGTTGGAAGAAGATCCTAACAAAATAATTAGACCATCAAAACCTATAAGGTATATTGTTGTTCACTTGTCCAATGATTACAGCGGTAGTCCAAGAGTTCTTGCAGATTTTTGCAAATCAGAAGCTATACAATCACAGTCTCTGTCGATAGTAACTAGCGCTTCGAAGGGGTTTCTTGAAGATGACTTGGGGGAGAAGACTATCATTTGGTGTCCTCGAGGGCGATTTAGGTTACTTAATTACTGCTCATTCGCGTTGTCGCAAGTCCAGCTATTCTTTGTGTCTCTTTTTCTGATACTTCGAAGCTGGCTTCGACGTGAAAAGGTAGTTTTGATAAATAATACCATTTTGAGCCTTGGTTCCATGTTGGCCTCCAAGATCACGGGTACAAAAAATATTACCTATATTCATGAAATTAACAGTGGCCCTCGGGTCGTTCGATATGTTGCTGAGTTTTTGATTAGATGTACAGCTGACCATGTAATTTTTGTGTCTCAGTTTGTGGCAGATGATTACAACTTCAAAGATAAATCCACACTTGTTCTCCCCAATGGACTACGCGCTGATTTTGAGGAACCAATAACCCTAGATCATGCGCAAAAATTTGATCAACAGAAAGTTCTATTTGTTGGCTCCCTTAAGGAATACAAAGGGGTGAACGAACTGTTAGTGATTGCAAGCGCGCTCCCTGATATACCTTTTATCGGGATTTTTAACACGAGTAATACTATTCTTCGCGAGTTTCAACAATCTGGAAAAATACCTCCTAACCTAACGCTTATGACTCATCAAGCTGGCATACAGAAGCGTTATGAGCATGCTTTTCTAGTGATGAACCTGTCTTTACCAGATCAATGTATCGAATCTTTTGCTCTGACAGTGCTTGAAGGCATGGCTCATGGATGCCCATGTATTGTTCCTCCTGCGGGGGGGCACCTGTCCTACTTTGATGCTGGGTCAGGGCTTATTTGCGATGCAAGAAACACAGATAAGATTGTTGCTTTTATTCAGACTCTGAGAGAAGACAGAGCGATGTGGAGGCAATATTCTGATCATGCTCGAAAAGTGGCAAGTAAGCTTACAGCGAGTCAATATTCGTCCAACGTTAAGAAAGTTCTTGATCAAATAATCGCACCATCTGAACTTTGAAGATGCAGTTTTTGGTATATGCCAGTGATAACCGATGCTTTAATGCGATAGTGAAAAATTTGTATTATCCTCTGTGAGGTTTCACTCTAACAAAGAGAGCTTTTTTCTTTAGCAAGTTGTTGAGAAGAGCTTTTGGTTCAAAAGACACGCAATTCAGGATATTGCTATTGATGTCAGTTTCTAAAGTAACAATTGTTGGGTGCGGTTATGTTGGTATGGCAAATGCAGCCATGTTGGCCCGAGTTTTTCCTGTCACCGTGTTGGACGTTGAAGAATGGCGAGTGAAACGGATTAATGATTACTGCTCAACTTTAAGTGACCCGTATATTGATCAGTTTATGACCGATCACAAGCTGGACCTCAGCGCTACACTTGACAAGCAAGAGGCCTACAAGGGGGCTGATTTTATACTTATCTCTGTGCCTGCAGACTATGATCCAGAAACAAATATGTTCGATACTACAGTAGTGGATGCTGCAGTCCACGATGCCCTGTGTTCAAATTTGACCGCCACGGTAGTGATAAAGTCGACGGTGCCAGTAGGTCATACAAGCTTGTTACAAGAAAGGCACCAGACGGATAGAGTTATTGTTGCTCCAGAATTTTTGCGCGAGAACAGTGCTCTCAAAGATAGTTTGTTCCCATCAAGAATCGTAGTTGGCGGTTGTAATAGCCGAGTAGATGGATTTGTTAGCTTGATGAAGATGTGCGTTCTTGCAGATGACACTACGATACTGTCTATGTCGGCCACCGAAGCAGAGGCAGTTAAATTGTTTGCCAATACCTACCTTGCTATGCGCGTAGCATTTTTTAATGAACTTGACAGTTTCGCGCTAGACCACGCTCTGAATACTCAAAATATTATAAAAGGAGTTTGTTCGGACGATAGAATAAGCGATGGATACAACAATCCTTCCTTTGGATTTGGTGGATATTGTCTTCCAAAAGACTCCAAACAGCTGTTAGCAAACTATAAGAATACCCCGCAAACCCTCATTGGGGCAGTTGTTTCGTCTAATTCGGCCAGGCAAGAATTTATCGTTGACGAACTACTAAAGGCCCAGCCGTCTACGGTGGGAATTTTTCGTTTAGTTATGAAGGAAGGGAGTGATAATTTTCGTGAGTCTGCAGTTCAAAATGTCTTAAAAAGAATCATTGAGAAGGGGACTAGAGTTGTGATTTACGAGCCCTTTTTAGAGCAGAAACACTTTTTAGGTGCTGAAGTCGTTACTGATTTAGCACTATTTAAAAGTATGGCTGATATCATTGTAGCCAATCGGAACTCAGATCATCTGTTAGACTGCCAGAATAAAGTTTTCACTCGAGATATTTACAGGGAAAATTGAGCAACTATACTGAGTTGTTAGTGAGTATGATGGCAGACTGCATAGCCCAGATATAACAGATCAGCACAGAGCGTCCCAGTTAGTAGGTTGTTCGTATTATTTCGAAAAGTTGTGGCCCTTTACGCGTAAGCATCCGACCGGAGGATTTTAAAATGAAAACACAAAAAAAGCAAAATGGCTTCACAATGATCGAGCTGCTTATCGTGGTGGTGATTTTGGGTTTGCTTATGTCTCTGGTGGCACCAACCA
>Ga0233444_10001782_pt1 | contig 23595 bp, 28 predicted proteins | sample SI_124_October20_6_FD_182792 | JGI IMG/M metagenome (GOLD analysis project Ga0233444, IMG submission 182792) | Seawater microbial communities from Saanich Inlet, British Columbia, Canada - SI_124_October2016_10_MG | ecosystem: Environmental > Aquatic > Marine > Inlet | place: Canada: British... | reverse complement strand
TCTTTTTTTAATAACATCAAGTGATACAGATAATTTTAAGACAAGATGAATTTTTTGATTATATTTTTTTAATAATTTATTCAAATTTATTGCTTGTGCTTTATTTCTTGGGTAACCATCAAAAATTATTCTGTTTTTTAAATCATCTTTTGAGATAAATTTCTCTATTAAATCACTTACTATTGTATCAGATACTAAATTACCTGAATTCATTATTGAGGATATTTCGAAACCTAACTTAGTTTTATTTATAATTTCATTTCTAAGAAGTTCTCCAGTTGAGAGCTGGTGTAAATTAAATTTTTTTACAATAAACTTTGATTGAGTACCTTTTCCAGCACCTGGTGGTCCAAAGATTACTAAATTCATTAATTTAATTATTTACCAAATTTAGTTTTCTTAATTAATGACTCGTATTGTGAACTCATTAATCTTGTTTGAACTTGGGTAACAGTATCCATAGCAACTACGACTACAATAAGTATTGACGTGCCACCTAAATAAAACGGTATAGGATATTTTGCAATAAGAAATTCAGGCATTAAACAAACAAATGTTAAATAAAGTGCCCCCACTGTTGTTAAACGAATTAAAATAGTATCAATATATTCTGCTGTTCTCTCACCAGGTCTTATTCCAGGTATGTATCCACCATATTTTCTTAAATTTTCAGCGGTTTCTTTTGGATTGAAAACTATTGATGTATAAAAGAAAGCAAAGAAAATAATACCTGATGCATATAGCAGCATATATAAAGGTTGGCCTTGAGTAAACATTGATGAAATTTTTAAAAATGTATCAGATTCTGCAAATCCAAAATTTGAGATAGTAATTGGTAATAAAAGTAAAGCTGATGCAAAAATTGCAGGTATTACACCTGCGGTATTAATCTTAAGCGGAAGGTGAGACGACTCTCCGCCATACATTTTATTCCCAACTTGTCTTTTGGGGTAATTAATCAAAATCTTTCTCATTGCTCTTTCGAAAAACACTATAAATAAAACTGTAAAAATCACTAAAATAAAAATTCCAACTATCATCAATGCAGACAAAGCTCCTGTTCTACCAAGTTCAAAAGTTGAAGCTAATGCCCTAGGGATTTCTGCTACAATTCCTGAAAAAATTATCAATGAAATACCATTACCAACACCTCTTAGAGTAATTTGTTCTCCTAACCACATTAAAAAAGTAGTACCAGCGACTAAAGAAATTGTTGTAATTATTCTAAATGAAATTCCCGGCTCAATAACTAAGTTACCGGCATTTTCTAACCCAACAGAAACACCATAACCTTGTAAACAAGCGATTAAAACGGTTCCGTATCTAGTGATTTGAGTAATTTTTTTTCTACCTGTTTCACCTTGATCCTTAAGATTTTTAAAATAATCAGAAACTCCAGTTAATAATTGAACTATAATTGAAGAAGAAATATAAGGCATTATACCCAGTGCAAAAAGAGCCATTCTAGTAACAGCACCACCAGAAAACATGTTAAACATTCCTAGTAGTCCCTTTTGACTTGATGACATAATTTCCTTTAAAGCCTGAGGATCAATTCCAGCAAGAGGAACATAAGTACCTAACCTATAAATTATTAATATTAGTACTGTAAAAAAAATTCTATTTTTTAAATCTTTTGCTTGACTAAAAGCACCACCAGTATTGAGTGTATCACTAGACATATAAATTATTTTTTTATTATATTTATTTTACCACCAGCTTTTTCTATTTTTATTAAAGCTTGTTTTGATGCAAAATGAGCTGAAATTTCTATATTTTTTTTAATTTCACCTGATCCAAGTATTTTTAATTTTAAATATTTTTTACTTATTAAGTTTTTTTCTTTTAAAATTTTTATGTCTAAATTATTTTTAAGTTCATTTTTGAATTTATCAATCATACTTTGAATTTTCGATAAATTAAGTACAGCTGTACTATCTTTATATAGTGATTTAAAACCTCTTTTAGGCAATCTTCTATAAAGTGGCATTTGTCCACCTTCAAAACTTTTAATAGACACCCCAGATCTTGATTTTTGTCCTTTATGTCCTCTTGAAGAAGTTTTACCTTTACCAGAACCAATGCCTCTACCTACTCTAATTTTCTTTTTATTATTTTTTACCAAACTGTTTAATTGCATTATTTAGCCTCTCTTTTTAAAACAATTTCAGATATTTTTTTTCCTCTTATTGCTGATAGAGTTTTTGGTGAGTTTTGAGATCTAAGACCATCTACGCAAGCTTTAAGTACGTTATGAGGATTAGCGGATCCTAATGACTTAGCAACAACATCCTGAATTCCTAATACTTCACACACAGAACGTATTGCACCACCAGCTATTATACCTGTACCAGCTGGAGCAGTTCTAAGAATAACTTTGCCAGCTCCATTTTTACCTCTAACATCATGATGTAATGTTCTTCCTTCTTTTAAGGATATCTTAATAAGATTTCTCTTAGCGTCTTCAGTTGCTTTTTTAATTGCATCAGGAACTTGTTTCGATTTACCTTGGCCAATACCTATGGAACCTTTTTGGTTACCAACAACCATCAATGCTGCAAAACCAAACCTTCTTCCACCTTTTACAACCTTGGTAATTCTATTTATTGCTACCAACTTCTCTTTAATATCACTATCAGTTTTTTTATAATCAACCATATTAAAATTTTAATCCATTTTTTCTTAATGTTTCTGCAAATACTTTTATTCTCCCATGATATCTGTACTCACCTCTATCAAAATAAACTTCATTAATATTTTTTTCTTTAGCTCTTTTAGCTAAAATTTCACCAATTAAACTAGATTTTTCCATTTTTTTTGCTTTTTTTGATTTAATTTCTTTTTCAATTGATGAGGCTGAAACTAAAGTTTTTTTTAGCTTATCGTCAATTATTTGAGCTGATAAATTGTTTAATGATTTAGATACAGAAATTCTAAGTCTATTATTGCTTACTTTTTTTAACTTATTTCTATTCCTAATTTTTCTTTTTTTTTTATTATTAATTTTTTTCATTACTTCTTTTTTCCTTCTTTCCTTAGAACGAATTGACCTTTTTCCTTAATGCCTTTACCTTTATAAGGTTCTACAGGTTTTAAATTCTTAATATCAGCAGCTATTTTTGAAACTAATTCTTTATCTACACCATTAATCTTTATAATAGTTTGTTTCTCAACTGTAATTTTAACATCTTTGGGTATTTTAAAATTTACATCATGACTAAAACCTATTTGCAGATTTAATAATTCTCCTTTAATGTTGGCTCTAAAACCAACACCATTTAATTCTAGAATTTTCTCATGACCCATAGAAACACCAACAATTGCATTATTAATTAAGCTTCTATACGTGCCCCACATTATTGAGGTCTTTTTGTCAATTTTTTTTTTTAACGGTAAAATTTGGAATTCAGTTTCATTTAATCTTGAAGAAAAAATTTTATCATTAATTGTTAGTGACTTTGTCCCTTTAGGGCCAGTAATTATTAAGTTAGAACCTTCAATTTTAATAGAAGATTCTTTTGGAACAATTATATTTTTTTTTCCAATCTTAGACATTAAAATACCCTACAAATTATTTCACCACCAATATTATTTTTTCTTGCTTCTGTATCACTCATTACACCTTTAGGTGTAGAAAGTATAGCAAGACCAAGTCCATTCATTACTTTTGGTATACTAGTTGCTCTGGAATAAACTCTTCTGCCTGGTTTTGAAATTCTTTTGATTTCTTTTATAACAGGATCTCCTTCATAATATTTCAATGAAACTTTTAGACTAGTTTTATTATTTTCTGTTTTTTCAATAAAATAGTCTTTTATATAACCTTCTACTTTTAAAATTTCTAAAATATTTTTTCTAAAAGTTGAAGAAGGTACCTCAACGGAATTTAATGATCTCATTTGACCATTTCTTATTCTTGAAAACATATCTCCTATTGGATCTGTAAATGTCATTTATCTCCTACCAGCTTGATTTAGTTATTCCAGGAATTTTACCTGAAGACGCCATGTCTCTAAGTGCAATTCTTGATATTTTTAATTTCCTATAAACCCCATGAGGTCTACCAGAGACTTCACATCGATTTCTTATTCTAATTTTTGAAGAATTATTAGGTAATTTGTTTAATTTTAACTGAGCGTTAAATCGTTCTGAAAGTTCTAAATTTTTATTATTTATAATTTTTTTTAAATCAGCTCTTTTTTTTTCGTATTTTTTAACTAATTTAATTCTTTTTAAATTCTTTTGTATCGCGCTTGTCTTAGCCATGTTTATCCTTAGTTTTTTTTATCGTTAATAGGAAAATTAAATTCTTTTAGCATTTCTAATGTTCCTTTTTTACTTTTGCTTGATGTAACTATTGTAATATCTAAACCTCTTATTTTATCAACTTTATCAAAATTTACTTCTGGAAAAACAATATGTTCTTTGATTCCAAAAGAATAATTAAAAGAATTATCAATTCCTTTCGAAGATAGACCTCTAAAATCTTTTATACGCGGTAAAGCAATATTAATTAATCGATCAATAAATTCATACATTTTGTTGGATCTTAGAGTTACTTTAATACCTGCGTTGGAACCTTTTCTTGTTTTAAAATTTGAAATTGATTTTTTAAATTTTGTAATTATAGGTTTTTGACCTGAAATTAGAGCAATATCATCTACACAAGCTTTTAATTTTTTACCATCAGACGCATCTTCTCCTAAACCCATATTTAAAATTATTTTTTCAATTTTAGGTATATCATGTTTGTTTTTTAAAGAAAGCTTACTCATTAGTTTTGAAATTATTTCTTTATCATATATATTTTTTAATCTAGACATTATTTTTTACCTGCTTTTTTTTCACCTTTTACAACATCTATATTTTTTATATTTGATTGATGTATGAAACTTTCTTTAGAGACAATTCCACCTTTATTTTCTTTTGTTGGTTTTGTATGTTTTTTAACCATATTAAGATCTTTTATTTTTACTTTATTTAATTTTCTATTAATTTCTAATATTTCACCAGTTTTACCTTTGTCTTTTCCTGAAATAACTTTTACTTGATTTCCTTTTTTTAAAATCATCATTATAAAACCTCCGGTGCTAGTGAAATAATTTTTGTATGGCCTTTAGTTCTTAGTTCTCTTGTGACAGGACCAAAAATTCTAGTTCCAATAGGTTCTCCTTTATCATCTGTAAGAACTACAGCATTTTTATCAAATTGAACTTTTGAGCCATCATTTCTATAAATTTCTTTTCTTGTTCTTACAACAACTGCTTTGTGGACGGCACCTTTTTTAACTTTCCCTTTTGGTATAGCATCTTTAACACTTATTACTATTATATCGCCTACGGACGCGTATCTTCTCTTAGAGCCCCCTAAAACTTTAATACACTCGACTCTTTTTGCACCTGTGTTGTCTGCAACTGTCAATTCTGTTTGAATTTGTATCATTATTCAATTACCTGCCAAGTTTTTTTCTTTGAAAAAGGCCTACATTCAACTATTGAAACCTTTTCACCTTCTTTAAATTTATTTTTTTCATCGTGAGCATGATATTTTTTTGATCTTTTTATCACTTTTTCATAAAATGGATGTTTATATTTGCGAGTAACCTCGACAACAATAGTTTTATTATTCTTTGCATTCTTTACAGTTCCTTTTAAAATTTTTTTTGTCATTTTGTGTTCTTAATAGTTGTATATAATCTAGCTATATTTTTCTTAATTTGGTTGTACTGAGCAGGATTATTTATTTGATTATTAATTTTCTTAAACCTTATATTAAATAAATCTTTTTTAAGAATTAATATTTTTTTCTCTGCTTGATCCTTGGTTAATTTTTTATCTTCTTTTTTTGTCTTTTTCATAATTATCTTTTAATAAATTTTGTTTTAATTGGTAATTTTGCTGATGCCTTATATAAAGCTTCTCTTGCAATTTCTTCACTAACACCGTCTATTTCAAATATTATTCTTCCAGGTTTTACTCTACAAGCATAATATTCAGGCGATCCTTTTCCTTTGCCCATTCTAACTTCTGTTGGTTTCTTTGATACTGGTATATTTGGAAATATTCTGGTCCAAACTTTACCTGTTCTTTTCATATATCTTGTTAGAGCAACTCTAGCCGCCTCAATTTGTTTTCCTATTATCCGCTCTGGCTCAATAGCTTTAAGTCCAAACTGACCATAATTAAGTTTTACTGCTCTTGCAGCTTTTCCATGTATTCTTCCTTTAAAAGCTTTTCTAAATTTAGTTCTTACTGGCTGTAGCACTTTTCACCCTTTCTTTTTTTTCTTTCTCAACATCTTTTGCCATTAATTCACCTTTATAAATCCAAACTTTTACTCCAATAATACCATATGTAGTTAGTGCTTCTGCAACACCATAATCAATCTCTGCTCTTAAAGTGTGAGACGGTATACTACCTTCTCTTAACCACTCTGTTCTTGCTATTTCATTTCCAGCTAGACGACCACTTAGCATCACTTTAATACCCCTAGCATTAAGTCTCATTGCTGACTGCATGGCTCTTTTCATGGCTCTTCTGTAAGCAATTCTTTTGACTAGCTGTTGTGCAATATTTTCAGCTACAAGATTTGCGTTAAGTTCGGGTTTTTTTATTTCTTTAATATTCACATTTACATCACTGTCAGTAATTTTCATAATATTTTTTTTTATCTTTTCAATATCAGCACCTTTTTTACCAATTACAAATCCTGGTCTAGAAGTGTGTATTGAAACAGTGCATTTTTTTGAAGATCTTTCTATTATAATTTCCGATACGCCAGAATTGACAATATTTTTTTTAATATATTTTCTTATTTTAAAATCTTCTATCAGATATCTGCCAAAATCCTTTTTTTTGGCAAACCATGTTGAATCCCAACCTCTGTTTATTCCCAACCTAAAACCTATTGGGTTAATTTTTTGTCCCATTATTTATTTACCTTTTTTTCTTTTTTTTCTTCTAGTACAATAGTTATTCTGCTAAATGGTTTTTTTATCGGGCTTGCTCTTCCCTTAGCTCTTGGTCTAAATCTCTTCATCACTAACGATTTACCAACATAAGCTTCTTTCACAAATAAATTATCAATATCATATTGGTAGTTATTTTCTGCATTTGATATTGCTGATTTAACTGTTTTGCTTACATCTTTTGAAATTCTTTTTCTTGAAAATTCTAGATCTCTTAAAGCTATATCTGCTTTTTTACCTTTGATAAAATTACAAACTAAAGCAAGTTTTCTAGGACTTGTTCTTACATTTTTATTAATTGCTTTAACTAAGGATGTATTTTTTTCCATTATTTTTTATCTCCTACTGGTTTAGCCGGTGCTGCTTTTTTATCAGCTGGTGTATGCCCTTTAAAAGTTCTAGTAGGCGCAAACTCTCCTAACTTATGTCCAACCATTTCCTCAGAAACAGTAATTGGAATAAATGATTTTCCATTATGTATCATAAAACTATGACCTATAAAATCTGGGATAATAGTTGAGTGTCTAGACCAAGTCTTAATTGGTTTTTTGTTAGGTTCATTTTTTAGTTTATCAATTTTTTTTAATAAACTAGGGTGAACAAATGGTCCTTTCCAAATTGATCTTGCCATTATCTCTTCCTTTTTTTTCTTCTTGTTATAATAAGTTTATCGCTTCTTTTAGGTCTTCTCGTTTTAAGGCCTTTAGCTGATTGACCCCAAGGTGAAACAGGACTTCTACCACCTGAAGTTTTTCCTTCACCACCACCATGAGGGTGATCTACAGGGTTCATTGCAACACCTCTTGTTTGTGGTCGTTTACCTCTCCATCTATTTCTTCCAGCCTTTCCAATTTTAACATTTTTTTGATCAGGGTTTGAAACTGCACCTATTGTTCCAATACAAGTACTATTAACTTTCCTTGTTTCACCAGATGTTAATTTTAATATAGCGTAATCCCCATCATAACCAGATAGTGTAATTGAAGATCCAGCCGATCTAGCAAGTTTACCTCCGTTACCAGGAATCAACTCAACATTATGTATAGAGGTCCCTGGAGGTATATCTTTTAATTCTAGAGAGTTTCCAATTTTTATTTCAACATTTTTTCCTGCTTCTATGGTGTCACCAATGTTTAATCCTTGAGGAGAAATTATGTAAGTTTTTTCTTTATCTTCATACGCAATTAAAGCTATATAAGCTGTTCTATTGGGATCGTATTCTATTCTTTCTACAGTGCCTTTGATATTTTTCTTTTTTCTAAAGAAATCAATAATTCTAAATTTATGCTTTGAACCACCGCCCATATGTCTCGATGTAATACGACCAGCATTATTTCTTCCACCGGTCACGTGTTGTCCTCTTGTTAAAGGTTTATATGACGAACCTTTCCATAAATTACTTTTATCAACTACTACTGTTCCTCTTGAAGATTTTGTGTAGGGTTTAAATGTTTTTAGTGCCATATAATTAAATACCAGTTGTAAGATCTATACTCTGACCTTTCTTTAGAGTTATTATTGCTTTTTTATAACCACTTTTAATTGATTTTTTACCTTGTTTAATTTTTAGTTTGGATTTTTGATTTATTATATTTACTTTAATTACATTAACTTTGAATAACTTTTCTATATTTTTTTTAATAGTTTTTTTATTTGCCTTCCCATGAACTTTAAAAACTGTTTTGTTTTGTTCAGACAAAATTGTAGCTTTCTCAGTTATAATTGGATGTCTTATTGAGTCTATATGATTAATTTTTTTCATTTAAAATCCTATTTTGAATTTTTTTAACTGAAGATGAGGTAATAATGACATTGTTATATTTAAAAAGATCGTAAATATTTGCACCTTCATCTTTAATTAATTTAATGTTTTTTATATTACGAGCAGATTTATTTATATTTTTCAATGAATCTGTATCTGAAATTATTAAAGAATTAACTAATTTGTTTTTTACTAAAAATTCATTAAACGTTTTAGTTTTTTTAATCTCTTTTTTAACATCAGCTAATATATGAAGTTTCTTGTCTAAATTTTTCTTAGATAATGTTTGTGCTAAAGCCAATTTTCTTACCTTTTTATTGATTTTTTTAATTTTGTATTTAGTTCCTTTGGGACCGTGAGCTACACCACCACCAACAAATAATGGAGCTTTTTTACTTGCGTGACGTGCTCCACCACTGCCTTTTTGTGCAACAATTTTTTTTGTTGAACCTCTTATTTCATTTCTTTGTTTAGTTTTTGCTGTTCTTGGTTTTGCGTGATTAAATTGCCAATCGATAACATATTTTATAAGTTTATAATTAACTTTAAGCTTTACTAACTTATCTGATATATCAATTGAGTCAGTCTTTCCACCATCAATGCTTAATAAAGGAAATTTCATTTATTTTTTTCCTTTTTTAGCTGCTGCTTCTTTAATTTTTGCATCATGTTTTTCTTTTATTGTTTTTCTTGATATATTTTTAACTGCTCCCCTTAATAGTACAGTTGAATTTTTTGAACCAGGAATTGAACCTTTTAAATATAGTAAATTATTTTCTAAATCAGATTTTACTATTTCTAAATTTAACATTGTTCTTAATTTGTCACCCATATGACCTGCCATTTTTTTTCCTTTAAAAACTTTACCTGGGTCTTGTCTTTGACCTGTGGATCCATGAGATCTGTGAGAGACGGAAACACCATGAGATGCTCTTAATCCTCCAAAATTCCATCTCTTCATTACGCCTGCAAAACCTTTACCTATAGTTTTTGACTTTACATCTAAAAATTTCTTATCTTTGAATATTTCTAATCCTAGCTCATTTCCTTCTTTAAATTCTTCAGTATTCTCTACCCTAAATTCTTTAAGAATTTTTTTTGGTTCTGTATTTTTTTTTGTAAAATAGCCTTTCATTTGCTTAGTTAATTTGGAATTTTTTAATCTAAAAAAACCTAATTTTACTGCACTATAACCTCTTTTATCTTTAGTTATTACATCTAGTACTCTACCTTTTTCAACCTTTATTACTGTTACTGGAACTGACTGACCGCTCTCCATAAATTCTCTGGTCATTCCTATTTTTGTTCCAATTAATCCAATGCTCATAATTTTATATTTTTATTTCTATATCTACACCTGACGCTAAGTCTAATTTCATTAAAGCTTCGACTGTCTGTGGTGTTGGTTCAATAATATCAATTAATCTTTTGTGAGTTCTAGATTCAAATTGTTCTCTACTTTTTTTATCAATATGTGGCGACCTTAAAACAGTATACCTTTCTATCCTTGTCGGTAAAGGTATAGGTCCTTTAACTTGAGCACCTGTTCTTTTTGCTGTATTAACAATTTCCTCTGTCGAAAGATCAAGGATTTTATTATCATAAGCTTTAAGATGTATTCTAATATTTTGATTTTCCATAAGTTAAGCTAATTTCTTTGTTACTTCATCCTGAACATTTTGTGGCACTTTGTCGTAATGACTAAATTGCATAGTATATTGAGCTCTTCCTTGAGTAGATGATCTTAAATTATTTATATAACCGAACATATTTGCTAACGGGACAGTCGCATTAATAGCTGTAGCATTTCCTCTTGCTTCTGTTGAAGCTACTTGGCCACGTCTACTATTTAAATCACCAATTACATCACCCATAAAATCTTCAGGTGTCACAACTTCCACTTTCATCATAGGTTCAAGTAATTTTAACGTTGCTTTTGTACAAGCTTCTCTAAAACACATTCTCGATGCTATTTCAAAGGCCAAAACACTTGAGTCAACGTCGTGATGTAATCCATCTAAAATTGTAACTTTATAATCAATTACAGGAAAACCTGCCAGTATTCCACTTTCTGCTACACTTAAAACTCCCTTTTCTACACCAGGAATAAATTCTTTTGGTATTGAACCTCCTTTAATCTTATTTTCTACTTCTCTACCTTTGCCCGGCTCAAGTGGTTCTACGCTTAATGTAACTTTAGCAAATTGTCCTGAACCTCCACTTTGTTTTTTGTGTATATAAGTTACTTCTGTAGAACCTAAAATTGTTTCTCTGTAAGCTACTTGAGGTGCTCCAACATTTGCCTCTACTTTAAATTCTCTCTTCATTCTATCAACAATAATATCTAAATGAAGTTCTCCCATTCCTTTAATAATTGTTTGTCCAGATTCTTCATCAGATGTTACTCTGAAAGATGGATCTTCTTTTGCTAATCTGCCTAAGGCCTCTCCCATTTTTTCTTGATCAGCTTTAGTTTTTGGTTCAACAGCGATCTCAATAACTGGATCTGGAAATTCCATTGGTTCTAAAAGTATTGGTTTATTTTCATTACACAGTGTGTGACCTGTAATAGTATGTTTTAAACCTGCTAATGCTACAATATCACCTGTTGTTGCTTCTTTAATATCTTCTCGACTATTAGCGTGCATCAAAAGCATTCTTCCTACTCTTTCTGTTTTTTCTTTTGATGAATTGTACACAGATGTTCCTGCTTGTATTTTTCCAGAATAAATTCTAATAAAAGTCAATGATCCCACGAATGGGTCGTTAGCAACTTTGAAAGCTAAAGCTGAAAATGGTTCACTATCATCAAATTTCATTTCTAATTTATCATCTGAATTAAGTTTAGTTGCTTCAATGGAGCCAATATCTAAAGGACTTGGTAGGTAATCTATTACTGCATCAAGTAGAGGTTGAACGCCTTTGTTTTTAAATGCAGATCCCGTTGTAATTGGTACAAAACTAAAATCAAGGGTTCCTTTTCTTATGCATTTGATTAAATCTGATTCTGAAGGTTCTTTTCCTTCCAAATATGCTTCCATTAGTTTTTCGTCTTGTTCTACTGCTGCTTCTACTAATTCCTTCCTGTAAGTATTTGCTTTTTCTTTTAAATCTTCAGGTATGTCTAAAATATCGAATTTTGCACCTAGGTCTTCATTTTGCCAGATAACAGCTTTCATTTTTACTAGATCAATAATACCTTTAAGATCAGCTTCTGATCCAATTGGAAGCTGCAATACCAAAGGGTTGCAACCAAGTCTGTCTTTTATCATATCAACACATCTATAAAAATCAGCCCCTGTTCTATCTAATTTATTTACAAAACAAATTCTTGGAACTTTATATTTATCAGCTTGTCTCCAAACAGTTTCTGATTGAGGTTCTACACCTGCAACACCGTCAAATACACAGACAGCCCCATCTAAAACTTTTAAGGATCTTTCAACCTCGATAGTGAAATCAACGTGACCAGGTGTATCTATAATATTGATTCTGTGATTATTCCAAAAACAAGTTGTTGCAGCAGAAGTAATAGTGATTCCTCTTTCCTGTTCCTGTTCCATCCAATCCATTGTTGCGGCTCCATCGTGAACCTCACCAATTTTATGACTTTTTCCTGTGTAATATAAAATTCTTTCAGTGGTAGTTGTCTTACCAGCGTCTATATGAGCCATAATACCAATGTTTCTATATTTATCTAATTTGTATTTTGTAGCCATATTATTTTACCATCTAAAATGAGCGAAAGCCTTATTAGACTCTGCCATTTTGTGAGTGTCTTCTCTTTTTTTTATTGCTGACCCTTTATTTTGTGAGGCATCCAGAAGTTCTGCATATAATTTTTCAGCCATTGTCTTATTTTTTCTTTTACGTGTAGCATCCATTAACCATCTTAAAGCTAAAGCTTGACCTCTTTTTGATTTTACTTCAACTGGAACTTGGTAAGTAGCTCCACCAACTCTTCTCGACCTACATTCTATATTTGGTTTAACGTTGCTAATTGCAGTATTAAAAAGTTTTAAGGGATCTTCATTATTTTTTGATTTGATTTTATCAAGAGCGTCATAAAGAATTTTTTCGGCTGTAGATCTTTTTCCATCATACATGATAGAATTAATGAATTTTGATACTACCTCTGAATGAAATCTTGGATCTGGATAAACTTTTCTTACAGGTGCTTTTCTTTTTCTAGACATAAATTATTTTGGTTTCTTTGCCCCGTATAGAGATCTTCTTTGTTTACGATTTGCTACACCTTGCGTATCTAAGTTTCCTCTTAAAATATGATATCTAACGCCAGGTAAATCTTTTACACGACCACCTCTTAATAAAACTACTGAGTGTTCTTGTAAATTATGACCTTCACCAGGTATATAAGCTGTTACTTCAAAACCATTTGATAGTCTTACTCTTGCTACTTTTCGAAGTGCTGAGTTTGGTTTTTTAGGTGTCGTTGTATAAACTTTTACACATACACCACGTTTTAGTGGTTGTTTTTCTAATGCTGGAACTTTATTTCGCGCAATAGGTTTAACTCTGCTTTTCTTAATCAGCTGATTAATTGTTGGCATAAATATATTTTGAAGTTAAAGTAAGAACTACCTTTATGTAATTTTTGTTAGTGTTTAAGGTTTTAATCCACCTTACTTCTAACATTCAAAATTGCCGTAAAATAACATTGAATCTGTAAAAGTCAATGTTTATCAAATTTTTTGATGTCCTTTATGCTGATTGATCTGGCGCTATTGGGGCCGTTTCTAGCTCTTGTTTTTTTAACTCTTCTATTCTTGCTTTGTCTTGCTCTTTTGCTTGCTTATCCCAGTCTATTTTTGTTAAACCTGTGCCGGCTGGTACTAATCTGCCAACAATAACATTTTCTTTTAATCCTTCTAATGAATCAGTTTTTCCTCTTATTGAGGCATCAGTTAAAACTCTTGTTGTTTCTTGAAATGAAGCAGCAGATATAAATGAATTAGTCTGCAGAGAAGCCTTTGTAATGCCTAATAAAATTCTTTCAAATAAAGCAGGTTTTTTCTTCTCTTCAATTAGTTTATCATTAATCACATTTATATCTAATAAATCAATTATTTCTCCTGTAAGTAAATCTGAATCACCAGGATTTTTAATTTCAACTCTTTTTAACATTTGCCTTACAATAGTTTCTATATGTTTATCATTAATCACAACACCTTGTAATCTATATACTTCTTGAACTTCTGTTATGAAATATTCAGTTAACTTTTCGACACCTAAAACTCTTAAAATATCATGCGGTAAAGGTGCGCCATCTAGCAAATACTCACCTTTTTTTATCTTTTCACCTTGGTTAAAATTAACATGCTTGCCTTTAGGTATAAGATAATTTGAAGTTTCACCATTAGAAGAAACAATAGAAATTTTTTGTTTTCCTCTTACTTCTTTACCAAATTCTATAACGCCATCGTTTTCAGCTATAATCGCGCTATCTTTTGGCTTTCTAGCTTCAAATAACTCAGCTACTCTTGGAAGGCCTCCGGTTATGTCTTTAGTTTTTGATGTTTCTTTAGGCAATCTTGCTAACACATCGCCCGCAGATATTTTTTGACCATCTTTAACTGATAGAACTGTATCAGGTACCAAATAATATCTTGCTTCATTCCCATCTGCTTTCTTTATTATTTCACCTTTTTCATTTCTTAGAGTTATTCTAGGTTTTAACTCAGAATTTTTAGATGAAGATTTCCAGTCTGTTACTGATTTAGACGATAAACCTGTTGCATCGTCTAATGTTTCTGTCAATGAAGTGCCTTCTGTTAAATCCATGTAATTTACAATACCACTCGTTTCTGCAATTACTGGTAATGTGTATGGATCCCATTCGGCTATCTTTTTTCCTTTGTCAACTATATCTCCATCTTTAAAGAATAATTTTGAACCATAATTTACTTTATAAATTCCAAGCTGTCGTTGTTGATCATCTTCAATACTTAATTGAGTGTTTCTACCCATCACAATAATATTTTTCTTTGAGTCTTCAATCAAATTTTTATTAACTATATTTAATTTACCTTTTGTTTGACAAATAATTTGGGACTCTTCTTTAATTTGAGCCGTACCTCCAACGTGAAAAGTTCTCATGGTTAATTGTGTTCCTGGCTCACCAATAGACTGAGCTGCAATCATACCTACTGCCTCACCAACACTAACCAGTTTTCCTCTAGCAAGGTCTCTTCCGTAACATATTTGGCAAACCCCTTTTGTAGATGCGCAAGTTATTACTGAGTAAACATTTACAGATTTAACACCAGCTGCATCAATTTTTTCACAATCAAACTCATCAATTAATTTATCTTTTTTAAGAATTATCTCTCCTGTAACTGGATTTTTTATATTTTCTGCTATAACTCTCCCTAAAACTCTCTCTGATAAACTTACTAAAATATTTCCACCTTCTATTATTTCTGAAATATATACAGATGATCTCTTTTTAGGATCACAAGCAGCTTTAGTTATTTGAACATCTTGAGCTACATCACACAATCTTCTTGTTAAATAACCAGAGTTAGCTGTTTTTAACGCTGTATCTGCAAGACCTTTTCTAGCACCGTGTGTGGAGTTAAAGTACTCTAATACAGATAATCCTTCTTTAAAATTTGAAATAATTGGAGTTTCAATAATTTCACCAGAAGGTTTTGCAATTAAACCTCTCATACCTGCTAATTGCTTCATCTGAGCCTGTGATCCTCTAGCACCTGAATCTGCCATCATATAAACAGAATTAGTTTCAATTCGATCATTGTCATATATTTTTTCAGCAGATGAAATTTCTTTCATCATTTCATTTGCTACTGTATCAGTACACTTAGACCATACGTCTACAACTTTATTATATTTTTCTCCTCTAGTGATTAATCCATCAGAATATTGTTTTTCATACTCTTCTATTTGTTTTTTTGTATTATTGATTAAACTTTCTTTAGTTTTAGGAATCAGTAAATCATCTTTACCGAAAGATATTCCAGCTTTAAATGCGTGCTTGAAACCTAATGTTTTTATTCTATCACAAAAAATAACTGTTTCTTTTTGACCACAAAATCTAAAAATAGCATCTATAACTTCAGAAACATTCTTTTTAGTTAATAATTTATTTACAGTTGCAAATTTAATATTACTATTTTTTGGTAGAATATTAGCTAGTAGAAATCTTCCGGCTGTACTTGTATATTTTTCTAATATAGGGTTATTTTCTTGATCAACTGTTTTAAAAGTTGAAATAATTTTAGAGTGTAAGCTAATAGATTTATTTTCAAGAGCTTGTTCAATCTCTTCAATATTTGAAAAAATACCTCTAGGTTTTTTATCATTTTCTTCTGCTTGGGATAAATAATAAATACCTAGAACAATGTCCTGACTTGGTACTATTATTGGTTTACCATTTGACGGGCTTAAAATATTGTTAGTAGACATCATTAACACTCTGGCTTCTAATTGAGCCTCTAAACTTAAGGGAATATGAACAGCCATTTGATCTCCATCAAAATCAGCATTAAACGCTGCGCAAACTAATGGGTGTAGTTCAATAGCATTTCCTTCTATCAATTTTGCTTCGAAAGCTTGAACTCCAAGTCTGTGTAATGTTGGTGCTCTGTTTAACAATATTGGATGTTCTCTTATAATATGTTCAAGAGAGTCCCAAACTTCACTTTTTTCTTTTTCAACTAATCTTTTTGCTTGTTTGATTGTAGTAGCTAAACCTAATTTATCTAATCTAGCATATAAAAATGGTTTAAATAATTCTAATGCCATTTTTTTTGGTAAACCGCATTGATGAAGTTTTAATTCAGGACCAACAACAATTACTGATCTTCCAGAATAATCTACTCTTTTACCAAGTAAGTTTTGTCTAAATCTACCTTGTTTACCTTTAAGCATTTCTGCTAAGGATTTAAGGGGTCTTTTACCAGTGCCTGTAATTACTCTTCCCCTTCTACCGTTATCAAATAATGCGTCAACAGACTCTTGCAGCATTCTCTTTTCATTTCTAACTATTATGTCAGGGGCTTTAAGATCTAAAAGTCTTTTTAAACGATTATTTCTATTAATAACTCTTCTATATAGATCATTTAAATCAGATGTAGCAAATCTACCACCATCCAATGGCACTAGTGGTCTTAGTTCTGGCGGTATAACTGGAACAGATGTTAGAATCATCCACTCAGGTTTATTTCCAGAAGAAATAAAAGATTCTATTAGTTTTAATCTTTTAATAGTTCTTTCTTCAGTTACTTTTGATTTTATTTCAGGGAGTGAATCTCTTAATTTTTTTTGTTCTTTTTTTAGATCAAGATTTACCAGTATCTCTCTTACAGCTTCAGCGCCTATACCTGCTGTAAAGGAATCTTCACCAAATTCTTCTTGTGCTTTTAATAATGCTTCTTCTGAAATTAATTGGCCTTTTTTAAGATTCGTAAGACCTGGTTCAACAATAATAAAACTCTCAAAATAAAGAACTTTTTCAACCTCTTTAAGTTTCATATCTATTGTTAGCGAAATTCTACTCGGTAATGATTTTAAAAACCAAATATGTGCTACAGGACATGCAAGATCGATGTGTCCCATTCTTTCACGTCTTACATTAGATTTTGTTACCTCTACTCCACATTTTTCGCAAATTATTCCCCTAAATTTCATTCTTTTATATTTACCGCAAAGGCATTCGTAATCTTTTACTGGACCGAAAATTCTAGAGCAAAATAGACCATCTTTTTCAGGTCTAAAGGTTCGATAATTAATAGTTTCTGGTTTTTTAATCTCACCATAAGACCAAGATTTAATTTTTTCAGGACTCGCTAAAGTAATCTTTATGCTGTTAAAGTTATTTTCTTGAACAATATTTTGGTTTTCAAAATTTTTTGGTAAATTTTTTTCCATAGTTAATTTAATTCAATATTTAAACCTAATGCTCTAATTTCTTTAACTAAAACATTAAAAGATTCTGGAACACCAGACTCGAAGTTATTATTGCCTTTTACAATTGTTTCGTAAACTTTAGTTCTACCTGCTACATCATCTGATTTTACAGTTAAAATTTCTTGTAAAGTGTAAGACGCACCGTATGCCTCTAAAGCCCATACTTCCATTTCCCCAAATCTTTGTCCTCCCAATTGAGCCTTACCACCAAGTGGTTGCTGAGTTACTAAACTGTATGGTCCTGTAGATCTAGCGTGAATTTTGTCTTCAACTAAGTGGTTTAATTTAAGCATATAAATAATTCCAACAGTAACGGGACGATCAAACCTCTCTCCAGTTTGACCATTCCATAAATGTGTTTGACCTGAGTTTGGAAGTTTTGCTAAATTTAGCATTTGGTTTATGTCATTTGTACTTGCTCCATCAAATACTGGCGTAGCTATTGGCACACCATTGGATAAATTTTTTACCAATTCAGCAACTTCTTTATTTGATAATTTTGAAATAACATTTTCATAATAAGAGTTTCCATAAATTTGTTTAAGTTTTTCTTTAATTTTTTCGATTTCTTTTTCAAAATTTTTTACATATTGTTTGATTTGATCACCCAATTCTGAGCATGACCAGCCCAGATGTGTTTCTAAAATTTGACCGACATTCATACGGCTTGGAACACCTAATGGATTCAAAACTATATCAACTGCTTTTCCATTTTCCATGTACGGCATATCTTCAACAGGAACGATTTTACTTACAACACCTTTATTACCATGTCTTCCTGCCATTTTATCACCTGGCATTAGTCTTCTTTTTACGGCAACAAAAACTTTTACTACTTTCATAACAGTGGGAAGTAAATCATCACCTTGTTGAATTTTAGTTACTTTATCCTCAAATCTTAATTTAATATCCTCAAATGCGTTATCAAATTGATTTTTTAATTTTTCTAAATCTGCATTTAATTCCTGTTTTTCTAATGGAACTTTCCATAAATCTTTAAGAGTTAATTTATCCAAATCATTAATATTTAGAGTGGTGCCTGGTTTTAAATCTTTAAATTGCTTGTTAATACTTTGACCGTTTAACAAATCTGTTACTCTTAATTTTATATTTCTGTTCAAGATTTCTTCTTCAACTTTTTTATCTTCTTGTACAGACTCAATCTCAGATCTTTCAATAGCAATAGAACGTTCATCTTTTTCGATACCATGACGATTAAAAACCCTTACATCAATAACTACTCCTGTACTTCCTGATGGTAATTTTAAAGACGAGTCTCGTACGTCTGTAGCTTTTTCACCAAAAATAGACCTTAATAATTTCTCTTCAGGACTTGAAGATGTTTCGCTTTTAGGTGTAACTTTACCAACTAAAATATCACCTGGTTTAACTTCAGCACCTACATAAACTATTCCTGACTCATCTAAATTTCTTAAGCTTTCTTCACTAACATTTGGGATATCTCTGGTAATTTCTTCGGCACCTAATTTGGTATCTCTTGCCATTGACTCATATTCCTCAATGTGCACTGAAGTAAACACGTCATCTGTAACACATCTTTCTGATATTAAAATTGAGTCTTCAAAATTGTATCCCTGCCAAGGCATAAATGCTACAGTTACATTTTTACCCAAAGCTAATTCACCCAATTTAGTTGCTGGACCGTCAGCTATAATATCTCCTTTTTTAATTTTATCACCGACCTTTACTAATGGTTTTTGATTTATACAAGTGTTTTGATTAGATCTTTGAAATTTTGATAAATTATAAATATCAACTGTTGATTGGGATAAATTTGTTACATCAGTCGCTTGAACTACAATTCTTTTACCGTCTATTTTGTCAACTAAACCACTTCTTTTTGCAACAATTGTAACCCCTGAGTCTAGTGCTACATCCGCTTCAATTCCCGTTCCAACTAATGGTGATTCAGGTTTTAATAAAGGAACCGCTTGTCTCATCATATTTGAACCCATTAATGCTCTATTAGCGTCATCATTTTCTAAAAATGGTATTAAGGCAGCAGCTACTGAAACTAATTGCTTAGGTGATACGTCTATATAATCAATACTTTCTCTAACAGATAGCTCAAAGTTTAGATTTTTTCTACAAGCAACTAGTTCCTCAGCAAAAGAACCGTCTTTATTTAAAACTGAGTTAGCTTGAGCAATAGTAAATTTTTCCTCTTCAATTGCTGATAAATATTTTATTTCAGAGGTTACTTTACCATTAGAAACTTTTTTATAAGGGCTTTCAATATAACCAAACTTATTTACTCTACAGTACGTAGCTAAACTATTGATTAATCCGATGTTTGGTCCTTCAGGTGTTTCAATTGGACATATCCTTCCATAATGAGTTGGATGAACGTCTCTAACTTCAAAACCTGCTCTTTCACGTGTAAGACCACCTGGCCCTAAAGCAGACACTCTTCTTTTATGAGTTATTTCAGATAATGGATTTGTTTGATCCATAAATTGTGATAGTTGTGATGTTGCAAAAAAATCTTTTAAAGAAGTTGTAATTGGTTTTGCGTTAATCAAATCTTGTGGCATCGCTGACTCAATTTCAAGAAATGTAGACATTTTTTCTTTAACAGTCCTCTCCATACGCAACAATCCAATTCTGAATTGATTTTCTACAAGTTCACCCACAGATCTCACTCTTCTGTTTCCTAAATGATCTATATCGTCAACATCCCCTTTTCCGTCCCTCAAATCCAACATAAATTTAATAATTTCAATTATATCGGCTGTTTCTAAAATTGTTTTTTTATCACTAGTATTTAAATTTAGTTTAGAATTTAGCTTTACTCTTCCAACTTCAGAAAGATCGTATCTTTCTTTTGTAAAATAAAGATTGTTAAAAATTTGTTCGGCTATTTCGACTGTTGGTGCTTCACCAGGTCTTAAAATCTTATAAATATCATTTAAAGCGTCAGACTTATTTAAATTTTTGTCAATTTTTAAAGTTTCTAAAATATAAGGTCCTTTATTTATAGGGTCTATATTTACGATACTTAATGACTTTTCTCCTTGTGCTAAAATCTTTTCAAGTTGTTCTTCGGTTATATCGAAACCTGCGCCAATTAAAATATCGCCACTTTTATCTTTAATATCTTGTGCTATATATTTACCTATTATTTGATCGTTGGGTATCGATATAGTGTTCAATCCTTTTTCTTTCAATTTTTTTGCTATTATAATATTAAGTTTTTCACCTACACCTAATACTTTTCTATTAGTTTTAGCGTCTATTAAATCATAAGATAATTTTTGAGGTCTTTTATAGTTATCTAAATTAAAATCTGTAACCCAAGATTTTGACTCTGTGTTATATGTATATTTACTTGTGGAATAAAAAGTATCAATAATTTTATTTCTAGAATAGCCTAGAGCAAACAAAATAGTTGTTATCGGAAGTTTTTTCTTTCTATCTATTCTAAAATACAAAATATCTTTTGGATCAAACTCAAAATCTAACCAAGATCCTCTACCTGGAATTATTCTACAATTAAACAAAAGTTTACCACTTGCGTGGGTTTTTCCTTTATCATGATCAAAAAATACTCCAGGACTTCTATGCATTTGATTTACAACTACACGTTCGACACCGTTAGTAATAAATGTTGCGCTTGGTGTCATTAAGGGTAAGTCACCAATAAAAACTTCTTGCTCTTTTGCTGATAAAATTTGTTTAGTGTTGTTTTCAGCATCAATATCATAAACAACAAGTCTTAATATTGCTTTTAATGCAGCAGAATAAGAAAGGCTTCTTTGTTTACATTCAATAACATCAAACTTTGGTTTTTCTAACTTGTAAGAAATATACTCTAAAGTAGACTTATCGTTACCGTCTTCAATTGGAAAAATACTTTTAAATACTTTATCTATACCCTTCGACAATTCATTAAGTTGATCTTTTAAGGATTTTGATTTTAAAAATTCGTCGTAAGAATTTTTTTGCACCTCAATTAAATTAGGAATTGATAAACCTTCAACAAGTTTACCGAAATTTTTTCTTATATGTTTCTTTTGAGTAAAAGATAATTGCATCAAATATAAAAAATTTTACTGCAAGTTTGATCCTACAGTAAAACTTAGTCTTAAATCCTGTTTACTTTAATTCTACTTTAGCCCCAGCTGCTTCAAGTTTTTTCTTAAATTCTTCAGCTTCTTTTTTAGCAACGCCACCTTTAATTTCTTTAGGTGCCGCTTCTACTAAATCTTTAGCTTCTTTTAAACCCAAACCAGTTATTGCTCTTACTTCTTTAATAACATTAATTTTTTTATCGCCTGCTGCTGCTAAGAAAAGTGAAAATTCAGATTTCTCTTCTCCAGCTGGTGCCGCTCCAGCTGCAGGTGCTGCTGCTGCAGGTGCTGCTGCTGTAACACCCCATTTTTCTTCAAGTTGTTTTGAAAGCTCTGCAGCTTCTACAACAGTTAAAGTTGAAAGTTCGTCTATGATTTTATTTAAGTCTGCCATTTTTATGATCCTGTGATTTAATTTTTTAAACTCTTCGCGCGCGCTAAATTAGCAATTTTTGAGCCAGGTGCAAGTAAAATACTCACTAATTTTTGTGCTGGTGTAGCTAATATACCTACAATTTTGGCCCTTGCTTCTTCTAGTGAAGGTAATGTGGCGATTATAGCCACTTCTGTTTGATCTAAAACCTTGCCGTCCATAAATCCAGCAACGATTTTTAGTTTTTCATGAGATTTAGCAAATTTAGTAAGAATTTTAGCTGTAGTAATAGGATCAGAAGATATGGCGGCAGCTGTAGGTCCTGTAAAATATTTTTCTAAGTCTTTAACCGGTGTATCCTTAATAGCTATTTTTGTAATTCTATTTTTAGTAATTTTAAATAAAATTCCTTTATCTCTAAGTTCTTTTCGCAATTCATCAAGTTCTGTCACATTTAAACCTTGGTATTGAGCAATCATGACTGACTCATTAGATGTGAAATTTTTCTTCATTTCCTCAACATAGTTTTTCTTTGCTTCTTTGTTCATCATAATTATCTAGCTCCAATCTTGTAAGAAATTCCCATTGTAGATGTTAAATAAATGTTTTTAATAAAATCACCTTTAATTGTTTCTGGTTTTTCTTTTTTAACAGTTTCTAAAAAATGATTAAAATTTTCTAATAACTTTTCGTTTGTGAAACTCTTTCTACCTATTGTGGCAGCTAAGTTACCATCTTTGTCATTTCTAATTTCAATTAATCCTGTTTTAATATTTTTAACAGCTTTTATTAGATCAGTAGACACGGTCCCAAGTTTTGGGTTAGGCATTAAACCTTTTGGTCCTAAAACTTTACCATGTTTTCCAATTTTACTCATCATTGCGGGTGTGCAAACAAGTTTTGTAAAATCAAATTTACCTGCAGCTATATTTTCTATCAGATCTTCTGATCCGACAATATCGGCTTCACTTTTTTTAGCCTCATCAATTTTATCTGGTTCACATAGAACGGCAACTTTATTTTTTTTACCAGAACCATTTGGGAGTTTTACCGTAGTTCTTAAACTAAAATCACCACCTTTAGTTTGTTTCAGATTTATTTTTAAAGAAATATCAATAGACTCATCAAATTTAGCGGTAGAATTTTTTATCACTAAATCTAAAGCTTCTTTAGCAGTTAATTTCTTATCTTTGATAACTGTTTTTAAAATTTCTTTATATCTTTTAGATTTATTTTTCATATTTACTCTTTAACTTCAATACCCATAGATCTAGCTGATCCACAAATAATTTTAGTAGCCTCTTTAATATCAAATGCATTTAAATCTTTCATTTTTTCTTTTGCAATTGCTTCCGCTTGTTTCATTGTAATCGAACCAGCTACAACTCTACCTGGCTCTTTCGAGCCACTTTTTAATTTAGCTGCTTCTCTTATAAAGTGAGATGCTGGTGGT
>Ga0233444_10001781_pt1 | contig 23605 bp, 19 predicted proteins | sample SI_124_October20_6_FD_182792 | JGI IMG/M metagenome (GOLD analysis project Ga0233444, IMG submission 182792) | Seawater microbial communities from Saanich Inlet, British Columbia, Canada - SI_124_October2016_10_MG | ecosystem: Environmental > Aquatic > Marine > Inlet | place: Canada: British... | reverse complement strand
CTTCAAAAAGAGGAAAGACACCGCTTGGTTGGCCTCAAGGATTGGGCAATAATTGCGGAATTTTGGCAACATACCGACCCATCGAATCCCTCGAACGAAGATGACATTGTAAGGGTGCAAGATGATTATTCGAGAAGATAAGAAATTTAAATCTTGGAGGCCAAAGAAAGGTTTAGAAACACTAGGGCAGTTAGAAACAGATTCGTAATAAAAGTCGAGTAAAAATAAAACATTGCATGAAAAAGATTTTATTAATTTTTGGAACTAGGCCAGAAGCTATTAAAATGGCTCCACTGGTTAAAGAATTTCAAAAATATGCAGAAGTTTTTGAGACGAGAGTTTGTGTAACGGCGCAACACCGAGAAATGCTAGATCAGGTATTAGATTTTTTTGAAATCAAACCACATTACGATTTAGATTTAATGAAGCCAGGCCAAAATTTATATGGACTAACGGCTACAATTATAGAATCATTAAAACCAATCCTTGAAGAATTCACTCCAGAGTATGTATTTGTTCATGGAGACACGACTACCACTATGGCCGGGTCCATAGCAAGTTTTTACTCCGGAGCCAAAGTATGTCATGTAGAGGCAGGCCTGAGAACAAATAACAAACTATCGCCTTTTCCAGAAGAAATTAATCGACAGATAACAGGTAGGATTTGTGATTATCATTTCGCACCAACCGAAACATCAAAGAGTAATTTACTAAAGGAAAATATTTCTGAGGGTTCAGTTTTAGTTACTGGAAATACGGTGATTGATGCTCTGATAAAGTCCGTTGAAAAAGTTAACGAAAATCCCAGTCAATTAATTCAAGGCCTCTCAAAGCAAATAGGAAATCAAGAAGTTGTTTTAGTTACAGGACACCGAAGAGAGAATCATGGTGGAGGATTTGAAAGAATTTGTAAAGCTTTAAAACGGATTGCTAAAGATGATACAAATCGTATCATTATTTATCCTGTTCATTTGAACCCAAAAGTACAGGAACCTGTAAACAGAATCTTGTCGGGTGTTAACAATGTTATTTTAATAAACCCTTTAGCCTATCAAGATTTTATTTGGCTAATGAATCGATCTAAGATCATTATTACTGATAGCGGTGGTGTTCAAGAAGAAGCACCAAGTTTAGGAAAACCTGTGTTAGTTATGAGAGATACCACTGAAAGACCTGAGGCAGTAGAAGCAGGGACTGTATTGTTAGTAGGCACTAATGAAGAATTGATTGTCTCTAAAGCATTGGATTTATTAAACAATAACGAAAACTTTGAAAAAATGTCAAAACTTCACAATCCGTATGGAGACGGTCTGGCATCAGAAAGAATTGTAGAATTTATTAAAAATAGATAAGAATGAATCCAGAAGTAGTTACCATAGGTTTAGGATACATTGGATTACCGACCTCAGCATTAATAGCATCGCACGGAACAAATGTTTTAGGTGTAGATATAAATCAAAATGTTGTTGACACGATTAATGAAGGGAAAATTCATATTGTTGAGCCGGATTTAGATAAGATTGTATCTGCAGCTGTTTCAAAAGGCAATTTAAAGGCTTCAACCAAAGCAATAACTGCTGAAGTATATCTAATAGTCGTTCCTACTCCATTTAAAGGCAATCATGAACCTGATATTTCATTTGTTGAAGCAGCAACAAATGGAATTATTCCATTACTAAAAAAAGGCGATTTATATATTATTGAATCGACATCACCAATAGGTACAACTGAGAAAATGCAGAAACTAATATTTGCATCTAGACCAGAGCTTGAAGGCGCTATTCATATCGCCTACTGTCCTGAAAGAGTATTACCAGGAAATGTCATGCATGAACTTGTTGAAAATGACCGTGTTATTGGAGGTGTCGATGAAGATTCTACTCAAAAAGCAATCTCATTTTACTCTAAGTATGTAAAAGGTGAGTTGCATGCAACGAATGCTCGAACTGCTGAGATGTGTAAATTAGTAGAAAACTCATCTAGAGACTCTCAAATAGCATTTGCCAACGAGCTTTCTTTAATATGCGATAAGGCTGATATTAACGTTTGGGAATTAATCAATCTTGCAAACAAACATCCAAGAGTAAATATCTTACAACCAGGTTGTGGCGTTGGGGGGCACTGTATCGCAGTAGATCCTTATTTTATTGTTTCTGACTACCCAGCGGAGTCAAAAATGATAGGTACAGCAAGAGAGGTCAATAACTACAAGTCTTTTTGGTGTGCTGAGAAAATTCAAAATGAGAAACTTCAATTTGAATTAAAAAATGGGAGAAAACCAAAAACGGCATTGTTGGGCTTAGCATTTAAACCAAATATTGATGATTTAAGAGAATCTCCTGCGAAGTATATAGCTCAAAAAGTTTTGCAAAACTCCAACAATGAAGAACATTATATTGTTGAGCCAAATATTGAATCTCATTCAGTATATAAGTTAACAGACTTTAAAGAAGCTATTGAGATAGCAGATATAATAGTCTTTTTGGTAGCTCATGATGCGTTTAAAGGATTACAATTACCTGAAGATAAAGTCGTATTAGATTTTTGTGGGCTTAATAGGGTATAAAAGTTGATTTTAACATTGAAATCTAATGGCCACTAGTGAAAATATAAAAAGAAACACGTTATTTAATTTATTCGGAAATATTTTTCCTATTGTAATAGCAATAGTAGCTATTCCATTTACCATAAATGATTTAGGTTTAGAGTTATTTGGTGTATTGACAATCTCATGGTTGATAATTGGGAATTCAGTTATTTTTGATTTAGGTATGGGAAGAGCTGTTACAGTATTTTCTACCAAATATGTTAAAGAAAAGAACTTTGCTGAAGTGTCAAAGGTCTTAGCTTGTGGGATTCAAGTACAACTCTTAATTGGTGGAAGCGCTTGTTTAATATTTATTTTTATTTCCCAAATTTTAGTAGAGTCAGTTTTTACAATTTCCAGCAATTTAGTTGAAGAATCAAAAGAAGCTTTTACTTATGCCAGTATCGGAATTCCTATTAGCCTTGCGTCTAGTTCATACCGTGGTCTATTGGAAGCAGCGCATAGATTTGATTTTTTAAGTGTCTTTAAGTCAACTTTTAGTAGTCTTACATATTTAACTCCAGTTATCGGAATTTTGTTCAATATGGATATAGGTGAAATAACAATACTCTTGGTTTTTTTTCAATCAATTCAATTACTGACTCTTCACTTGTCAACGTTTTTACTTTTTAAGAAAATCAATTGGAGTTTGATGTTGAATTTTAATAAAGATGTTTTTAAAGAAATGTTCAGTTTCGGTGGTTGGGTTTCTCTTTCCAATGTGATTTCTGTAATACAAGAAAACATAGAAAGATTAATAATTGCAACATTACTTCCTATATCAACGGTAACTTATTACTCTGTGCCTAAGGATATGTTGGATAAGGTTTATTTGATCCCTTCAAGTTTAACTAGAGCTATATTCCCAACAATTGTGTTAAAAGCAGATTTAGATAAAAAAGAACTAATTCAATTGTTTAATCGGGCCTTTAAGTTTATTGGAGTAATCATTGGTTTTATTTTATTTGGAGGAATACTAGTAGCGAAACCATTACTCTTATTTTGGGTAGGTGAGGAGTTTTCAGACAAAGCTACATTAGTCTTTCAGGTATTGTCGTATGGAATTTTAGTAAGTTCCTTAAATATGTTGTCAGTTTCTTTATTTCAAGGAATTAAAAGACCTATAATAACACTAGTGCAACAATTAATAAGACTTCCTATTATATTGTTTATGGCTTGGTATTTAATCTCAAGATATGGCTTAATTGGAGGCGCTTTTTCATGGACGTTCGCTAGAGTTTTAGCTTTAATAATGAACTTTTGGGCAATATTCAAAAAATTAGAATGGAAATTAAAATATTTTTTTGATCTAAAAACGTTTTTTATGACTATTTCACTTCCATTATTTGCATTTCTGTACATTAGTATTCTTGATATTAATAATATAGAATCTTTGGCAACCGTTTTGCTTTATTCATTTGTTGGAATTGTAATATTTGGAATTTGGAATTGGTACTTAATTCTTCAAGATGAGGACAAGTCTGAAATAATAAAGATGTGTTTAAAATTGGTTTCATTTTTTAGAAAATAGCTTTATATATGATTATAAAATGAAAAATTATAAAGGAATTTTTAATTCTATCTTAGGGACTATAGTTGATGCATTCAATAAAAAAGATATTTCTTTTTGTCTTCTAAGAAATAGTGATATTTCCTGGGTTAATGGTGATGATATTGATGTTTTATTAAATCACTTAGATTTAGAGTCTGCAGTTTCAGAAATTAATACAATAATAAATACCATTAGTTCTGCTTCTATAATTTTTGATAAACAAGTTGATTTTCATCGTCATTTATTTATATCTTTTTACGACGACTTGGCTCACGAAAATAGAATGTTGGTTATTGATTTTCAAACTAGAATTATAGAAAATGAAACCGTATTCTTTTTAGCTGATGAAGTGTTGAAGTACAAGCAGGAAACTGGATCAATCCCACGTTTAGATTCGTGTATGGAAGCAGTATTAATACTTATTCATTCAATATTTGGAAAACGTAAATTTAATCGTAATTACTGGAATATATTAGTAGGTGTAAATACAGATAATTCAGAAGGATTATTCAAGATTTTAGAGTTGGTATTTAAAGAGACTGTTGCTCTTCAAATTATAGAATCATTAAAAAACAACAATCAGTTATCAGTATTATCAATTAATCAGGCTGATTTATCTCCACATATTATTAGTGAAAATCGTTCTAGATTTTTTGAAAGGCTGTATAAAAGAATCGGATGGATATTAAGTCCCCCAGGTAAGCTGATCTGTTTTGAAGGAAGCGTTGATATAAATATTAAAAAAGAGTTGTTATCAGTTATTAAGTTAAGTCCATATGAGAGTTATATCTTTTCAAGGGAACTAGATGGAAAAAAAGACGTGAATAACGAAATATATAAGAAAAGCTCTTTTCTTAAAAATGCTTTTTCGAAAGTCAAATCACTGTATAATTCAACTAAATATTATTTAAGAATTAGGAATAGATTGTCTAAAAATGAAGTTGTTATTATTGACAATTATTTAAGTGATAATTTATTATTAAATGATATGATAAATAATCAGAAACTCCCTTTTTTAGATCGTAAAATTAGCAACTTCATATCTTTGGTTGTTTTATTCGATGGTGATAATTTATTGAGAAATAAAAAACAAGATAGGTATATTGAATTAGGCTCGGGATACTGTAAAAAAAGAATCATTCATAGAATGTTAAGTCGGATATTTTGAAGTGTATTTGTAGCTTGTTATATAGAAAATACTACTAAGAAAATGAATTCACAAAAAAATAAAATTGATTTTTTAGAATCTAAAAAAATAAACTTTAATGTGTGTTTTGTTGGGTTGGATGGCGCTGGAAAGGGTACATATATTGACCTGCTTCTTAAGGATTATAAAAAAGCAAACACAAATTATAAATTATGTTATTTGGGTCATGGAAGTCAGCACTTGTTATTGGTCAAGAAGATTGTAAGCATAAAAGACTCAATGACATCAAAAGGGATGGCCTACAAATTGATGCTGTTGTTATATTTCTTGTTCTTACCATTAGACTTGTTACTTAGAAGAGGTTTCACTAAATATGATATAGTTATTTCAGACAGGCACCCGAGATATGAGCCTATCGTTGAAAATGGAATTTTTAAAGTATATGATAAGTTAATTAATCATATATGCCCTAAACCAAATCTAGTAATATATTTAACAGGACCTACAAAAGCATTATGGGAAAGAAAGAAAGAGTATCCCTATGATAAATATGTGCATAAAAAAGAAAATCTAGATGCATTAATTGAAAGAAATAAGAATCAGTTTTTAACCGTTCAAATAGATACGTCAATTGGTATTGCTAAGGTTTATAATAAAATAAAGGCGTTGTTGAATTTAAATGGATAATTATTTAGATATAATAAATGAACATTTTTCAAGTATTGAGCTTGGGAGAGATAAAGAACCAAAAAATAAATTTTTTATAAGCACTACTGAGGATGCTTTTGGATCTTCTTTGCCTGTTGGGTTTTTTTATAAATTTAAAATTTTACTAAAGTTATTTACATATAATTTCCTTGAATTTTTTAAACATAAAATTAAGTCTCGAGTTCCGTTGTATAAATATCTTTCAATAAAAAAAGTTTTCTTTGACGGTACTCTTCATGTAAATTTCCACAATGGAACTGTAGTTTTATTAGAAGGGAATAATAAAGTTGTTAAATACTTCTTTAAAGACAAAGAGTATTTTGAAATGTTATATGATACGATTTCACCATTTTTACGTTATAAAAATTATTTTTTTGACACTTTTTTTGTTGTTGAGCAAACTAAACACTTGAAATTAAACAATAGTTTAGAATTTGGTTTTTTAGCGACAAAGCTAAAATCTAAACTTGATAGTTATCATAAATTTTTGCAATTGAATACATCAGACAAAGATATTTTTATGATTGAATATAAAATTCTACAGATAATGGAATTTTATAATTGTGATCGTAATTTAATTTTTGAATATACAGATCTATCGAAAGAATTGTTTAAGAAAGTAGAGAAATTAAATCTTGTGTTTTGTCATGGAGACTTATGGAGTGAGAACATTTTTCAGAGCGAAAGTGAAGAAATACAATTAATTGATTATGATAAATCAATCTATTATTGTGAATTTTATGACTTAGTGTATTTGCACTTAATGAATCACAATGTCAAATTATTAAAGTTATCTGAAAATTTTGATAATTATTCGAAAGAAGTGTTTGAGTTTTTTATGAAGAGTAACCTATCTATTTTTAAGAATTTCTCATTGACAAATGTAAAGTTTAGTATTTATTTATTTTTACTTTTGAAATTAACGGAACAAGATTTCAGAAATAAAAATATTGGAGGAAGTATTGGACTTCTGAAATTTATTTTGAACAAACTTTAGTATTAGAATTTTAATTATGATTGTAATATATTATTTTGAATCCTAGACTCAAACTCCATAAAAGGTTGTTTAAATGGTTTCTTATCGCTTATTGCGTTCTGATTTTAATGGTTTTTTTATTTTTTAAAAGTGAATTAAAACTACAATTTTTATTTTACTTAGGAATCAATATGTTTTTGAGTTTGACATTTGTCAGCTTTGTCAAAATCGGTGCAAACTGGATCTATTTCATCCTAATTGAACTTGTTTTCTTTACTGTGTATATTACTAAATCTATTCTGCTCTATTTAATAGGGTACAATACGTTATATCTATATTCCACAATTAAAACATTCATCTCCGAAAAGAACTATTTGGATTCATTAGAGTTTGTAACAATTTGTCATATTCTAATTTTGTTTTTTTTAGTGCTTTTTTCATTTTTGTTGAAAAATCAAAAAATTGAAAAGGTACAACAGCGATACATTAGTAATAGATTTGCAAACAGAATATTGTTAATACTTATAGGTTGGATCATATGTTCATCAATAGTAATGTATATTTCTGAAGTTGGAGTTATGGGGACAACAGGAATTAGATTGCCTTATCAACTATCAGGAATATTATTCTATAGCCGTACAATTTTGCTTCCGATAGTGTTTTTATATTTATTAGAAAAATCGATTATAAGTTATAATAAGATATTGTTTAAAAATACAACGGCAGTTTTTGTTTTGCTTGCGGTTTCTGAAATTTTGGTTCGTGCAAGCAAAGGACCATTTCTTAAGCTAATTTTATTAATTGCTTTTTTGTTTGTAATGACTTTTCAGTCTGGCCATATTAGTAAGATAAAAATTAGTAAAAAGAAAGCATTTACATTTTTCATGGTAACTCTTATGCTTTTTCCTATAATAGAAATATACAGGGCTATTAGTGTACAGCAATTAAGTGCTTCTTCAGCATTTGAACTACTGTTTAATCAGAATATTTTATTAATAGGTATAGAACATTTCTTTCATAGATTGATTGGTTTTACTCAATTAGCTGGAATCATTGCAATGGATTATTCTGTTCACGGATTTGGATTTATATCTGAATATGGGAATATCGCAAGGTTTTATACCGAAATTTATCTAGGATATAAAACAGAAGGTCACCTTTCCAGTCCTTCCATTCTTGGTGCAGCACTTATCGTAGGAGGCAATGCTTATTGGATTTTCCTGTGTATTTATATCTTTTTCATGACTTGTTGTTGGAGATTATCTTCTTTTTTTAGATGTTTAAGTTTACCAATAAAATCTTTATTGGGATATGAACTCTTTAACACTTTGATGGCAGGTACAGTTACGTTGACTTTTACGAGAATTATTTTATATTTTTCAATAGCTCTTTTTATTGAGCCTATTTTAAGAACCTCTTTGAAAAGAAACTAAAATATTAAGTTTAATCTATATATGAAAGTACTTTTAGTATATATAAAATCTCCATTTGCAGTTAGTGATGGTGTTTCTACTGCATTAAATTCTCTAATGGATTTGATGATTAAAATCTATATTAATGTAGATGTATTTATTGTAAATGAAAACAGAATTTATACAAATGTGAATAGTAAGTCAAATGAGCAGAACATGCAAAGTATGATCTTTGATGGCATTGATTATAATTCATACTCACTTGTTGTAGCAAGTCCAATTACTTCCTTTATGAGGATAAAAAAGGACTTACCTAAATTGAGAGAATTTATATTGATCACTCAAATTAGCGATTGTATTGTGTATGAATTATGGATAAGTTTTTTGTTATCATTAAAATTTCGCAGAATAAACCCAAAATCTATATTAAAAATACCATTTTATTATTATCATGAGTATTTAATGAATAAATCTTCTGATATTGTTCTGCTACAGACAGAAAGAGATGTGGAAATCATTAGTTCGCTGTATTCATCTAAAAAAGGGATAGCAATACCTAATCTTGTTTTGAAAGATTCAATTCCATTGAAAAAAGTTTCAGAAAAAAACATGGATATTGGGTGGTGCGCTACCTTTAAAGGTGATTATTTAATTTTAGCAAAGTGGTTTTGCAAAAAGGTAATAGTTCCTTTTATGGAAAATAATGATACTGTAAAGATGTCATTATTAGGCAATGGTAATATTGAATTTTGCGAATATTTAAAAGAACAATTTCCGAAGTTTTCAAGGCGATTTATCTCAAATAAACATATTGAGAATATCTCTCAATATTATGCTTCTCATAAAGTAATTATATGCCCTGTTTATAAAGGATATGGCTTGATAAATAAAACTATTGAAGCTATGCTTTATGGCTCAATTGTTTTAGGAGATAAGGCTGCTTTTAACGGCATATCAGATGCGTCCGATGAAGAAAACTGTTTGATTGCAGAGTCACCAAAAGATTTTATTACTTCTTTGGAAAAGGTTTTCACTAAACTTTCTGATCAAGAGATTTTTGACATTGGGGAAAAAGCGAGTCAGTTAATATCTGATCAGTTTAGTAGAGACAAGAATATTAAAAAAATCTTAAAAGCATTGAAAGATTTATAAATATGAATATTTTAATTAATTTAGCAACTTTAAAAAAAGGAGGAGGGCAAAATGTTGGTTTGAACTTTTTACACTCTTTAGAAAGTTTAGCTCTGAAAAATGAAAACTTTCATTTTTTTGTAGCAGAAGGCTCTGCAGCCTATAAATTTCTTTTAGAAAGACAAAGTGAAGATTACACAGTATTATCTAAAAATCCAATTAAAAGAATCATTTTCGAACTTTTCTCCAGCAAGAAAATTTTAATAGATAAAAAAATTGATATCATATATACCTATTTTGGAATTGGTATGTTTACCAAGAAAATTCCACAAATTTCAGGCTCTGCAGATTCTAATTTATATTTTCCAGAAATTGATTTCTGGTCTCACTACAAAGGTATTCCTAGATTAAAGAAATGGATAGTAGATTCTTATAGAATTTGGGGATTGAAAAGAGCAGATGCTGTTATTTTTGAGAATAAAATAATGGAAGAAAGATCCAAAGAGCTGTTTGGGTTGAAAGAGACTACATTTATAATGCCATCCATTAATATTGAGTTAAAATCTAATAATTGTACATTGCTAAAAATGAATGACCGACCTAAAGGGTTGTTTTTGTGCGGTTGGCAGTTGAATAAAAACATAATGCTCATTCCTGAGATTGCCTCACATCTTAAAAAAAGTAAAACTCCTTTTCAATTTATTCTAACGGCACCAAAAGATAAAAGTGTTGAACACATTAGATTTATTAAGTTGGTCGAATTACATAATGTTAAGGAGTACATTGAAATTATTGGACCTGTTAAAAAGGAAGAGTTACCTAGTCTATATCAAAAAATTAATTTTGTCTTTTTACTTAGTAAATTAGAAAGTTTTAGTAATAATATAATCGAATCTTGGTTTCATAGAAGGTTATTATTTATTTCTGATGAGTTATGGGCAAAATCTATTTGTAAAGAAGCTGCATTATTTGTTGACAGAGATAATGCTATGTACATAGCAACACATATTAAAAGAATTATAAAGGACGAAGTTTTAAAAAATAAAATTATAGAAAAAGCATCTAAAGAAATTTTAAATTATCCTTCAATCAATGAAAGAACAATTGCAGAATTAAATTATATAAAAAAAGTGTATGAAACTAATTAAAAATTTTTTAGTAGTATCTTTTGAAGCGTTGATGAATATACTTTTTGCATTACCGAGGTATAAGTTGTTTCTCTATTTAAAAAAAGGTTTATTGGTTGCTATGGGTGCAAAAGTAGGAAATAATGTAATTATTTATCCTGGTGTTTGGATATCCCCTGGAAAGAACCTTGTAATTGAAGAAGATGTCGATTTAGCAAAAGATGTAATAATCACTACTCAAGGAGGTGTATTTATAGGTGCAAGAACATTAATAGGTTACCGAACACAAATATTATCAGCTAATCATACTATACCACCTGTTGGTGAACCCTTCCCTGTCTCAGGAGATAGTTATGGGAAAGTTCATATTGAAAAAGATGTGTGGATTGCTGCAAATTGTGTAATAACAGCAGGGGTGAGAATTGGAGAAGGCTCCGTAATTGCTGCCGGAAGTGTAGTTACAAAGGATGTCGAAAGGAATACAATTTATGGTGGAGTACCAGCAAAATTTATAAAAAAAAGAACAGCAAAGTAACAGTAAATAAAAGTTATGAGAGAGTATCGGATATGCACAAATTGTGTAATGGACACATCGGATTCAAAAATTCTTTTTGATAAAAAAGGCGTATGTGATCATTGCAACACTTACTATACTGACATATTACCTAAATGGCATACAGATGAGAGAGGGCATAAAGATTTAAAAGAGATAGTCGAAAAAATTAAAAAAGAGGGAGAAGGAAAAGACTTTGACTGTTTGATGGGAATGAGTGGAGGAATAGATAGTTCATATCTTCTCTATGTAATGGTCGAGAAGTATGGTTTAAGGCCATTAGTTTTTCACGTTGATGCAGGTTGGAATTCTCAGATAGCTGTTAATAATATTGAGAGGCTTGTAGATGGATTAGGATTAGATTTATATACAGAGGTCATTAACTGGGAAGAAATAAAAGATTTACAGTTGGCGTTCTTTAAATCGGGTGTTTCGCATATCGATACACCTCAAGATCATTCTTTTTTCGCAACGATGTATAAATTTGCTTCTAAACACAATATTAAACATATCCTTACTGGAGGAAATTATTCTACGGAATGCGTAAGAAACCCCTTAGAATGGATGTATTACCAATCAGATTCTATTCAACTTAAAGATATCTATAAAAAACATGGAACAGGAAAACTTAAAGATTATCCAGTAACAAACATTTTATGGCAAAAGGTTTTTTTACCATACGTAAAAAAAATAAAATTAATTAGACCTTTAGATTTTTTTCCATACAACAAAGACGAAGCGATGAAAACGCTAGTTGATGAGTTTGGTTATCAAGAATATCCTCAAAAACATTTTGAATCAAGATTTACTAGATTTTATGAGTCCTACTGGTTGCCTAAAAAATTTGGATATGATACTAGAAAAGTTCAATATTCAAGTTTAATATTAACCAAACAAATGACACGTGAAGATGCACTTGAAAAATTAAAATATCCAGCTTATGACCCCGAAACTATAATGCAAGATTTTGAATATATTGCTACTAAATTAGGGATTGATAAAGAAGAATTACAATCATATATGGACGCTCCAAATAAAACTTATAAAGATTATAAATCGCAAGATAATATATATAATATTGGCGCTAAAGTAATGCGTTTTCTTGGGTTAGAAAAAGGCGGTAAAAGATGATAGGGATAATTGATTATGGTTCGGGTAACGTTCAGGCTATTGCGACTATTTACAAAAACTTAAATATCGATTATGAAGTAATATCCAATAAAATTGACTTAAAAAAAGCCGATAAACTTATTTTACCTGGAGTTGGAGCGTTTGATGCGACAATGCAACAATTGATTGATTCGGGTTTAAGAGATGAATTAAATGATTTAGTAATAAGAAAAAAAGTTCCTATTTTAGGGATTTGTGTAGGTTTGCAAGTCATGGGTTTTGGAAGTGATGAAGGTGATTTGCCAGGACTTGGATGGATTCCAGGAACAGTAAAAAAATTCAATATAAATAAAATTGAATTTAAGCCTAAATTACCACACATGGGATGGAACACAATTAAAGATATTAAAAATCACAGTTTATTTAAAGGTATAGATAATGAATTTGGTTTTTACTTTGTGCATAGCTATTACTTTGAATGTGAGAGTGAAGATAATATATTGACAACATCCAATTATAGTATTGATTTTACATCTGCTATCAATTCAGGTCACATAATTGGAACTCAATTTCATCCAGAAAAAAGCCATGGAAATGGTGTATTATTATTTAAAAATTTTGCTCAATTATAATTATGTTAAGATCAAGAATTATTCCATGTTTATTAATACATAATAAAGGTTTAGTTAAAACTGTTAATTTCAAAAATCCAAAATATGTTGGTGATCCAATTAATGCAGTTAAAATTTTTAATGAGAAAGAAGTAGATGAATTAATAGTTTTAGATATTGACGCTACGAAAGAGAATAGAGGACCAAATTTAAAAATGATTAAAAGTTTAGCAAATGAGTGTAGAATGCCATTTTGTTATGGGGGAGGAATTACTACTGTCGAACAAGCTGTAAAAATTATAAGTTTAGGAGCCGAGAAGGTAGCGTTATCTTACTCAGCTTTAAATAATATAAGTTTATGTCAAGAAATTGGTGATATTATAGGAAATCAGAGTGTTGTTGTTGTGCTAGATGTGAAAAAGAAAAAAATATTTGGAGGTTACGATATTTATACTCATAACGGAAGTAAAAAAAGTAACTGGAAATTAAATGATTTAATTTCAAAATTAGAAGAAATTGGTATAGGTGAAATTGTTATAAACTCAATTGATAATGATGGTTTGATGCAAGGATATGATTTGCCTTTAATAGAAAGTATAAGAGAAAAATGTAGCATGCCTATTACAGTTATAGGGGGTGCTGGTAGCATACAACATATAAAAGATTTAATTAGTAAATTTAAAATTATAGGTGCAGCTGCGGGGAGTCTTTTTGTATTTAAAGGTAAATATAAAGCAGTATTGATAAGTTATCCAAACAGAGAAGAGAGAAAGCCTTTGTATTAATTCATTTTAAGTTATAAAAAATATGAAACAAATCATACAAGACCTAAAAAAAGGTGATACCATATTAGAAGAAGTTCCTGTGCCAAGAGTAAAATCAGGAAGCGTCCTAATTCAAACAACAAGAACATTAGTTTCTTTAGGGACTGAGAGAATGTTAGTTGATTTCGGTAAGGCAAATTTCATCCAGAAGGCAAAACAACAGCCAGACAAGGTGAAAATGGTTTTGGATAAAGTTAAGACAGATGGTTTAGGACCAACATTAGAGGCTGTATTTAATAAACTTGGTCAACCATTACCGCTTGGATATTGTAATGTAGGTAAGGTTGTTGCTGTCGGTAAAGGAGTTACAGAATTTTCTATTGGAGATAGAGTAGCCTCCAATGGAAATCACGCAGAATTTGTTTGTATTCCCAAAAATTTAGTTGCAAAAATTCCGGATAATGTAACAGATGAAGAGGCAGCTTTTACAGTTATAGGAGCAATTGGTCTTCAGGGAATTAGATTATTACAACCAACATTTGGAGAAACGATTGTAGTTGTCGGTCTTGGTTTAATTGGACTCATTACTGCAGAATTATTATTAGCAAATGGATGTAATGTGATAGGTTTTGATTTTGATACAGAAAAAATTAGAATCGCAAATGAAAAAGGAATTATAGCTATTAATCCATCTGAAGGAACTGACCAGGTTAAGTTTGTAGAATCTTATACTAATGGAGTTGGTGCAGACGGAGTAATTATTACGGCTTCAAATAAAAGCAATGAAATTATTTCTCAATCTGCAAATATGTGTAGAAAAAGAGGAAGAATAATTCTAGTTGGAGTAATAGGTCTAGACATTAGTCGTGCAGATTTCTATGAAAAAGAAATCACATTTCAAGTTTCTTGTTCTTATGGTGCAGGAAGAAATGATGAAGAATACGAACAAAAAGGACATGATTATCCAATTGGATATGTGAGATGGACAGAAAAACGAAATTTTGAAGCGGTTTTGAATGCAATTTCAAAGAAAACTATAGATGTTAGCTCATTAATTACTGATAGAGTTCCTTTGAATGATTATCAGAATATTTATGGTGATATGTCTAATTCAAAATCGATTGCTTCAATTTTAGAATACTCATCTTCAGTAGAACAAAAAAGTACCATCAAATTAGTTGAAAAATCTTTTCAAGGTAAGGAAGGAGTAGTTGGAATAATAGGAGCTGGTAATTTTACAGGCGCTACAATTCTTCCAAAACTTAAGAAAATTAATGCTAATATAAAATATATTGCTAGTTCTGGAGGTTTATCCTCTACAATTATGGCAAAGAAATACAGTATAGCCAATTCAACTTCGGATTATCATCAAATATTAAAAGATGATGATGTTGATTTGGTACTGGTTACAACGCAACATTATATGCATGCTAAAATGGCTATTGAAGCTATTAATGCAGGTAAAAGTGTATTTGTAGAAAAACCACTAGCTATGAACCAAAAGGAGCTTGATCAAATTATAGAAGCTTATAATGTTAATAATGTTAATGTAACAGTTGGTTTTAATAGGAGATTTGCCCCATTAGCAAAGAAAATGAAAAAAGCACTAGGAAGTTCTATTGCACCAATTAATATCGTTGCTACTATGAATGCTGGATTCATTCCAAAAGACGTCTGGATACATGACATGGAACTTGGAGGAGGAAGGATAATAGGTGAGGCTTGTCATTACATTGATCTTTGCACCTATCTAGCTGGATCTAAAGTAATCTCTGTATGTATGAATGCAATGGGTGAAAACCCAGAAGAGAATACTGATAATGCTAGTATTTTGTTAAAATATGAGAATGGTACAAATGCTGTTATTAATTATTTTGCAAATGGGAGTAAAAGCTACTCTAAAGAAAGAGTCGAAGTTTATTCTCAAGAAAGAACAATTGTATTGGATAATTGGAGAACATTAAAAGGTTTTGGCTTTAAAGGTTTGTCTAATGTAAAATCAGCTCAAAATAAAGGGCATTTTAATCAATTTCAAGAATTATTATTTCAACATGAAAATGGAGGAAATCCAATTATTCCTTTTGATGAAATTGTAAATACAACGAAAGCCTCTTTTGCAGCTATTGAATCATTGAAAGAAGGTAAATGGATTTCAATAAGATAAAATTATTTATAAATACAATAAAGTATCTGAGACCTATCCAGGTTTATTACCGTTTATATTATTTTTTAAGAAATAGACTTTTTAGTTATAATGTAGAAAAAAGAATCATTAATGATTTTAATCCAATAGTATGGAAAAATAGAATTTATTATGATAACAGTTATTTTAAAAAAGAGAATTCGTTTACTTTTTTAAATATTTCTCATTCTTTCTATGATGAAATTAATTGGAATTTTAATCAATTTGGAAAGCTTTGGACTTATAATTTGAATTATTTTGATTTTCTCCATCATGAAAATATATCCAAAGAAACGGGTTTGCTATTAATTCAAGATTTTATAAAAAATGACACTACACTAAAAGATGGGAAAGAACCATATCCAATTTCTTTAAGAGGAATAAATTGGGTGAAGTTTTTGAGTAATAATCAAGTTAAAGATGAATTAATTAATAATACTCTTTATTTCCATTATTGTATTTTATTTAAAAACTTAGAATTTCATTTGCTAGGAAATCATCTTCTTGAAAATGCATTTTCATTATTATTTGGAGCTTACTATTTTCAGGATGAAGAATTATATAATAAGTCTAAGAATCTCCTTATTTCTGAATTAAACGAACAAGTTCTAAAAGACGGTGCTCATTTTGAATTGTCTCCAATGTATCATCAGATTATTTTATCAAAATTATTAGATAGTATCCAACTAATTAAATTAAATAGCGAATGGAAAAAAGATGATTTAACATCATTTTTAGAACAAAAAGCTAGTTTAATGATTTCTTGGCTTTGTAATATAACCTATAAGAGTGGAGAGATACCTATGGTTAATGATGCAACATTTAATATTGCACCAAATTCAAAAAAAATATTGTCTTATGCAAAACACTTAGGAATTAATAGTCAATATATACCACTTTCTGATTCTGGATACAGAAAAATTACATCAGATATCTATGAATTATTTATCGATGTTGGAAATGTAGGCCCCGATTATCAACTTGCACATGCACATAGTGATACTCTCAATTTTGAATTAAATAAAGGAAATAATCCAATTTTTGTTGATACCGGTATTTCTACTTACGAAAAAAATATAAAAAGGCAAGAAGAAAGAGCAACTCATTCTCACAATACAGTAAAAATAGGATCTAAAGAACAAACTCAAGTTTGGGGAGGGTTTCGTGTAGCTAAAAGAGCCGAAATTACTCATCTAACAGAAAAACCTAACTTTATTGAAGCTAGTCATGATGGATATCTTAGTGATGGATACGCTCATACAAGGTCTTTTTTATGGGGTAAAGAAAATCTAATTATAACAGATAAAATAAATAAAACCACGGGTAATAAAGCTAAGGCATTTTTTCATTTTCATTCTTCAGTAACAAAACCAGTAGTAAAAGGTAATTATATTACACTAGAATCTCTAGGAGTGTCCATTGAATTTGAGAGAGCGTCTACTATTAATGTCGAAGAATATCAATTATCCGAAGGATTTAATAAAACTACTTTGGCACATAAAATTGTAGTAGTTTTTGATCAATCACTTAAAACTAAAATCTCTTTATGAGAATTCTTTTTTTAACAGATAATTTTTCGTGTGAAGTAAATGCCCCAGCTACTAGAACGTACGAGCATTCCGTTAAATGAGATGAATTGGGATATCAGGTAACAGTAATTACGTGTTTTCCGAATGGAAAAGTTTTTGATGGTCATAAGAATAGATTTTTTAAAAAAGAGTGTATAGAAGGCATTGATGTTATTCGAGTTTAGTTTTATATCTCAAAAAAAAGGTTTTTATTAGCCTAACCATTGTTTATATTAGTTATTCGTTTACTTTTGTTATAGCAGGTTGTTTTGTAAAAAAAGATATAATTGTAGCTACAAGCCCGCAACTTATTACTGCTCTTTCTGGCAGATTGTTGAGTTTCTTTAAAGGCAAACCATGGATTATATAAGTTAGAGATTTATGGCTAGATTCAATCGGAGTTGTTGTTTCTGTAAGTGAAAAAATAAAATGCTTTTAAAATTCTGAAAAAAATAGAACATCATATATATTTGAATGCTATAAAATTAGAAGTTGTTCTTCAATTAAATTTAGAACCACTAATCAAATTATGAAAAGAATAGTATATCTAACCTTTTATTTTAAACCAGATTTATGTGCAGGATCATTTCGAAATTCCCCACTTGCTATCGAATTATCAAATCAAGCTAATTTAGAAAATGCAATTATTGATCTTTACACAACCTTACCTAATAGATACAATACATATGAAACAAAAGCTCTTGAATATGAAGAATTTGATAATTTAAGAGTTCATAGGATTTCTCTACCATCTCATAACAGTGGAATGATTGATCAAGTATTTTCTTTTTTAAAGTATTTTTGGATTGTTTTAAAAATGAACAAAGGAAAAAAAGCAGATTTAGTATTTGCGTCTTCAAGTAGGTTGTTTACTGCGTTTTTAGGTTATAAAATTGCCAAGAAATCTAAAGCAACTCTTTTTTTAGATATTAGAGATATTTTTGTTGATACGATGTCTGATGTTCTAAAACCATCGTTTTTTAAACCCATAATCATATTATTCTTAAAGCATATAGAAAATAAAACTTTTAATTATGCCAGTCATATTAATTTGATTTCTGAGGGTTTTAAAGAATATTTCTCAAAATTCAAAAATAAAAGTTTTTCATTTTTCACTAATGGTATAGATGAAGAGTTTCTGAAAACCGATAATTCTTTGAATCAAATTAAAAATGATAATGCTAAGTTAATTATATACGCAGGAAATATTGGTGAGGGTCAAGGATTAGATAAGATTATCCCTCAGGCAGCAAAAAAACTTGGAAATAATTTTACTTTTTTAATATATGGAGATGGTGGTGCAAAAAATAAACTACAAAAAGAGATTGATAATTTAAAAGTTGAAAATGTAATTTTAAAAGATCCAGTTTCTAGATCTGAGTTGAAAAGTATTTACAATACTGCCGATTATCTTTTTTTACATCTGAATGACTATTCTGCATTTAAAAAAGTTCTTCCCTCAAAAATTTTCGAATTAGCAACTTATCCTAAAACAATAATTGCAGGAGTCAGCGGTTATTCAGCAGATTTTATTAAAAAAGAAGTTGCTAATAGTTATGTTTTTAATCCGTGTGATATTCACTCTTTAGTAGGTTTCTTAGAAAATGATAAAACATCAAGTAATTTTGATCGTGAACTATTTAAAGCAAAGTTTAGCCGTTCTGCAATTAATAAGGAGCTTTCTGTTAATATTATAAATTACATATGAGTATATATTTAACTGGAGCATCAGGGTTTGTTGGGAAAAATCTTATTTCCTATTTCAAGAATAAAATTGAAATCAAAAAACACGTAAGAGATTCTGAATTTTTAATTAAAGAAAAAACAGTAATTCATCTTGCTGGTAAGGCACATGATTTAAAAAATAGTTCAAACAAAGATGAATATTATGAAGTTAATACAGAATTAACAAAACAAATATTTGATTCTTTTTTAACTTCTGATTCACGTGTCTTTATTTATATGAGCTCTGTAAAAGCTGTTGCGGACAGCGTTGTTGGGATTTTAAGCGAAGATTATGTTTCCAACCCCAAAACTCATTATGGTAAAAGCAAATTATTGGCAGAGCGTTATATTTTATCAAAAAAAATCCCAAATAATAAAAGAGTTTATATACTGAGGCCTTGTATGATTCACGGCCCAAACAATAAAGGAAATTTAAATTTGTTATATAGTTTTGTAGCCCGCGGGATTCCATATCCATTTGGTAAATATGAAAATCAACGTTCTTTTGTATCTGTTGAAAATCTTTGTTTTGTTATAAGTCAATTGATAGAAAAACACAATACACCATCTGGAGTATATAATATAGCTGATGACCATGTATTATCAACTAAAGAATTGGTTACAATTATAGGCGAGGTTATTGGTAGAAAACCCATTATACTCAACCTACCTAAGGGCCTTGTTCGTTTGCTGGCTAAAATTGGAGACTCAATGCCTTTCCCTATTAATTCTCATCGGTTAGACAAGCTAACAGAAAGTTATGTGGTTTCAAACAGTAAAATAAAGAAAGCTCTTCAAATTCAATTACCATTATCTTCTAGAAAAGGTCTTAAACTAACTATTGAATCTTTTAAGCTATGATTGAATACCTATTAATTATATTATTTTTGGTTATTTTACTTCATCTATATTTTATAATAGCGCTCAAACACAAAATTATAGATAAGCCAAATGAAAGAAGTTCTCACTCTAACATAACAATTCGAGGAGGAGGTATATTATTTCCAATAGCGATTTTAATTTGGAGTTTTATAACAGGCATTTTTAATCTCTTTACAATTGGATTGATATTAATCTCTGTAATAAGTTTTGTCGATGACTGTAAGCCATTATCTAATAAAATAAGGCTTTCAATACATTTTATAAGTATTTTTTTATTGATGTATGAGCTCGGTCTCATGAATTTTCATGTCTCCTATTTATTTTTCGGATTTTTATTTATTGGTGGTTGGATAAACGCCTACAATTTTATGGACGGTATAAATGGTATTACAGTTCTATATTCATTATCAGTACTTCTGGCTTGTTTTTACATTAATTCACAGATTTCATTTGTGGATAAATCATTACTGGAATATACAGCAATAAGTTTAGTTGTTTTCGGTTTTTTTAATGTTCGAAAAAAAGCTAAAGTTTTTGCAGGTGACGTAGGCAGTGTGAGTTTAGCATTTATAATAGCATTTATAATTATTTCTCTTGTTCTTGAGACTTTAAATTGGCAATACATTCTTTTGGTCAGTGTATATGGGGTTGAAACACTTACTACCATTATTCAGCGACTATTAAAAAAAGAAAATATTTTTAAAGCACATAGATCACATCTTTACCAATATTTAGCAAATGAAGTTAAATGGCCACAACTAAAAGTTAGTTTTATATTTGCAATAATTCAATTACTATTAAATATTTTTTTAATTTCGATAATAATACCAATGCGTAGTTCTCTACTTGCAGTAAGTTATCTAACAGCTCAAGGCCTATTGTATTTAATCATAAAATATTTTGTAATCAGAAAAATACAATTAAAATAAGATTTAATGCTTAAACGAATACTTCAAAACACTACGGATAAATACGCCTCTCGATGGCTTGTTTTAGTTATTGATTTAGTATTGGTAGTTCAGACTTTCGTTCTAGCTTATTTAATACGCTTCAACTTTTCTTTAGACTTTAATGTAAAAGATTTCTTTATCCAACAACCCATAGTTATACTTGTTGCTTTGGTTAGTTTTTTAATTGTAGGCTCCTATAAGGGAGTCGTACGACATACGGGAGTTAAAGACGCCATGAATGTGATGTTTGCTGTTTCTCTAGTAGCTTTTTTACTCATCTTAATGGTGATTTTAAACAATACCATTAATTTATATTCTGGATTTACAATCCCCTTTTCAATTATTACAATTCACTATTTATTAAATTTAGTAGTGCTTATAGCTAGCCGTTTTGTTTTTAAAATTGCCTACAGAAAGCTGATGTCTGAAATTAGACCACAGACGAATATACTTATTTATGGGGCAGGAGATTCTGGTTTTATAACCCATTCTGCAATTGTAAAAGACACCAAAAACAGCATTAATGTCATTGGATTCATTGACGATAACCCTACCAAACAAGGCAAGAAAATTGACGGTCTAATGATTTATCCGTCTAAAGTTTTAACTCGAGAATTTGTTTTAAGAAATCGCATTAAAGAAGTGATTGTTTCTATACAAAATGTGCAACCAAATCGTTTAATGCAAATTACAGATGATTTAATTGCCTACAATGTAAAAGTGAAAATTGTGCCAGCAATAGACAAGTGGATTGATGGTCAGTTAAATATTGGACAGATAAAGCCCGTAAAAATTGAAGATCTTCTAGATAGAGATACAATAGAAATAGACAATCCTGTAATCAAGAGAAATTTAAAAAATAAAACTGTTTTAGTAACGGGAGCTGCAGGTTCTATTGGTTCAGAAATAGCTAGGCAGATCTCTAGGTGCAATGTTAAGCAGTTAATTTTAGTAGATCAGGCCGAATCTCCTTTATACGATCTTCAACAAGAGTTTGTTCAAACAAAATATTCTAATTTTTCCTCTGAAGTTGCAGATGTTCGAGATTATAGTAGAATGCACCAGATTTTTGATAAATACAATCCACAATACGTTTTTCATGCAGCGGCTTACAAACACGTTCCTCTTATGGAAGCAAATCCCTACGAGGCTATTCGAGTTAATATTTCTGGAACAAAGCTACTAGCGGATCTTTCAATTTTATATAAGGTAGAAAAGTTTGTAATGATTTCTACAGATAAGGCAGTAAACCCCACCAATGTTATGGGTACTACGAAACGCATTGCCGAAATGTATATTTCCAGTTTGGCTAAGAATGGTACAACTAAGTTTATTACCACACGCTTTGGAAACGTATTAGGTTCAAATGGCTCGGTAATCCCCCTATTTAAAAAACAAATTGAGGTTGGGGGGCCTTTAACGGTGACTCATAAAGATATTACTCGTTATTTTATGACCATCCCAGAGGCTTGTCAATTGGTTTTAGAGGCAGGGATAATGGGTAACGGAGGAGAGATTTATGTTTTCGATATGGGAGCTTCTATTAAGATATACGATGTTGCGATAAAAATGATTCAATTGTCTGGCTTGAAATTTCCAGAGGATATTGATATAGAAATTTCTGGACTTCGTCCGGGGGAAAAACTATATGAAGAATTACTTGCTAACAACGAAAACACCCAACCAACGTATCATGAAAAAATAATGATCGCTAAAGTACCAACTATTAATACTTCGGAAGTAAAACTTAAAATTGAAGAAATTTGTGAAGTCAATTTAGAATCTGATAACTTTAAAGTAGTCTCACTTCTCAAAGAATTGGTTCCAGAGTATCTCTCAAAAAATTCCATATATGAGAAACTAGATAAGCCACAAAAATAGTTAGTAAAACTCAGCTCTTTCAAAAAACCGAACATTGCGTCGGTTTTTTTTATGCTTTATAATTAGAGAAATCCCTAACACAAAGAGGCTTTTAAATTTTAGTATATTTAACAAGATTTAGACCTATGAAGAAGATAAACAGTATCGAGCAGTACCAATCAGCCTATAAACAGAGTGTTTCGCATCCAGAAGCATTTTGGGCAGAGCTCGCCCATTCGTTTGTTTGGAAAAAGAAGTGGGATACCGTTCTCAAGTGGGACTTTGATACTCCATCTGTAAAATGGTTTGAGGGAGGGAAACTAAACATTACCGAAAACTGCTTAGACCGTCATCTTGAAGCATTAGGAGATAAGACAGCTATTTTATGGGAACCCAACAACCCTGAAGAAGACGCAAAGCACATTACGTACAAAGAATTGCACCAGCGTGTTTCTCAATTCTCCAATGTTTTAAAATCCTTAGGGATAAAAAAGGGCGATCGAGTATGCTTGTACATGCCTATGGTGCCCGAGTTAACCATTGCAGTATTGGCTTGCGCTCGCATTGGAGCCATTCACTCTGTGGTTTTTGCAGGCTTTTCTGCTAAATCTTTAGCCGATAGAATTAACGATGCTGCTTGCAATTTGATTATTACGGCAGACGGTTCTTTTAGAGGAAACAAAGTACTCGACTTAAAGTCTATTGTTGATACAGCACTTGAAAGTTGTCCTTCTATTCTCCATTGCATCGTGTTGGAACG
>Ga0233444_10001772_pt1 | contig 23702 bp, 16 predicted proteins | sample SI_124_October20_6_FD_182792 | JGI IMG/M metagenome (GOLD analysis project Ga0233444, IMG submission 182792) | Seawater microbial communities from Saanich Inlet, British Columbia, Canada - SI_124_October2016_10_MG | ecosystem: Environmental > Aquatic > Marine > Inlet | place: Canada: British... | reverse complement strand
TGGTTCGTTGGTTTCTGGATCATTAAGTAAAGTTCTTTTTCCATATCCATTTTCAGAGACAACCATAATAGTTCTAGAAAAATCTTGAGCACATACCATTCCAATAACTTCATCTTCCTCAGAAAGCGTAATTCCTCTAACTCCAGATGCAGTTCTTCCCATTGATCGAACTTTAGATTCATTAAATCTAATAGCTCTACCAGATTTAATTGCCATCAAAATTTCACTTTCTCCATTGGTTAATTTAGCCTCTAGCAATTCATCACCTTCTCTAATTCCTATGGCATTAATACCATTGGTTCTAGGTCTAGAATAAGCCTCTAAACTTGTTTTTTTGATGATTCCTTTTTTGGTACACATTATAATATAATTATTGGATGTATACTCTTCATCTTTTAAATCTTTAACTACCACATAGCCTTTTACTTTATCGTCTTGTTCTATGTTGATAAGGTTTTGAATAGCTCGACCTTTTGCTGCCTTATTTCCCTGTGGAACTTCAAAAATACGCATCCAAAAACATTTCCCTTTTTCAGTAAAAATTAAAAGCCAGTTATGGTTAGTTGCTACAAATAATTCTTGTAAAAAATCTTTATCTCTTGTAGCAGAACCTTTAGACCCTACTCCACCTCTATTTTGGACTTTATATTCGTTAAGATTAGTTCTTTTAATATAACCAGCATGTGAAATTGTTATTGCAACTTCTTCATTTGGAATTAAGTCCTCAATCTTCATTTCATTGGCAGAATATTCAATGATTGATCTTCTTTCGTCGCCAAATTTTTTCTTAACTTCTTCTAATTCCGTTTTAATGATATCCATTCTTCTATCTTCTCTGTTAAGAATGTCTTTTAAATCTTCTATAACCTTCAATAAATCGTTGTATTCTGCTCTTAATTTATCTTGTTCTAAGCCTGTTAATTGTCTTAATCTCATTTCAACAATCGCTCTAGATTGAAGATCAGATAATTTAAATTTGCTCATCAATTTTTCTCTAGCTTCGTCAGGGCTTTTTGAGCCTCTAATTAAGGCTATAACCTCGTCTATATTATCTGAAGCTATAATTAAACCTTCTAATATATGTGCTCTGTCTTCTGCTTTTTTGAGCTCAAACTTCGATCTTCTAATAACCACCTCGTGTCTGTGGTCTACAAAATGAACAATTAAATCTTTTAAGTTTAAAACAACTGGCCTGCCTTTAACCAAAGCAATGTTATTAACTGAAAATGAGGTCTGTAGAGATGTGTACTTGAATAATTTATTTAAAACAACATTAGGAATTGCATCTCTTTTAATTTCATATACAATTCTCATTCCATTTCTGTCTGATTCGTCTCTTATTTCAGAGATACCAACGAGCTTGCCTTCGTTTACTAAAGCAGCTGTTTTTTGTATCATATCAGCTTTATTTACTTGATATGGAATTTCAGTTACTATTATTGCTTCTCTATTTTCTCTAATTTCTTCAATAGTGGCTTTTGCTCTCATTACAATCCTGCCCTTTCCCTCATGAAAAGCATTTTTTACACCCTCATAACCATAAATAGTCCCGCCAGTAGGAAAATCAGGAGCTTTAATGAATTCCATTAATCCATCTATGTCAATTTCTTTGTTATTTATATATGCTATTGTACCATCTATTACTTCTGTTAAATTGTGAGGAGCCATATTGGTAGCCATACCTACAGCAATTCCAGAAGAACCATTAACTAATAAGTTAGGTATTCTGGTTGGCAATACAGATGGTTCACTTAAAGAATCATCAAAATTGGGTGAAAAATCAACCGTATCCTTTTCTAAATCTGAAAGCAATTCTTCGGCAGTTCTTTTAAGTCTTGCTTCAGTATATCGCATAGCAGCAGGACTATCTCCATCAACAGAACCAAAATTTCCTTGACCATCTACCAGAGGATATCTTAAAGACCAATGCTGAGCCATTCTAACCATAGTGTCGTAAACAGAAGAATCACCGTGAGGGTGGTATTTACCCAAGACATCTCCAACAATTCTAGCTGATTTCCTAAAAGAACTATTAGACCTTACCCCTAGTTCAAGCATTCCGTAAAGAACTCTTCTGTGAACTGGCTTTAAACCATCTCTTACATCAGGAAGTGCTCTAGAGACAATTACCGACATTGAATAATCAATGTAAGCTGTCTTCATCTCATCCTCAATACTAACAGGAATTATCCTTTCACCACTCTGGTCACTCATAATCTTTATTTTTTATGTTTTTTTAAGATAAACGAAAGTATCATTTCTTTAAGTATAATTACAAGTGTTTTGTCAAACATTTATCCACAAAAACATGTGCGAAAAGCAAATATTATGAACAATTAACAAAATTGTTGTTGATTAAATTTGAAACGAATGTTTTAAATATGAAAAACAATATTAATTTTGAATAATATGGATGCAAAATTTTCACCAAGAGTTAAAGAAGTAATAAGTTACAGTCGCGAAGAAGCCTTAAGACTGGGCCACGACTATATAGGAGTTGAACATCTTTTACTAGGGATAATCAGAGAAGGAGAGGGAGTTGCAATGAAAATGATTGAATCCTCAGGAATAAATTCTAAAGAACTAAGAAAGAAACTAGAATCAAAACTAGATTCAGGACAAATATCTGAGCTCAAAAGCTCAGGAAATATTCCACTATTAAAACAAGCTGAAAAAGTTTTAAAAATAACTTATTTAGAAGCAAAACTATTTAAGAGCAACATGATCGGAACAGAGCATTTGCTATTGTCTATTTTAAAAGAAGATAACAATATAGCTTCTTCTCTTTTAAAAGAACACAATTTAAATTATGAATTCATCAAAGAAGAATTAGATATTATGATGGAGTCTGGCTACAAACCAGAATCACTTCCAGAATCTAAATACCCTGAATCTGCAGATGAAGAGGATATGGAAAAAGAAGATAGCTTTTCTAGCACTAGCTCAAAAAAATCATCTGATAGCAAATCCAAAACACCAGTTTTAGATAATTTTGGACGAGATTTAACCAAATTTGCAGAAGATGATAAATTAGACCCTATTGTAGGTAGAGAAAAGGAAATTGAAAGAGTTTCCCAAATTCTTTCAAGAAGAAAAAAGAACAACCCATTACTAATTGGAGAACCTGGAGTTGGTAAATCTGCTATTGCCGAAGGTCTAGCACTAAGAATTACCCAAAGAAAAGTTTCCAGAGTACTTTTTAACAAAAGAGTAATTTCTCTTGATCTTGCTTCTTTAGTTGCAGGCACAAAATATAGAGGACAATTTGAGGAAAGAATGAAGGCTGTAATGAGCGAATTAGAAAAGTCTCCAGACATTATTTTATTTATTGATGAAATCCATACTATTGTAGGTGCTGGCGGAGCTTCTGGCTCATTAGATGCTTCAAATATGTTTAAGCCTGCTCTAGCAAGAGGAGAACTTCAGTGTATAGGTGCAACTACCTTAGATGAATACAGACAATTTATTGAAAAAGATGGAGCTTTAGAAAGACGTTTTCAAAAGGTACTTGTAGAACCTACCAGTATTGAAGAAACTCTCCAAATTTTAGAAAATATTAAAGAGAGATACGAAGACCATCACAATGTAAAATACTCTTCAGAGGCTATTAAATCTTGTGTTAATTTAACTGAAAGATATATTTCAGATCGTCATCTTCCAGATAAAGCAATTGATGCTTTAGACGAGGTTGGTTCAAGAGTTCATATTACTAATATCAATGTTCCTGAATCAATTATAACTATTGAAAAAAATATTGAGGATGTTAAAGAACTAAAAAACAAGGTAGTTAGAAGCCAACAGTACGAAGAAGCAGCTAGGTTAAGAGATTCAGAAAGAAAACTGAATGAAGAGCTTGACAATGCGAAAATAAAGTGGGAAGAAGAAAGTAAAACCCATAGACAAGAAGTAACAGATGAAGATGTGGCTGAAGTTGTTGCAATGATGACTGGGATACCTGTTCAAAAAGTTGCCGAAAAAGAAAGTGGAAAATTAATGAAAATGGTAGATTCCATGAACGGAACTGTCATTGGACAAAACGAAGCCATTACCAAAGTGGTTAAAGCTATTCAGAGAAACAGAGCTGGCTTGAAGGATCCAAATAAGCCTGTAGGTTCTTTTATATTTCTTGGCCCTACTGGTGTAGGTAAAACACAGTTGTGTAAAGTTTTAGCTAAATATTTATTTGATAGTGAAGAAGCACTAATTAGAATAGATATGAGCGAATACATGGAAAAATTTGCAGTTTCTAGATTAATTGGAGCTCCTCCAGGATATGTAGGATATGAAGAAGGTGGGCAATTAACTGAAAAAGTAAGAAGAAAACCCTACTCTATAATACTACTTGATGAGATTGAAAAAGCACATCCTGATGTTTTCAACTTATTGCTTCAAGTCCTTGACGATGGGAAGATGACAGACAGTTTAGGAAGAAATATAGATTTTAAAAACACTATTATCATTATGACTTCTAATATTGGTGCTAGACAACTTCAAGATTTTGGAACTGGAGTAGGATTTGGCACTAAAACAAGAGCTGAAAATGATCAAGAAAATATTAAAGGAGTTATTCAAAGCGCACTCAAAAAAGCATTTGCTCCAGAATTTCTTAACAGAATTGACGATGTAGTTATTTTTAATTCTTTAGATAAAAAAGACATTCTAAAAATTATAGACATAGAACTGGAAAAATTATTTAAAAGGATAAACTCTCTTGGATATAGAGTCGAGTTAACTAAAAATGCTAAGGAATATGTTGCTGAAAAAGGCTTTGACGAAAAATATGGTGCAAGACCACTAAACAGAGCTATTCAAAAATATATTGAAGATCCTTTAGCAGAAGAAATTATCCAAAAAAAGGTAAAAGAAGGAGATTTAATAAAGATTGATTTCGATAAAAAGAAAGAAGAAATTATTGTTATTCTCGAAGATGTTAAAAAGAAATCAAAATCTAAAAAAGATTAATCTTCTAAGTTTTGGTTCCAAAGTCCATCTAAATCGTCTGACTCAATACCTAATTCTTCTTCAATTTCCCATTGTGTTTTCTTTTTTACAAAAGTGGCATTTTCGTTCTTGTAATATCTAGACAACACGACCCCAATAACTGCTCCAGAAAGATGACTTTCATAGCTGATTTTCCAATCATAGGGAAATATTCCCCAAATCATGCTTCCATAAATGAATACTACAAGTAATGCGACGGTAAGCAATCTTGAATCTTGTCTAAAAACACCACTAAAAAATAAAAAAAATAATTGGCTATAAATAACTCCACTAATGCCAATATGAAATGAACTTCTACCAAAAAACCAAACACTCAGTCCTGAAATAATCCAAGAAAAAAATAAAACTCTCCATGCAATAGGACGATAAAAATAAAACATAGCCCAAGTGAGTATTAAAAATGGAACAGAGTTATTAATTAAATGGTTATTATCGGTTGAAGAGTGAACTAGAGGAGCAAAAACTACTCCCCATAATCCATCTAGGGTCCTAGGATAAACACCAAGTTTATATAGATTTAGATGGTATTGGATGTTTATAAAATTAAGCAACCACAAAAAAAATAAAAAGAATAAGATCCAATAGTATTTTAAAAAGATATTGTAAAAATCTTTCATCTATTTTATTGATCTCTCTTTTTTCAAATGTTGGTAAGCTTCTTGAATTTTTTGAAATTTCTTCTTAGCGGCTAACTGCTGTTCTTCACCAAGTTGATTGAATTTGTCTGGATGGTGTTTTACCGCCATTTTACGATAGGCCTTTTTAATTTCATCATTACTAGCGGAATCATCAATACCCAAAGTTTTGTAAGAGCTAGAAACATCCTTATAAAAAAGAGATTTAATTTGTTCAAATTCTATTTTTGAAATTCTAAAATAAGAGGCAATTTTTTGAATTACTTTCATTTCAGAGTCCGACACATTTCCATCTGCCTGTGCAATTCCAAAGAGATATTGAATAAGAAGAGACCTTTGTCTTAAAGGCATACTATTATTTATTGTATTACATATCTCAATGAGTACAAAATTCTTTTTTAGTATATCCTTAAAATTACTAATGTATTTTGAAGAAAGTTGGGGAGAAAATTGCTGTCTGAAAAAATCTTTAACATAATCTAATTCAGATTTTAAAATTTTTCCGTCTGCCTTCATTACTGCTCCAGAAAGAACAAGTAATGCTGTAGCAAAGTCATTTTGAGTTATTCTAGACGAATAATAACTGGCATCATTCGTATGAGAACTTCCTCTAAAGTTGTAAGAACTTGAAGATCTAGAGTTGTTGGAGCTAAACTTATCAAAACTAGAACCAATAAAATAACCTAAAAATGCTCCAAATAAACTTCTGGTTGCAAAAAAACCAAGTGCTGCACCTACTAAACCTCCAATTCCTATTAACACATTAAATCAATTCAAAACTTCTTTCTACAAAATTGCTTAAATCCTTACCTTTTAACATACCATGAGATAAAAGAGCTAAATCTAAAGCTTGTTTGGCTAGCACTTTTTGATTTTTCCCTTTTGCAGTTATTAATTTGGAAACTAATGGATGGTTGGTATTTACCACAAGATTATACATTTCTGGCATTACTCCCATCATATTCATTCCTCCACCTCCAGCAGCTTGTTGCTCTTTCATTCTTCTCATGAATTCGCTCTGGGTAATTAAAACTGGTTTTTCAGTTTCGCTTAAACTTTCCACTTGAACAGTATATTTATCTTTTTCAACTATTTCTTCAAAAATTGGCTTAAGTGATTCTTCCTGTTCTTTGGTTAATTTCGATGGAATATTCTCTTCTTTTGAAATAATATTATCGATAGTATCTGCATCGACTCTAGCAAATGAAGCACCTAAATCTTGTTCTGTTTTTGAAATATAATGAGAAGCAAGAGGTCCATCCATAATTAGCACATCGTATCCTTTTTTGTGAGCCGACTCAATAAGTGAATGATGCTCATCTTTGTCGTGGGAATAAAGAAATACTAGCTTATCATTTTTATCCGTTTGAGCAGCTTTGACTTTTTCTTTGTACTCTTCCAAAGTAAAATACTCGTCTTTAGCATTTTTTAGCAAACTAAAAGGCTTGGCTTTTTCATGAAATTTCTCGTCAGTTAGAATTCCGTATTGGATAAAGACATTAATATCGTCCCATTTACTTTCAAAATCTTTTCTATCCTTTTTAAACATACCAGATAACTTATCTGCCACCTTTTTAGTTATGTGGTTAGAGATTTTTCTAACGTTACTGTCGCTTTGTAAATAAGACCTTGACACATTCAAAGGAATATCAGGTGAATCAATTACACCATGTAAAAGTGTTAAAAACTCTGGAACAATATTTTCTACAGAATCTGTTATAAAAACTTGATTGCTGTAAAGCTGAATCTTATTTTTCTGTAACTCAATTTGATTTTTAAGTTTTGGGAAATAAAGTATTCCTGTTAAATTAAATGGATAATCTACATTTAAATGGATATGAAAAAGTGGTTCTTCCGTAAATGGATATAATTCGCTGTAAAAGGATTTGTAATCTTCTAGCTCTAAATCAACAGGCTTTTTTATCCATGCAGGAGATGGGTTGTTAATAATATTTGGAACATCAATACTAATTTTTTCAATATTTCCATCTTTGTCTTTTTTCCCCTTAGGATTATCAATAGATTCTGTTTTGGTTCCAAACTCTATGTCAACTGGAAGAAATTTACAGTACTTGTTTAAAATGCCTGAAATTCTATTTTCTTCTAAAAATTCTTTTGAGTCTTTATCAATATGAAGAATAATATCTGTTCCTCTTTCTTTCTTTTTAATTTCTTTCAATTCAAAGGTAGGGTCTCCATTGGATTCCCACTGAACAGCTTTGGAACCATCTTTATGTGAAAGTGTTTGAATTTGAACCTTACTTGAAACCATAAAGGAAGAATAAAAACCAAGTCCGAAATGACCAATTATAGACTTGGGGTCTTTGTCTTTGTATTTTTCTAAAAATTCTTCTGCACCAGAAAAAGCAACTTCATTAATATATTTGTTTACTTCGTCTTGCGTCATTCCTATACCATTGTCTCTAATGGTAAGAGTTTTTTTCTTGGAATCTAAAATTACTTCAACTTTTAAATTTTTCACTTCCTTTTTGTACTCTCCAGCATTGGATAAAGTCATTAGTTTTTGTGAAGCATCAACAGCATTAGATACTAATTCTCTTAAAAAAATTTCAGTATCTGAATAAAGAAATTTCTTGATAATTGGAAAAATATTTTCGCTTTGTACGTTTATGGAACCTTTTTGCATTTTTTTATAATTTTATATTAACCATTCAAACTATATGCCAATAGGCAATTATTGCAAATCTATGACATAATGTCTTAATCAATAGTATCTAATTTAAGCTAATTGTAAAATTGTCATCGGAAATAACACTGTAGACCAACATTGATATGTTTAAAAAGAAATAGTGTGTAAATAGAAAAGCAAAAACAAAATTAATAATGTTGTAATGTGAAAAATTTAATAATTTTAAACAATAGATATTTTTTATCTGCTGCCATGTTGATTTTTGTTCTTCTAATAATCGACGATACTACGTTTTATAAGTTATATAAAATGAAGCAAGAACTTCACTCCCTAGAGCTAGAGAATATTAAGAAAGAAAAAGAGATAATACAAATTAAAGAAAAAACAAAGCAGTTAACTACCAACAAATTTGCTCTAGAAAAATTTGCAAGAGAACATTATTTAATGAAAAAAAATGATGAGGTAATTTACGTATTTGACGACCTTTGAAACTCCTCCGACTTTAAATAATCTTGCAAAATAATAACTGCAGCTATTTTATCAAGGGTTTCCTTATTTCTTCTTTTCATTTTTTTTATTCCAGAATCTAAGACAGTTTGCATGGCTATTTTCGAAGTGAATCTCTCATCGTAAAATTTTATTTCTATTTCAGGAAAAGATTTGGTTATTCTTCGGTAAAAATTCTGAATCATATCACTTGAATGAGTTTTCCCACCACTTAGAGATTTTGGTTCGCCAATTACTATTTTGGCAACCTTATTTTTGAGTAGATGACTTTCAATAAAAAACAGTAAATCATGTGTTTTTACTGTATTTAAACCATGAGCAATAAATAATGGACTTTCTGCATAGGCAATACCTGTTCTTTTTAATCCGTAATCCAAAGCCAAAATTTGATTCATTTTTCAAATATAATCCTATAAAACAAAACCATTTAAATTAATTGTGATATTTGCATATATGGATTTAGAGAATATAATCAATGAAGCATGGACAAATAGGAATTTATTAAAAAATGAACTTACTGTAAATGCTATAGAAAAAGTAATTGCCAAGTTAGATGCTGGTGAACTAAGAGTTGCTGAAAAGATTAATAATAAATGGGAAACACACCAATGGATAAAAAAAGCTGTTGTCTTGTATTTTCCTATCAGAAAAATGGAAACAATTGAAATTGGTCCTTTAGAGTTTCACGATAAAATGAAATTAAAAAGTAATTATGCTTCTAAGGGAGTTAGAGTTGTTCCTCACGCTATTGCTAGATTTGGAGCCTATCTAGCTAAAAACGTTATAATGATGCCATCCTATGTAAATATCGGAGCATATGTAGATTCAGGAACTATGGTGGACACATGGGCGACTGTTGGTTCATGTGCTCAAATAGGAAAAAATGTTCATTTAAGCGGAGGTGTTGGAATTGGAGGAGTTTTAGAGCCATTACAAGCATCACCAGTAATTATTGAGGACAACGCTTTTATTGGGTCTAGATGCATAATTGTGGAAGGTGCTAGAGTTGGAAAAGAAGCAGTTTTGGGAGCAAATGTTGTTATTACAAAATCTACAAGAGTAATTGATGTCACCCAATCTGAGCCTGTAGAATATAGAGGTGAAGTTCCGGAAAGAAAAGTAGTTATTCCTGGCTCCTACAGTAAAAAATTCAGTAGTGGAGACTACCATGTGCCCTGCGCATTGATTATTGGAGAACGTAAAGAAAGTACAGATCTCAAAACCTCTCTTAACGAAGTATTGAGAGAATTTGAAGTCACTGTTTGATTATTTTTAATTATTTAAAATAAATTTACGAAATGAAAATAGGTTTTGATGCCAAAAGAGCATATCAAAATTTTACTGGATTGGGCAATTACAGTAGAGACTTAATTGAGCACTTAATCAAAGAATATTCAGATAATGAATATTTCCTATTTGCTCCAAAAGATTCTGAAAATTCCAGATTAGATTTCTTAAGTAATTACGACAATACTTATTCCATATTTCCTACTAACAAACTAAATAAAACTTTCAAAGGATTATGGCGAACTATAAACATGGAAAAATCAATTATAAAAAATGATGTAGATATATTTCACGGTTTAAGCAATGAGATACCAAGAGTTAAGAATAAAAAAATTCCATATGTTGTTACCATTCATGATTTAATCTTTAAAAGGTTCCCAAGAAATTATAGAAGTATTGATAGAAAGATATATAATATTAAATATAAATATGCAGTAAAGCATGCAGATTTAACCATTGCAATCAGTCAACAAACAAAACAAGATATAGTAGAATTTTACAAAATAAAACCTGAGAGCATAAAAGTAATATATCAAACCTGCCACGAAAATTTCAGAAAAGAGTATTCCCAAGAAGAGATAGATTTTACAAAGAAAAAATTTAATCTTCCCAAAGACTTTATATTGAACGTAGGAACTATTGAAACTAGAAAAAATTTAATATCCATAATAAACGCCATGAGTGTAATGAAAATGGATATTCCTTTGGTAGTAGTTGGGAAGAAAACACAGTATATGAATTTTCTGAAAATCCAAATGAAAAAAATGAATTTTAACAGTAAAAAAATCATTTTTTTAGAGGATGTTTCGATTGATGAATTGCCAATAATTTACTCGCTGTCATCCTTATTTCTTTACCCATCTCTTTTCGAGGGTTTTGGAATTCCTATTCTTGAAGCACTTAACTGTAAAACCCCGGTTATAAGTAGTAAAGGAAGTTGTTTTCAGGAAGCAGGTGGAGATTTCAGCAAATATATTGATTCAGAAAACAGGGAAGAATTTGCATTTCAAATTGAAGAATGTCTTACTAATACTAAACTAAGAGAATCTATGATTATAGAAGGTCTAAAACATGCAGAAAACTTCCAACCTAATAAAATTTCAAAAAAGCTTATTGATGTCTACGAAAGTTTGGTCTAATATCCATAGTTCTTCAATAATTGATTCTGCTCTTGATGTTCTTAATAATGGAGGAATCATTCTTTATCCAACAGAAACTGTTTGGGCCATTGGATGTAAATCAATACTTGAAAATAGTGTCAAGAGAATTTATGATATAAAGAAAAGACCTTACAATATGCCATTAATTAATCTGATTGACAGCATAAATAATATTCCAAAATATGTAACAAATTTAAATTCTAAGGACTTCGATTCAATAAAAGAAAACGACTCCCCTCCTACTGTTATATATCCAAATTGCAAAAGTAAATACAGATTTCTAGCCAATGATTTAAATGAGATTTCCTTTAGAGTAACACCTGTAAATGAGCTGAAAGAAATTATAAGCAAACTTGATTCTCCAATTATTTCAAGTTCTGCTAACATTAGTGGAGAAAATTTTCCTGAAAGTTTAGATAATATTTCTAAATCAATTATAAATTCTGTAGATCTAATTCTTAATTTTGAAGTAAAATCTTCTGGAAAACCATCTGAAGTAATAAAAATCAATAATGGCAAAATTGAATATCTCAGAAAATAAATACAATGATCTTTTAGGATCTGAAAAAATCTTTAAAACTATTTCAATTGTTGCTGGACAAATTGACCAAAAAGCATTTGTCATTGGAGGCTATGTAAGAGATCAAATTCTTAATAGAACAACCAAAGATATTGATATAGTTACTCTTGGAAGTGGAATTGAGCTTGCAAATAAAACTGCTGAAGTTTTAAATATTTCAAATGTTAAAGTTTTTAAGAATTTTGGGACAGCTATGATCATTGTTGGTGGTCTTGAAGTTCAATTTGTTGGCGCTAGAAAAGAAAGCTACAGAAAAGACTCTAGAAACCCAATTGTTGAAAACGGAACTGTAGAGGAAGATCAGAACAGAAGAGATTTCACAATTAATGCATTGGCTATTTCCTTAAACAAAGGAAATTATGGGGTATTTATTGACCCATTTAACGGAATTAAAGATCTGAAAGAAAAGAGGCTGAAAACACCACTAGATCCAAATATCACATTTTCAGATGATCCTTTAAGAATGATGAGAGCAATTAGATTTTCTTCTCAACTGGATTTTGAAATTGAAGATCAAACTTTAATAGCCATTAAAAAAAATGTAGATAGAATAGCAATTGTTGCACAAGAAAGGATAACTGAGGAATTAAATAAAATAATACTGAGCAATCAACCATCAAAGGGGTTTAAGCTTTTAGAAGAAACTGGATTGTTAAAATTAATTTTTCCTGAATTTCAGTTATTAAAAGGCGTGGAAATAAAAGATGGAAAAAGCCATAAGGATAATTTTTACCACACTTTAAAAGTTCTTGACAATATTCTGCCTCATAGTAAAGGAAATTTGTGGCTTAGATGGGCAGCTTTACTTCACGATATAGCAAAACCAAATACCAAAAGATTTAATACTAAACAGGGCTGGACTTTTCATGGTCATGAAGACAAAGGTGCGAGAATGGTACCTTCCATATTTAGAAAATTAAAACTTCCTTTAGACAATCCTATGAAGTATGTCCAAAAATTAGTTTTGTTGCATTTGAGGCCTATATCATTAACCAATAAAAGTATAACAGACTCAGCCCTTAGAAGATTATTGTTTGAAGCTGGAGACGATTTAGAGGATTTAATGACATTATGTCAATCAGATATTACTTCTAAAAATAAGGACAAAAAAATTAAATACATAAATAGGTTTGAAGATGTTAAAACAAAACTTAGAAATTTAGAAGATAGAGATAAAATAAAAAATTGGCAACCTCCAATAGGTGGAAAAGAAATTATGGAGACTTTTAATATTAAACCATGTAAGGAAGTTGGTATGCTTAAAGAATCTATAAAAAATGCTATTTTAGACGGAATAATTAAGAACAGCTACCAAGAAGCATACGACTATTTGCTTGTTAAGGCTAAAGAAATTGGAATAATTGAAAAATAACTCATTAGATATACGAATAGTAGCAGATACTCAAGAGGATATATTTGCAGACTTAAGAATTCATAAGGAAAATAATTTCTTGACAATACATGATTTTTTAGTAGAGAATTTTCACCTTGATAAATTAGAAATGTCTTCTTTTTTCTATAGTAACGACGATTGGGATAAAGGAGAAGAAATTACTTTAATGAATATGAATATTGGAGATGATAAAACGGTTAAATTCATGGAATCTATCACCATAAATGAAGTATTCCAAGAAAATAAATTTAAATTCTTATATGTAAATGACTTTCTTAATATGAATATATTTTATGTAGAGATACTGAAAGACAGTGATTTAGAAAACGATGAAACCTTAAAGCTGCTTCATAAATTGGGTGAATATGAAGCTAAAAAAAGTAATGATACCCTTAGTACGGAAGATGAAAATAAACTTTCAGAAATTGATGATATTCTAAATGAACCAGAGGAAGATAATTTCGGTGGTTTTGAAGAACTTGATCAGGATTTGTACTAAATCATAATAAATCATAAAAGACCTTTATTCTTCCTTAAAAACCATTCTGAAAATGGAAATATTAAGAGCAAAAGAAGCCATTTGTAGTTAATTAAATCTTGTTGCTTTTGTTCAACATGAGTCTTGATTTTTAAATTATTTTCTTTCTTTAGATTATTCAATAAGTTTTTAATTTCTGAAAACTTATAACTTCCTCCATTTTGATTAAGTACTGCTAATTTTTTTGGATTGGCTACAGTATTTAACTTTTCAATATTTGAAGAGATAATTGAAAATTTACCCTCATTTTTAAGAATTTCATTTTCTTTATTTAGAATTATTTTATAGCTGTAATCTCCAATTGGCAATCCGTTAAGTTTTAAATCGTAAAAATTATCTCTTGGTATCAAGTTTTTGAAATTTTCTTTTCCGGACGAATCTTGGTAAGAAAACACAATATCTGCTCCAGATTCTAACTCCATTAATTCATTGTAATACTCTGTATATATATAAAGAGATTTATTTTCGGAACTATTCTTAGGAACTATAGAATTTAATCTAGATTTTTTGTCTGTTTTCTTTAAAAATTGAATGATTTTCCTTAAAAAATCTTTAAAAATAAAGGCATTGTTATTAAGTCTATATTCCGCCATTTTCCATCTCCATATACCTTCGCCAATTATCACTCCATGTTTGATATTTCCACTATTGAAAAAATAAATTAATGGATAAGGCATTTTTAAGTTATTTACAGATTGATATAGTAAAATATTAGCACTTGAAACAAGGTTATAATCTATCGAAAACGGGACAGAAAGAGGTGGATATTCAGAAATTATGTTCTGCCATTTCTCTCCAAATGCAAAAGACTTAAAATCTTCGTTTAAATCCGCTCTTACTTCATTGGTCCCTTTAAATTTATTTTGTTTAAGTCCTAAAAGAATATTTTCATTAGTCTTTGACCTTATTTCTGAACCAGAGATAATTAACGATGGAATCTCCAACAGTCTACTTTTCTCAACAATTTTCATTAAAATTTCACTACTGGTTGGCTTGTAAAAAATTAACAGATCGAAATCGTTTATTTCCCCATCAAAATCATCGATTTGAAAGGTAGATACCTTTGATTTCAGTTGGTCTTCTAATGCCCAATTAAGAGCCGCAATATCTGGATGTGAACTAGTGCTTAATATTAATATCTTTTGAGAGTAATCAATTACTTCAATGGAGGTTTTTTTTGAATTATTCAATAAATTATTATCTATTTTTTCTGAACTAATCACTACGTTATAATCCTTAATTCCTTTTTTATTTGCTTTGTCTATAAAACTAACTTTATTGATTCCTTTATTAAGAGTTTTAAACTTTTTTTCTTGTACTATTTCTTTCCCAGAAAATAATTGAACCTTAACATTTTTAAAGGAATTATTTGCAGCCAAGGTAACTTCCATCGGAAAATCATTTCCCAAAAGAGCATACTTATTATTATTGATTGATTTAATTTTTATATCGTCATATTTTAAAGTATCTCCAAGTAGAATTGTATTTACCGAAATTGAAGGAGAAATAGATAAATAAGGTAAATCCTTACCCATATTTACTATCCCATCTGAGGCAATTACTAAATCTGTTAGGTTTGTTCCGTGGTATTTTAAATTAATGAAACTATATAGTTGATCAAAATTGGTAGAATTATCTTCAAATGAAAATAGTGTGTCTTTTAGGATTTTTTGGCCAAAAACACATGTTCTCAAATCATAAAACTCTCTTAACTCTTCCAATTGACTTTTAATTGAATCTTCATAAAAATTTTCATAAAAAATTGAATCTTCATTGGATATAATACTTCTTGAATTGTCTTGAGCAAACAAAAGAATTGGTTTTTCTTCCACCAACTCTGATTTTATAATCTTAGGTCTTAAAAGAAAAATACTTAATAAAATAAAGGTGATCCACCTTAAAACAAATAATATTAAAAGAGTTTTTGAGGACAAATAGTTATGTTTTCTTTCTTTATTGTAGAGAAAAAAAGTTAGGGCAAATCCAATTGCAACAAAAACAAAAAACAGATAAATTGGGGAATCAAAGATAATTGTACTCAACAATAGTAAGTTAGGTTAACATGCCACCATCAACATTCAAAGTCTGACCAGTTACATAAGCACTTAGATCGCTTGCCAAGAAAACACAAGCGTTGGCAATATCTTCTGGTGAACCGCCTCTTTTAAGTGGAATAGCATTTCTCCAAACATCTACAGTTTTCTCATCTAACTTTGCAGTCATTTCAGTTTCAATAAAACCTGGAGCAATTACATTACTTCTAATATTTCTAGATCCTAACTCGAGGGCAATAGATTTAGAAAATCCAATAATTCCAGCTTTAGAAGCAGCATAATTTGATTGACCAGCATTTCCTTTTACTCCAACAACTGAACTCATATTAATAATGGACCCTTTTCGTTGTTTGAGCATTGTTCTTTGTACAGCTTTGGTCATATTAAAAACAGACTTTAGATTCACTTCTAAAACATTATCAAAATCTTCTTCACTCATTCTCATCAATAAGTTATCCTTAGTAATTCCTGCATTGTTTACTAAAACATCAACAGATCCAAAATCCGTTAAGACATTTTCAACCAAATCTTGTGAATCTTTATAGTTAGCTGCATTGCTTTGATAACTTTTTACTTTCACTCCAAAATTACTTAACTCTTTTTCTAATGAATTAGCAGATTCTAAAGATGAACTATATGTAAAAGCAACATTTGCACCATGTTGAGCAAAAATCAAAGCTATTCCTTTGCCAATACCTCTACTTCCACCAGTAATAATTGCAGTTTTACCTTCTAATAATTTCATTTTTTAATTCTTTATTCAAATATACACAATCTACTTTCTCACAAATAAGGTATTTAAGATTTAAATTATTTTAATTCTTATTTTAACAATCTTGTTTTATATGTGTAGAATCTACGCTTTTAAAATCATAAATTTAATATGCAACTTTTTTAATTGTTTAATAGTGTTATTTTTGTATAAATTCTAAAATCTTAATGCCAAGTAATACTACTATTAACAGTAAAGATTTAAATAAAGAGCAATTTATTAAACAAGTCCTCAACGACTATCGTATAATTTGCATGAGTAGAGAGGCCTCTCTACTTGGAAGAAAAGAAGTTCTTACAGGAAAGGCAAAATTTGGAATTTTTGGAGATGGAAAAGAATTAGCACAACTAGTAATGTCCAAATTCTTTAACAAGGGAGATTTTAGATCTGGTTATTACAGAGATCAAACATTCATGATGTCAATTGGGGAGCTTAGTGTTCAAGAATTATTTGCTGGGCTCTATGCACACACAGATTTGGAAAAAGAACCTAATTCAGCTGGTAGGCAAATGGGTGGACATTTTTCTACAAAATCAATTGATAAAGATGGGAATTGGCTTAATTTATTAGATAAAAAAAACACTTCCTCTGATATTTCTTGTACTGGTGCACAAATGCCTCGTCTAGTTGGATTAGGATTAGCTTCTAAGATTTATAGACAAAATAAAGAATTAAAGGATTTTAAAAAATTTTCAAATAATGGAAATGAAGTTGCCTTTGGAACTATAGGAGATGCTAGTACTTCAGAAGGTGTCTTCTGGGAATCCATGAATGCTGCATGTGTTTTAGAAATTCCTTTAGTAATGTCTGTTTGGGACGATGGATATGGAATATCAGTAGAAAAAAAATACCAAACTACTAAAGAAAGTATTTCTACTGCTTTATCGGGTTTTGAAATTAAAGACCAATCCAACGGATTGAAAATTTTTAAGTGCAATGGATGGAATTATACTGAACTATATAGCACTTACCAAGAAGCTGTTAATTTTTCAAGAGAACACCATAAGCCATCTTTGGTACATGTCGAAGAGATCACTCAACCACAAGGACATTCAACTTCCGGATCACATGAAAGATACAAATCTAGCAAAAGGTTAGCTTGGGAAAAAGAGTACGACTGTATAGTTCAATTTAAAAAATGGATTCTTAGCAATGAAAATGCAACTGGAAAGCCGATATGTAACTTAGAAGATTTAGAAACCATAGAAATAGATAGTAAAAATGAAGTGAAAAAACTATCTAAGTTAGCTTGGACTGAGTTTTTAAATCCAATTAAAGAAAGCTTGAATGAATGTACTTTACATTTAAAAAATATTGCTACTAAAAGTTCTAAAAAATCAGAAATAATTCAAATTGTAAATGATTTAGAAAAAATTAGAGAACCTATTAAAAAAGATGTTTTTTCAAGTTTTAGAAAGTCTTTATTAATTACTAGAGGAGAAAAGTCCAACGAGAAATTAGCTGCAATAGAGTGGTTTAAAGCTCAACAAGAATCTGAGTTTGATAATTACAACTCTAATTTATATAGTGAAACCGATTATTCTGCTTTAAAAGTTAAACCAGCAGATATAGTATTTTCTAAAAACAAAGTAGATGGAAGGGTTATTTTAAAAAATAATTTTCAAAAACTTTTTATCCAATTTCCAGAGCTTTTAACTTTTGGAGAAGATACCGGTATTATTGGGGGAGTTAACCAAGTAATGGAGGGAATGCAGGAGGAATTTGGTGAGCTTAGAGTTTTTGACACTGGAATAAGAGAAACCACAATAATTGGCCAAGGAATAGGAATGGCTTTAAGAGGACTCAGACCAATTGCAGAGATACAATATCTAGATTATCTACTTTATTGTATTCAAATTATGAGTGATGATTTAGCAACATTGACCTATAGAACAAAAGGAACCCAAAAGTGTCCTTTAATTGTAAGAACAAGAGGCCATAGACTAGAAGGAATATGGCATGCGGGCTCACCGTTAGGAGGTATTATTAATTTGTTAAGAGGAATAATAGTATGTGTGCCTAGAAACATGGTGAAAGCAGCGGGTTTTTACAATACGTTAATTAAATCAGATGATCCAGCATTGGTTATTGAATGTTTAAATGCTTATAGAGTAAAAGAGTATGAACCAGAAAACTATGGAGAGTTTACAACACCAATTGGAATTCCTGAAATTGTTTCAGAAGGGAATGATATTACAGTAGTAAGTTATGGTTCCACATTTAATATTTGTCAAAAAGCTGTAAAAGAATTAAATGATTATAATATATCATGTGAATTAATTGATATACAGACGCTTATTCCTTTTGATGTGAATCATTTAATTAGTAAGTCTTTAGAAAAAACGAATAAAATTATTTTTATTGACGAAGATGTTCCTGGTGGAGCAACTGCTTTTATGTTGGACCAAGTTATTAATAAACAAAGGGGGTATTTTAATTTAGATTCTCAGCCAGTAACATTAACTGCAAAAGATCATAGACCAGCTTATGGAACTGATGGTGATTATTTCTCAAAACCGAGCTTAAATGACATTACAGAAGCCATATACAACATAATGCATGAAAGCAATCCCAAGTTGTATCCAAGTATTTTCTAAGAGTTATGAAAAAAATAATATTTTTTTTCACATTATTAGTTGCTTTTCTTTATGCACACAACCAAGAGATAGGATATAAAGATATAGATAGTTGGATTAAGGATAATCCCGGAGAACTAGTTCCTATTCGTATTGAATTCAATGATAATATTGATTGTTTCAAGCTAAATCAGCAATTTAAAGACCAACAAACTCCAATTAATCAACGTCCAAAAATTGTTAATAGTCTTTTAAAAGAACAAGCTGTTAAGTCCCAAGAATTTGTAATAAATTTCTTAAAAAAACAAACTTCATCCAAAACCTATTTTCATTCATTTTGGATTGTAAACATTATTGTTGCTCGAGTAGAAGCTGCAACAATTGAAAAATTGGTGCAATTTCCTAATATTAAATCTATAAAAATTGAAAATAATCAATTTATTGCCCATGATAATTTTGATACATCAGTGGATAATAATAGAACTCCCAACGGTGTTGAAAATGGTTTAATTGCTATAAACGCACCTGCCATGTGGGCACTTGGCTACACTGGTAGAGGAAGATTGGCTTACAATTATGACACAGGAGTTTGGCCGAATCACCCAGCATTTAGCAATAGATTTATTGGGAATAGATTTCCAATGCAACAAAGTTGGATTGGTTATTTTAATACATTCCCTAACGGTTCTATTCAAAATCACGGAACGCATACTTTGGGAACTATTGCAGGACTAGTAGAGTCCACTAACGACACCATAGGAGTTGCTTTTGGTTCTTATTGGATTGCAAATGATTTTGTTACATCCACTGTGCAAGCACTACCTCCAATTGTTAATATGATAGAGGCCTTTCAATGGGCATTGAATCCAGATAATGACATTTCTACAACTGAGGATATTCCAGATGTTATAAATAATAGTTGGCGATGGTATGACGGAAATGACACCATTCATTGTCAAGGTTTTGTTGTAAATCTAATGAATGCTATTGAAGCTGTTGGAATTGCAAATGTTTTTTCTGGAGGAAATTCTGGTCCAAATAATTCAAGTGTAAATTCTCCACAAAGAATAGCCACTTCGGAAGTCAATACATTCTGTGTTGGTAGTGTTAACGGAAATATTTCTTTTCCACATCCAATATCAAATTTTTCTACAAGAGGACCTTCTCAGTGTTCTTCTTCTGGATCATTAGCAATACATCCCGAAGTGGTAGCACCAGGTCAGAATGTAAGATCAGCATGGGAACAAAATAATTTTAATACAATTTCCGGAACTAGCATGGCTGCACCTCATGTTTCGGGAGCCATTTTACTATTAAAAGAAGCTTTTCCTTTCCTCTCTGGAGAAGAACTTCTTTGGGCACTTTATTTATCTGCTGTGGATTTAGGTGTTGCTGGTGAAGACAATATTTATGGGATGGGGATGATAGATGTTCATGCAGCATTTCAACATTTAAGCCAAATTCATACTCCAGTTGATCCTTCAAGTTTGATTTATGATATTCATCTTGACTCTGTAACCATACCTAATTTTAGAGAAAACACTTGTGAAAATACATTTACCCCAACAATATATTTTAAAAACCTAGGAGACTTTCCAGTAACCAATATAGATTTTACATTAAAAATAAATGGGGATACTATTCTAAATAATACTTGGACGGGAAGTTTAGCTCAAAATTCAAGTTCTAGCTTTACTTTTCCTGTTTTAGGTGGCTTAAGTTCTGGTAAAAATGAAATACAAGTATTGGCTAATCTAGGAAACTCCTTTAATGAATATGATTATTTTAATAACAGTACCATCTTAAGATTTTCAATTATAAAAGAAATAACCACACTTCCATTTATAGAGGACTTCGAAAATGGCATCAACGACACCACATGGATTATTGAAAATATAGATCTTGACAAAACATGGAGAATTGATTCTACAAGTGGCTTACCGTGGAGCGATCATTCAGCTTGCATTAAGCTTTTTTCTTACGCTCCTAGGAACAATCAGAAAGATGGTCTTATAACTCCTAAAATAAGCCTTTCTACATCCAATGATTTATTTTTAACATTTGATATCGCATATCAAAAAAGAAATGCTTCAGGTGTTTTAAACGACACCCTTAAGGTGTTTGTCTCAAATAATTGTGGATTGTCTTATGACTATTTGGTTTACGAAAAGCATGGGTATGATCTTAGTACTTTTGACACATCTTCTTTTGATTTTATTCCTGAGTATTTCACTCATTGGAGAAACGATACTATTGATCTTTCTAGTTTTTCTAACGAAGACATTTTAGTTAAATTTGAAACCACTAACAGAGCTGGAAATAACTTATATTTAGATAATATTAAAGTATTTGAAGGATTAAATGCTCCTCTTTCAATATCCAAAACTGATTTATTAGAATTTGAACTTTATCCAAATCCAACTGGATCTAACATCAATTTACTTTTTAAGAGTAATAATAGTAATCATTCATATGCAACTATTTACAATACTTTAGGAGAAGTTATGTTATTCTCAAAGTTAGATGACTACCAAACATTATTACCAACCAAAAAATTAAGTTCTGGAATTTATATTGTTCAACTTTTTCAAAGTGGGAAAAGCTCAACTAAGTCCTTTATTAAGTGGGAAGATTAATTTTTTTGAAAACACCTTTTTCATGAAACAAGAAACTAAAGAAAAGCTTGATTATTTAGTAGAAAAGTACAACAACTCCTCTTTTATAAAACCCGATCCAATCGGACTTGTTCATAGATTTTCAGATCAAAAAGATATTGAGATATTTGGATTAATAATAGCTACCCTTTCCTGGGGAAATAGAAAGTCAATTATAAAAAGTGGTGAAAATCTTTTAAAAATAATGAATAATGACCCTTTTAGATTCATAATAAATTTTAATGAGAATGAATTGAATTTATTAGAAGACTTTAAGCATAGAACATTTAATGCTTTTGATTTGCAATTTTTTATTTTAAGACTTAAAAAAATATACAAAAGGTTTAGCTCTTTAGAAGAGTTATTTGCTCCATATTTCAGAAAAAACAACAATTCATTTGAAGCAATTGTAAATTTTAGAAAAGAATTTTTAGGAGAGCATAATGAAATTAGAACTAAAAAACATATTGCAAACCCTATTAAAGGGTCTGCAGCTAAAAGAATAAATATGTTTTTAAGATGGATGGTTAGAAAGGATAACAAAGGCGTAGATTTTGGGATATGGAATAAAATAAGTCCATCAAAGCTATCTTGTCCATTAGATGTTCATAGTGGTAGATCTGCTAGAGAATTTAATCTTTTGAAAAGAGAACAAAATGATTGGAAGGCAGTTGAAGAGCTGGATATTTCATTGCGAAAATTGGATTATGAAGATCCCGTAAAATACGATTTTGCACTTTTTGGTATGGGAATTGAATCCAAAGAGTTTTAAATCAAATTATATTAACTAAATTCGTGGTTTAATGAGCCTATTATATCCTGATTTTCTTTGGGCATTACTCTTGAATATTATCCCAATATTCATCCACCTGTTCAATTTACAAAAACACGAAACAATTTATTTTTCCGATGTTTCTCTATTAAAAAGTATTGAAGAGAAAACAAAAAGAAAGTCTCAATTAAAAAATATTCTATTACTAATTTCTAGAATTTTACTTGTAAGCTCTTTAGTTGTAGCTTTTTGTTTCCCATATAAAAAGAATCAAAAAATAGACTTATTAAAAGATTTTAATAAAGTAAGTATATATATAGACAATTCTTATTCGATGAGTAGAAGTTATCAGAACCAATCACTCCTCGAGTCAGCAAAAGACGATGCAATAAAATTAATAGACAATTTACCAGATGAAACTAAGTATGTATTAACCACCAACATTAAAAAAAATAATAAGCAGTATTTTATTGATAATAATGAGATTAAAAAAGAAATTATCAATTTAAAAACAACTGCTCAAACACTTACCATTTCAGAAGCAATAGAAATACAACATGAACAGTTAAACCTTGAAAAACTAAATTCCTTTTGGTTTACAGATCTTCAAGAAAACACTTTGGACTTGGATAAAATAAAGGACGAAAGTATTATTGAAAACATCAATATTCTTCAATATGGCTCATCTTCCAACGAGAACATTTCAATTGATTCTGTGTGGTTTAATAAAAACAATAGAACAATCAACAACAATGAAAATTTGAATGTTAAAATTACCAATCATTCAGATGAAGAAGTAGAATTTCAAACCAAATTAAATTTAAATAATGGGGAGGTTTTAAACCAATCTTTTAATAAAATTAACCCTAAGGAGTCTGAACAAATAAAATTTGATTATTCTGTTAGTGAAAAAGGAATTAAATCGGGATTAATTAGCTTGATAAATCCGCCTAATAACGAATTATTATTTGACGATAAATATTTCTTTTCTTATATGCTTGAAGATAAATTTACAATAGTCAACATACATCAGGGTAAAATCAAATCAAATAAATCTATAGAAACACTATTTAAGTCCGTTGAGAAAACCAATTATAAAAATATAGATATTAACAACGGAATC
>Ga0233444_10001768_pt1 | contig 23740 bp, 13 predicted proteins | sample SI_124_October20_6_FD_182792 | JGI IMG/M metagenome (GOLD analysis project Ga0233444, IMG submission 182792) | Seawater microbial communities from Saanich Inlet, British Columbia, Canada - SI_124_October2016_10_MG | ecosystem: Environmental > Aquatic > Marine > Inlet | place: Canada: British... | reverse complement strand
CATATAATTCCTTAAAAAATATATATTATTACATATAACACATTACCTCTCGCTTCGTTCCTATTGCTAAAGAGTTTTTATGAACTGTGTTGTGTTTTTCGATTGCTAACAGTCAATCTACATCAATCCTGCCGCCCTACTACCGGACGCGGCTCAACGTGTACGAGTGTCCTTATCACGGGACCTTTTTCTCAGCGGTATTTTTAATCTGGCCCGCCAACCTTAGGTGTTAGATTGTTTTGCCTTGATGTGATGTTCTAGCAATGCCTGTTTGAGTTTGTCTGATCCGCCTACTCTAACATTAATGATACCGTTATAGTAATCATCAGTTTCAAGTACACGCCTATCAAACTGTTCTCTTGCCTCTATATAGGACATTTCGCCCCTACCTTTACATAGGTATAATATTTCTCTTGTAAACTTGTTTTCGCCTAGTTGTGCAACGTCTGCGTTTAGTCTGTCACTGGATCCCCAGTAATCTTTCCAATCGCTTTCTTTTTTTCCACGTCTTTTATTTTTTTTGCCTTTGAGTGGTGGCTTGGTAGTTTTAAATTTTGCTAGTTTCTTGCCTATATATTTTTGGCCTGTAGTGGTATTTGTAATTAGATAAACAAAGCCTTCATACTCATCTGGTATTGTGTCAATTGTTTTTCCTTGATAAGTCCACTGCATGAACTTACTTACCGTGTCTTCTATTTCTCTGCCTCGATCTTGGTTTTGAACGTTTCGTTAATCTCGTCCATACGTAATTTACTCAATCTGCGTATCTCTCTGAGGCATTTCCGGCTTGCCCGGTGTGTCCTATAAGATAAACGATTTTCAAAATTCTCGTTTTCCTTGAAATACTCCATATATGCTTTTGTTAATAGATCGTGTGTGTCGTCGGTCATTAATCTACTATTTCTATGTCATTTTCATATGAAGTAAAGCCATTTTCTTTAACAACTTTCATTAAATGATTAACTCTACCAATTAATTCGTCTTTGTGTGAGATAAGAAACACATTTTTATTGCGTTCTCTACCCATCTTCTTAAGAACTGCTAAAGATCCTTCAACTCCAGCAGTGTCCATACCGCTGTCAATTAACTCATCAATAAACAATAAGTTAATATTTTGATATAAACTTTCCCAAACATCTCTAAATGCAAAACTCATACCAAGGATAAGTCTATTACGCTCACCTCTTGACAAGTTATCAAAGTCTAAGTCTTGACCAAGTTGTGTAATCTCAACATTTAGATCGTTTTGGAATACAACCTGATGTGGTAAACCTAGTTTGTCAAGATAATATGTAAGTCTATTGTTTAAGTATGCTAAGTTTTGATCAATAATCTTCTTACGAATAAAACTATCTTTGTTTGTTAACAGTTTTAATAAAAACTCTTGATGTTCTTTGAAACTAGTTAAGTCATTAACAGGAGACCAGTCTATAATTTGTACGGCTGTTGTGGTCAACTCGTCAATTTGTTTTTGATAAGGATCTTCTTCGTCTTGTTTATTTTGTAAAGCAGTTTTTAAACTGTCAACATTCTGTCTATGCTCGTATGCTTCTTTTGCTGTTTCATAGTAAGTAGTAGGTTTACCATTGATATCACCAATGTCTCCAAGTCCCTTAACAACGTCATCTACTTTTTTAGAAATTTCTGATCGATAGTCAATTGCTTCATCTAATTCTTTTTCTTTACGTGTTTGTAGTTCTGCTTTTTTATCTGCGTGTAGTTCTTGTCCACATGTATAACAAGTAGCATCTTCAAGATTTGTTATGTCTTTAGTTGCTTTTTCAACACTCTTCTCAGCACGTTGTAGTGCTGGCTCTAATGTGCTTAATTCTTTTTTAAGAGCCAAAATAGCATTGTTATGTTCATTCCAATTAGATAGTTTTTCATGAGATTCTAATTCAATATTAACATCTAAGTGTTCTAACTCATCAATAGCAGATGCTAGTTTACTAATGTCTTGTTGCTTCTTAGCAAGCCAAGCACGTTGTGTTCCTTGCAAACTAGAAATAGTGTCTTCGATCTTGCTATTTGCTGTTTGTATTGCTTCAATCTTTAATGTTTCTTGTGTAATAGTTTCTTTAGTCTGCCGAACTTGGTCTTTTAAAGTATCTGCTTTCTCACTAAGGATAGTAATACCTAACAACTGTTCAATGATAGCACGTTGATCGTTCTGCCTCATACTTAAAAACGGTTCAGTATACGTATTAAGTGCAACAACATGCTTGAACATATCGTGGGTCATGCCTAATAGTTGATTAATATCTTCTTGTGTTTTACGTGAATCACCTTGTGACTCATCTAACATTTCTTGTTCTTGATTGTTAATATAAAATTTAAGGACATTAGGTGACCGCCCTCTTTCAATTCTATAATCTATGCCATCTTTTTCAAAATGCAGTGTTACTAACATGCCTTTGCTATTAGTTTTGTTAATAAGATTATTACGTTTAATATTTGTTAACGCTGTACCGTATAACGCATAACTTAAAGCATTAATGATAGTAGTTTTACCAGTACCATTACGTGATCCGTTATCATCTCCGCCTTGATCTAAGTTTTCACCTAGTACAAGTGTTAGTTGTTCTTTATTAAAGTCAACAGCCTGAGTTTGATTACCCACACTCATAAAGTTTTTTACAGTTAGGTCTTTAATTTGTATCATAGTTCGTTATAGATGTCCAATAGCATTTTCTTGTTAAAGTTGTCTGAGTCAATTGCAGTAATTTCTTTAGATACAATTTCGTCAACACTTTCAAATGTTGAAATATCTAAATCTGTTGAAATTTCTTCAACCTGTTTTTGCGGGATTAAAGTAATCTCTCTACATCCATGTTGTGAGATATACGTTTCTTTAATGAATTGTGCTTCTTCGTAACTAATTGGAACATCAATAGTAACACGTAGGTACATATTACTTTTAATAATATCCTGATTAGGATCTAATAATCGACTAAGTGTAGTTGTTCGATACTTAGGACAATCACTCCAACTTAAATATTCCGGTTCTTTATTGTTTTCTCTATCAAGAATCATCATTCCGCGATCGTCATCCCATGCATCTGCATAGTTGTGTGGAAATGCATTACCAATGTAGTGTACCTTGCCTTGTTTCTGGCGTTTGTGGAAGTGCCCACTAAACACATATTCTTGATTTACAAAATGTTCACTCTTTAGTTCTCCATGATCAGGCATTTGTACCATGGCGTTCATATAAAAACTAGGAAGTTCAAAGTGTCCAAACATATACTTTGTTTTAATGTCCTTCATCTTCTTCCATTCGTCGCCTACTAACCAAGGGACTAGTGCAACATCCTCTTCTTGATATATTTCATCAATAAAAGTAATACCAGGAATGTATGTAGCAAACGCTGTCGAGTTGACATCACGCTTATCTTTATAATATAAGTCGTGATTACCATCAAAGAAGTAGAACTTTTCAAATGAACTACCAAGTTTTTCCATACAACGGATTGTAGCATCCATAGTTGTAAGATTTAAACTGTTTCTATTATGATGCCAGTCGCCACAAAAGATACCTGTTTCACAGTTATTGGCCTTTGCTTGTTCGATAAACCAATCTACGAAACGTTCACAATCATCGTTATGTACTTTACTATTGCCTTTTAGGCCAAGATGAATGTCAGTAAAGACAGCCGCTTTTTTAAACACTTATAATCACTCCTGTTTTCTATATTATTATACGTTAAAAACTATACATTGTCAAGTGTTTATTTTTTTAGCGTTTGCTTCTGCTTCTCGCTTCTGTTGGGCTTCCCATTCACCAGAATGTTGTCTAGTATATGAAGGATTCATATTATTCATCTCTAAAATATCATCTCTAATGTTTTGATTACGCTTTTCTAAGTTGATAACACGTACAAACGAGTTTGTAACTGCCGCTGTATAGTAAGCAAATGGGTTTTGCGACTTCGACTCGTCAAATTGTAGTCCAATTTGTGCTAATTGCAGTATTGCTTGTCCACGCATTTCGTCATTGTATGTGTATCCACGTACATTTCCTCTTGTTGCGTATCTATCACACAGTTTCATCCACATCATAGCAAGTTTATTAGTTGCTTTTCCGTGGCCTTTGTTAAAAAAGCCGTTTTCTAGTCCGCCTTCCCAGTGTGATTTGCCTACACAAACTAATTCATCGTGTTCATTAAACTTATAGTGCTGAAACGGTGGAAAATTAAGTTTTGTCTTTGTATCTGCTATAGTTTTAGGATTTTTCTTTCTTCCGGGCTCTTCTGGAATGTGGTCAAATGTCATAATTCGAAAAATTAATTCTTCTTTTGTAATTTTTCGGTAATCAACTTCGCATTCTGCTTGTTTAATCTTTTCTCCGGCCATTTTTCTTGTTTCAAAGGCTAATTGGCTTTGTTTTTTTGCTTTATTACGCTTTGCTTCGGCAATAGTACGAATGTTTATCTTGTCTATACTAGGCAAAATTATATCAAACATACCATATTCGTCAGCAACATAACTACAAAAGGTGCTTTTTGATTTGTGTATCTCTTTTAAGATATCTTTGTTGTTTAAGTAATTTACTTTTCTCATTAGGTCTCCGATTTAATATATATTAGTTACTATTATAATATACGTAGTTAAAAAAGTCAACTAAATAATACTATAAAGTTTAATGGAGTAATTTATGACAACATTTCGAGATCAAGATCCAAATTCGTCCGGTGTACAAAATTCTGGTTCTATTGGAGCCACAGTACAAAGTGTGACTAAAGCAGTAAAAAAGCGTGTTAATGCATATCGGTCGGGTATTGAAGAAATTGTTGCTCGTCGTAGTGTTAACATACCAAAAGATGCTGTACCAAAAAACCGAACAACATCAGAAGCAAAGATTATAGACAGTGCAGGTGATAATGATTGGCGTGTTAGTATTAGTATTCCTCCAGTTATTGGTGAATTAGATTCTAGTTTAATGGCACCACTAGTAAATTCAGGTAATAGATTAATATTTCCGTTTACTCCGTCAGTAATATTTTCGCATCAGGCGTCATATAGTTCAATGCAACCTGTACATAGTAATTATCCTTTTTACAATTACCAGAACTCCGCTGTGGATGCTATAGTAGTATCCGGTGATTTCTTTATTGAAACTAATGAAGATGCAGAATATTGGGTTGCGGCAGTAACTTACTTGCGTACACTAACAAAAATGTTTTATGGAGACAACGGAGCAAACACAGGTAATCCGCCACCAATTGTAAAATTTAATGGATACGGAGAATATGTGTTTAAAAATGTTCCTTGTGTTGTAACAAGTTTTAACGTTGATATGCCACAAGATGTTGATTACTTAAAAACAAATATCGCAGGTGGCGATGCTGGAACTAACGAAAGTGAACCAGGAACTTGGGTACCTGCACAAAGTTTGATAGCAGTAACACTACAGCCTATTTACAGTAGAACACATGTTGAACAATTTAATCTTAATGATTTTGTTAGTGGTAATTTAATTAGTACGAGAGGATTTTTATAATGTCTGTTTCATATACAAATTCTAGTCCGTGGAAAAATACAAAAGTGGTAGACAATAGATATTTAGGAACATTTCAAATACGACCAGTTCCGTCAGAACCAGATGATTTTTTATATACAATTGAAACACAATATACACATAGACCTGACTTATTAGCACATGATGTTTATGGTAGTAGTAAATTATGGTGGGTATTTGCACAAAGAAATATGGATGTAATAAAAGACCCTGTGTTTGATATGGTAGCCGGAGTAAAAATATTTCTACCAAAAGGTCCTTCACTTAAAAATGTATTAGGAGTTTAAATTGAGTTTTAAAGCACTCTTTAATCGAGTATCAAATAAGATCGAAAACATTGTCGATAATGTTCCTGAACTTGCAGGAGATTTACAAAATACTCTTGACCGAACAGCATCTATATTCAAAGGAGAAGCATTAAATTCTGTAGGATCAACAGTAGCAGGACTGTCAGGTAGTTTAAAAGATGGTGACCTTTTTGCGGCAATGGATCCGAAGCAATTTAAAAGTAACTTAGATGCAAAACCAGGACCAATTGGATATACAACCAAAGTTGGAACACTAGTTCCAGGCGAGTCACAGCCTCCATGGCCTAATGAACTAGAAGATTTTGCTAGTATGAACACTATTATTACTTTGGCCTGTTTAAGTCATGAACAAATTAATGACCCTGATAATACATATCGAAAAACAGGTTTAACAAATATTGTTTGTCAAAGTGGCGGCGGAGCCGGTAGTAGAAAAAATAAAACTCAAGTTGAAATTGCTTTAGGTAATAATGTAGAATTTTTTATTGATAATTTTGAAATTAGCGTAAATGCTATGCCTAGTCTTGCTTATGGTTTTAATAGTAATGTAACAAAATTAACATTTGATGTACTAGAACCATATAGCATGGGATTATTTTGGCAAGCATTAACGATTGCCGCGGCAAAAGCAGGATTTGTAGATTATACAACAGCATGTTTTGCTCTCCAAATAGATTTTAAAGGTTGGGATGTAGATGGAAACCAAGTTGAAGTTCCGTATGCTAGACGGTTCTTTCCTATAAAACTTACTAATTCAACTTTCTCTGTAAATGAAGGTGGCTCAACATATATGGTTGAAGCGATAGCATGGAATGAACGTGCATTATCAGACAGTGTGCAACAAGTCAAAACAGATATAGCAATTAAAGGAAGAACTGTAAAAGAAATTTTACAATCAGGTGCCCAAAGTGTAACATCAGTTATGAACTCACGTTTATTAGATATGCAAAAAGCAAATCAAGTAAATGTTGCAGACCAATTTGTTATAATATTTCCTAATGATCGAGCATCAACAGCAGGAGCAACAGCAAATGAGTCTACAAACAATACTGCTACTATATCTCCAGGATACGGGCCTGACGAAGGATTTGTTAATCCAGATCCAGTAACAGGAGGCGCAGTTTCAGGAGCAGGTTTAGAAAACTTTTGGCAAAGCCAAGGCGGACAAGGAGAAGTCCCTCAAAACTTTGATGAATATCTTAATACAATGTCAGGAAATGTTAAACAAGCGAGTGGTTTGGATTTTGCTCTTAAAAAATATGCGGCTAGTAATTTTAGTAATAATGTAATAGGACAAGCAAAAATGCTTGACAGTCCGTTTGAAGGCGGAACACAACCTATGCCGGATCCTGCTTATGTAAGAGGAACTACTTTAGATGCTTATGCCGCTCAAGTACAACAAAATCAAGCAGATAATGTTGCAAGAGAAAAGACAGCACAACAAGCAAAAACTGAAGAATACGAAAAAAGATATGCAATATTTTCTAGAGCAAATAAAAACATGAGACTAGATGGCGGTATTAGAACTTATACTTTTACAGCCGGGACACGATTACAAGAAATTATTGAAGAAGTTTTATTAACAAGTATGTATGGTAGAGAATTGGCTACACAACTTGACGACCTTAAATCAAACGGCGGTATGATCAAATGGTACAAAGTAGAAACAGATGAATATGTTGTACCAAATAATAGTGAAATTGGTAGAACAGGAAAAGTTCCAACTGTACATGTTTATAGAATTGTTCCTTATTTTGTACATCACAGTGTATTTAAAGCACCAACAACAGCAAGTCAAGGTATTCCAGAACTAAAAGCACAAGCCGCAAAACAATACAATTATATCTACACTGGAAAAAACAAAGATATACTTGATTTTGAAATTGCATATAATAATAGTTTTATATACCCAGTTACAGCAGATAAAGGTTCATCAACAGCCGCACAAACTACAGGCGCCGCAGGAACGCAGACAGCATTACCTAAAGAGGCAGTACTAGTAACAAGCAACACACAAGGTAGTTTAGCCGCAGGCGAATCTGCACAAAAGCAAACTGAAGCCGTTAATACAAATTCAGGAAATGCAGGTGGATCAGGAATTGATAATTCTGAAATCGGCATCGCTAGAATGTTTAATGATAGATTATTAAATTCAAGAGTGGATATGGTAACAGTCAATATGACAATTATGGGTGACCCATTTTATCTAGCAGACGATGGCGTTGGAAACTTCCACGGTAAAGAAACTCCTTATACTAATATGATGGAAGACGGACAAGCAAATTTTAGTAACGGCGAGTTGCATATTAATATTTTATTTAGAACACCTGTAGATATTAATGCTGACAAAGGCGATTATACATTTCCAGAAGAATTAATAGTAGTTGATACTTTTAGCGGATTGTATAGAGTGAATACAGTAGTCCATTCGATTAGTGGAAACCAGTATACAACTAGACTACAAATGAATCGATTGCAAGGACAAGATAATCAATCACAAACACAAAATCTTGGTGCTCTTATTAAAACAGATAAACCTGGCGAAGCAATGAATGAAAAAGCAGTTGCTTATGCACAAAAAGTTTCAGACGCGGCTATTGTAACAGGTGCAACTGAAAACTTAGAAGCATACAAAAAAGAAATTGCAGGTTTATTAGGCGGATATCAAGGCCTTGACGAAATTGTTAGAAAGCAAGCCTCATCGCTGGGTCTACCGGCACTTGATGCCTTTGGTAATATTGGTGCTTCACTAGCAAAAATACAAAGTCAAATAGGTGTTGCTGATCTAGGAAAAATAGGTGCAGAATTTAACAACTTAAAAAGCGCCGCAACATCTTTTGCTAGTGAAACATTAAGTCAAATAAATTTAAGCGGTACAGATGTTTTAGGAAAATTTGGCACTAACTTAACAGGTAACATAGGCAATGATGCACTTCTACAAAACATTTCATCAGGCGCAGTTGGACAAACAGTAGCAAACGTTAAAGCACAAATTCCAAATGCTGTAGAACAAGCCGCTTCTGCTAATGTAGAAAAACTAGCCCAGTTAAATAATACGTTGACAAATAATAGAGGACCTCGTTAAAAATGCCAGTATCAGACATTCGCAGAAATAGGCCAAAACCAACACAACAAACAGGTCCGTTTGAAGCAATAATTGTAAACAACTTAGACACAAAGTATATGGGTACTTTGCAAGTTGAATTACTAAAAACTACAGCATCGGGTAACCAACCAGAGCGTTCAGGACAAGTATTTGAAGCAAGTTATTTGAGTCCTTTTTATGGAACAACGCCAGTTAATTCTGCAAGTAAAAATGAAGGTTATAGACACACTCAACAAAGTTATGGATTTTGGGCAGTACCACCTGATGTAGGAACTAGGGTACTTGTTATTTTTGTTGAAGGAAATGCAAGTAAATGTTATTGGATAGGATGTGTGCAAGATGAATTTATGAACTTTATGGTTCCTGGATTAGCATCAACATCTCTATTAAAAGACTTTAATAAAAAAGCACCTGCCGCAGAATACAATAAACTTACAACTACAGAACCAAATAACGAACCAACATCACATAGAAAATCTGCACATTTAGATTTGTTAAAAAATTATATTACAGCAGGTTTAAGTGATGACGAAACTAGAGGACTTACTAGTTCAAGTGCAAGGCGCGAATTACCTAGTGCAGTATTTGGATGGAGTACTCCAGGCCCATTAGATAAACGTGAAGGTGCACCCAGGGCACAAATAGGATTTATAGGCAATAAAATTGATCATCCAAAAAGTAGATTAGGTGGATCTAGTTTTGTAATGGATGACGGTGATGATAAATTTTTAAGAAAAGGTCATCCTAAAGATACTCCAATGGAGTATGCTAATATTGAAGCACAAGAAGAAGGCGGAGATGTTACTAGACCACATAACGAATTATTTCGTATGCGTACAAGAACAGGTCATCAAATCTTAATGCACAATACAGAAGATTTAATCTACATTGCAAATGCAAGAGGAACTTCTTGGATTGAAATGACTAGTAACGGTAAGATTGATATTTACGGTGCTGATAGTATAAGTGTACATTCACAGCAAGATTTAAATTTTACAGCAGACAGAGATATAAACTTAAACGCAGGTCAAGATGTAAACATAGTTGCAAATAAAATAAGAACAAGTTCTCATGATAGTACAAGTATGATTACTGGTACACAGTTTAGTTTAAATTCGGGCAAAGATATTAATATTAATACTAATGAAGATTTAATTCTATATGCAAACCAAAATGGTATGATGGTTGCTGTAGAAAAACAAAACATTTCATCAGGTGATCAACTTTCATTAGGTAGTACAACAGGTATTGGTATTGAAGGTCACAATGAAGTAAAAATTACTACTGATGGAAACTATCATATGAAAGCATTAGGTAGTAGTTATATAAGTGCTGGCGCAGAAATACATCAAACAAGTACATTGAAAACTACAATGCAATCTGGAAATATATTAGATTTAAAAGCAGTTGGTAACTTGCGTATAAGAACTGATGCAGAAGGTGGATTGGCTACTGGCGGCGCATTAAAAATTTACAGTGAAGGCAATAATATTGATATACAAGGAACAGCACCAGTTGCGCCTACAGCACCAACCGAAGCAGTTATACCGCCAGCACCGTTTATTGTAGATCCTACACCACCAGAAATTGCACTTAAAGCAAGTCGTGTTCCACAACATGAGCCTTGGTTTGAACATGAACATTATGATCCTTTAAAATATACACCAGACTTAACTAGAGCAGGAGTTGATCCTCCAGAAACATATCCACCAAGTACTCCAGATACGTTTAACAGAACACCAGGTGGAACAGTAGTTGGTAGTGGTAATCAGCCTAATGCTTACAACTCAAGTGGTGCTCCAGAAGGTAGTGCAAGATTTGATCCTATTGCGGCGGCAACAATTCAACCTGATCCTCCAGCAGTAAAAACTACAAAACAAGAACTATCAAGATTATTTGCAAGTGCATTGTTTGCTGAAGGATTTACAGAAGAACAAGTTTATGCGGCTATTGCAACAGCAGAAACTGAATCAGGATTAACATTAGGTACTGAAAAAGGTTATGGCGGAACTAGCAACGAGCGTATACGTTCAATCTTTAGTAATGCTAGAACAGTTAGTGATGCAGAACTTACAGAAATTAAAAAAGATAAAGCAACATTTTTTGAACTTGTTTACGGTTATACAAGTAAAATTGGTCCTGGTATGGGTAATACAAGAGCAGGCGATGGCGGTAAGTATATCGGCCGTGGACTAATTCAGTTAACAGGTAAAGCAAACTATCAAAGATATGGTAAAGCGGCAGGACTAATAAAAGAAGAATTAGTAGATGCAGAATTAAATCCATTTGGTGTAGAAATTGTAGATGATCCTACTATTTTAATCACAGACGTTGCTAAGTCAGTTGCAGTTACAGCGGCATATTTAAAAGAGCGTTACAAAGATTTTGGTAGAGGAACTCTTGGTAACTTTAGATTTGCTATTGCAGGAACTGAAAGAGGATACGAATTAGGATTTCCTAAAGACCAAGGGTACTTACAAGCCAAACTTTTAACCAACGGCAAGTATGATCCAGATTGGGTTAGAGATCCAAACAACAGAGTTCTTGTTGCAGGCGTAGATCAAAACGATCCAAGGAATGGAGTAGTATAATGGGACAAGTAATTATTCCACTAACACCTACAGTTAACCCAGCAGAAGTTGCTGATAACTCTGATTGGAATGAATCAATTGAGTCAAATAGATTTCCAGATGGGCAATTTGATTTAGAAGGAGATTATCCAAGATCTGGACCCGGCCAACAAGCAGGCAATGGAGGATATGTAAATCCGTCAAACTTACCTGCACTAGATCCAAATATTACACCTGGACCATTACCTGAAGGCCCTGGCTGGGAAAAATTAGATGCATTACTAGCAAATGTTCTTACACAAGATTGGAGAGAACGTGGTAGAGAAGGCAATCCAAGAATATTAGAATGTTACAAAGTTTGTGGCAATGCATATACTAGAGACAGTAGTTCTATGTCCTATGCATGGTGTGCGGCATTTGTAAGTTGGGCATTATTTACAGCAGGCATTCCTACACTACAAACTATGAGCAGTCAAGGTTGGTATAATTGGGGTAGTGAAGTAGATTGGCGAGACACAGCAAATATTAGAAAATGGGATGTCGTAATTTTTAAATCAAAAAAACGCTCCGGCGGACACATTGGATTTGTACAAGAAATTACTTCCAACGGTGTTATAAAAGTATTAGGCGGAAACCAAGGCGATAATGCTAAAGTTTCTAATTATCAATTTAACAGCAGAAGTCAGTACGTAAAAAGTATTAAACGTAATTGGAGTTTACCAACAGAATATGATGTACCTATTGATGGTACTGCTCCAGCAACAGCAGGAACGGATTCAACAGTATAATGCCATTAATAGCAAGAGAAACAGATACAGTAGATACAGGACATGGTTGTACAAGTACAACTACACTAGATGCCCCAGGACAAGCGTTTGTAAAAATACAAGGGCAATACGTTGCTAGATTAGGTGATCCAACAGTATCACATACACACAATCCACCTGTTTGTCCTAGTCATGTAGAATATATTAACGGATCAAGTGCTGTGGTTAAGATAGCAGGGCAACTTGTAGGTAGAGTTGGCGACGGATGTGATGCTGGGACGATAACTAGTGGCGCATCCTTTGTAAACGTAGGAGCATAAATATTGTTATGAGTACTTTAGAGAAAAAATTATACGATAGAATTGCAGTCAAGCCATCACAAAAGCAAAAGCCTGTAGTTACTAGTAAAGCATATAGGGGACTGTCTACAGTTAATCCCGAGAATACCTCTAGTACATTATATGATCTAGCACTTATTAAGCAAGACTTACTTAATCATTTTCATATACGTCAAGGTGAAAAATTAATGAATCCTGCTTTCGGCACTATTATTTGGGACGCCTTATTTGAACCATTTACAGATGACTTAAAACAAGCAATCGCAGAAAATGTTACAACTATTGTTAATTATGATCCTCGTGTGCAAGCAGAAGATATTAGAGTTACAAGTTATGAAAGCGGCATTCAAATTGAAATGGAACTAACATACCTGCCGTATAATATATCAGAAAAACTTAGACTAGACTTTGATGAAAAAGCCGGTCTAACAGCCTAAAAATAACGTTTATAAATGTGATTAGCAAAATTGCTATGATGTTGAATGCTTGGATGCATGTCATTTTCAGCGGGAGGTATGTTTGGATCAAGAATTACAAAACAACTATCATGATCAACATCTATATTATACCAATCGTCTGGACTTGGAATATTGTAAGGATCTTTTAATGTAGGATGAAGATCATGTCGTGCACCTTCTAGTTGATCTTTTAATCGTTGTGTTTCTACACTTAAATGTATAATTTTAGCACCAGTTGCACGTAAAAATCCATCAGTCATTTGTTGTAAAACTAGATTATTGTAATATCGATTATATACACCCATAGGATCTAAATATGTATTTTTTGTAGAATTTTCTATATACTTTTGAAATTTTTCTTCGTCTTCGTTTGTACTTTCTTTAGATTTTTCTAAACCAAATAACTTGTTAAATCCTGTTATTACAGTTTGCCAACCATAATCACTAGCAACAATATTACAAAACGGTACTGACGTTCTAGCAGGCCATTGTAATGATAGTCTACTTAGGTAAGTCCACATCACAATCACAGTATCATCTGGTTGAATATCTTTAGCACCAACTGCACATTGTCTTGATATTTGTTGAAAACACGCACCGCGCCTAGCATGATTTACTACATTCATATCAAGCATTTCGCCAAGTACTTGCGGCCAAGCATATTTGCTAGGTTTGTATAGATGAATATCGGACCAATCAATATCTGGATTAGCATCAATTTCATCATCAGTACACTGATAACCCTGGTCATTAAGTATAGGAGCAACTACGTCTGGTAGAGCAAATCCTTGTGTAATAGAACAGCCAAATGTGTGTAATGTTTTCATATCAATATTTAATACATGGTAATAGTCGTGTATCATAAACTGGCTTGATATAACTTATAAATAAAATACGCACTTATCTAATCTTAATAAATACATGTGTACAAATAAGGAATGAAATATGTCATCTACCGACCGACAAAATAGACTGCTAGTAGCAGAAGATTGGAAGCGTATATACCAGTCTTATCGTAATGCTGATTTCCAAAGTTACGATTTCGACAATTTACGTAGAACAATGATAAACTACCTAAGGACTAACTATCCTGAGGATTTTAACGATTACATTGAATCAAGTGAATATCTAGCACTAATAGATCTCATTGCATTTTTAGGTCAAAACATTTCATTCCGTATAGACTTAAATGCACGTGAAAACTTCTTAGAACTTGCCGAACGTAGAGAAAGTGTTCTCCGTCTAGCAAGATTACTTTCTTATAATCCAAAGCGTAATCAAGCCGCTGAGGGTTTATTAAAAATTACATCAGTAAACACTACTGAAGATGTAATAGATTCAAATAATTTTAATTTGGCTGGACAACAAATTCAGTGGAACGATCCTAGTAACCCACAGTGGTATGAGCAATTTATTAAAGTAATGAATGCCGCACTACCAACAAATGGTACTTTTGGCAAACCTACTAAAAAAGCAACAGTAAACGGTATACCACATGAACAATATAGATTCAATGGACTTAACACTGATATTCCTAAATATGCATTTAGTAAAACTGTTGAAGGACAGAGTTTACCATTTGAAATTGTAAGTTCAGATATTGATAATAATGCACTTGAAGAAGAAATTCCTATTGTTGGTAATAGTTTTGCATGTTTGTATAAAAATGACGGTCAAGGACCTGCAAGTACAAACACAGGATTTTTTGCTACTTTTAAACAAGGCGCATTAGATGAAGGTCAATTCAGTGTACAAAATCCAAGTAGTAATCAAAAAATTGACATTGATGCAACTGATATTAACAACAAAGATGTTTGGCTGTTTAAACTAGACGAACAAGGGCGCGAAGTTGAATATTGGACCAAAGTAGATTCAGTTGAAGGTAACAATGTTATCTATAATAGTCTAAACAAAAATATAAGAAATTTATATTCTGTATTAACTAGAGTGCAAGACAGAATTAGTTTAATTTTTAGTGATGGTGTTTTTGGTAATTTGCCACAGGGTAGATTTAAAGTAGTATATCGTACAAGTGCAAATAAACGTTATACAGTTAAACCTAGTGAAATGTCAAACATACAAATTACTATACCTTATCTAAGTGAAGTTGGAGTTCCAGAAACACTTAGTTTAACATTGCAATTAAAATATACAATTTCAAATAGTAGTTTGAGCGAATCTAATGATAGCATTAAAGCAAATGCTCCTTCAACATATTATACACAAAATAGAATGGTTACAGCAGAAGATTACAATGTTGCACCATTAGCAGTAAGTCAAGAGATAGTAAAAGTAAAAACAGTTAATAGAAATGCAAGCGGAATAAGCAGATATTTTGATTTAATTGATTCTACAGGAAAATATTCAAGTACTAATCTATTTGGAAACGACGGTATAATTTATAAACAAACTACAAATTTGAAAACAAGTTTTAACTTTGTAACTACAACAGATATTGAAAGTGCAATTACAAATACTATTGAACCTATTATACGTGAAAGAAAAGTATATAATTATTATTTAGAAAATTTTACAAAAATTCTTGCTTCTGACTTAGGTGTTTCATGGGTAAGTTCTACTCAAGATACAAATAGAAGTACAGGTTATATTAATGACGATAATGATACTAAATTTAAACTAGGATCGTTTACAGCAAATAATTTAAGATTTATTCAATCAGGAACACTTGTCAAATTTGTTGCTCCAACAGGCTATCATTTTATGACTACTGATAAAAATAAGTTAATGACAGGACCTGCAAATCATCCAGGAGCGGTTGAATATATTTGGACTAAAGTTGTTAGTGTAACTGGAGACGGTACAGTAGTTGGATCAACAGGACTCGGCCCAGTTGTATTAAATGATTTAATCCCCTCAGAAGCAGTATTAACAGAAGTAAGACCAAAACTTGCAAATGTAATTACAGATGCAGTTAAAACACAAATTGTTGATCAGGCGTTTGCAACAAATACATTTGGTTTAAGGTATGATGTTGAAACACAACAGTGGAGAATTATTACTGAAGCAAATCTTGATAGCATATCAAATTTTAGTACAGGTAAAACAGGCGATTCAAGTAATCAAAACTTAGATGCAAGTTGGTTATTGTATTTTAAAACTGATGGTGAACGCTACGATATTACATATAGAACAATGAGATATGTTTTTGAAAGCGACAAAGAAATTAAATTTTATTATGATAGCACAGACAAAATTTTTGATAATAAAACAGGAAGAATTATTAAAGATAAAATCGAAGTATTAAATGTTAATAATAAACCAGATGTAGCAAATCCGTTTACTGTAAGTTATGATTGGGAAATTATTAAAGAATATAGAGATTCAGAAGGATATGTTGATAGTAAACGTATTGAAATCAGTTTCTTTGATGTAGACGATGACGGAGTAATTGATAATCCACAAGGATTTATAGATATTGTTGATGAAGCAACAAACCCTGAAACAAAATATATCTTTCAAAAGAAATATACAACTAATGACGGAGTAGAAGACTTTAGATATGTTGATAATTCAATTGAAGGAATTCAAGTTAAAATAAACTCAGGTGCTATTGGAGCATATAGTCAGTATACAGCAGGACAAGTATTTTTTACTATGGATACTGAATTGTTTTATAAACTAGATGCTACAAAGAAAAATATCAATATTATTAAAGATTATAGAGGATATATTGGGCGTTCTGGATTAAAGTTTAGATATTTGCATAGTGCAGATTATAATCAAAGAATAGACCCTGCGGCAAGTAATATTATGGATGCGTATCTTCTTACTCGTACATATGATATTCAATATAGACGATGGTTACAAGGTGATTTAGAAACAGAACCATTGCCGCCAAGTAGCGATAGTATGTATCGTTCATACGGAACTGAACTTGATAAGATTAAGTCAATTAGTGACGAGTTAATTTATCATCCAGTTAAGTATAAGTCATTGTTTGGAAGAACAGCGGAGACTAGTTTGCAAGCAACATTTAAAGTAGTAACTAACTCAGACGTAGTTACAAACGCTAACGATATTAAGTCAAGAATAATTGAAGCGATTAACATTTATTTTAATTTAGATAATTGGGAATTTGGTGAAAGTTTTTACTTCAGTGAATTATCAACTTTTATTATGAATCAAATGACTCCTGATATTGTTAGTATTGTTATTGTACCAAATGAGCAAAGTCAGTCATTTGGTAGTTTGTATGAAATAAAATCAGAATCAAATGAAATTTTTATTAGTTCTGCAACAGTCGAAAACGTTGAAATTATAGATGCTATTACAGCAAGTAGATTAAGAGCAACAGGCAGTGTTATTACAGCAAGTCAAGAAACAACTAATGCAGGTGTTACAAGTTCATTATCTAATACAACAACTACTACAGGTACAAGTACAGGTAGTTCAGGCAGTTCAGGATCAAGTGGCGGAGGATATAGTTACTAATGGCATACGATGACAACCAAAAAGAGAGTCCATTACCGGTTGGAGATGATAACGACAAGTTTGCTTCAAATAACCTATTACCTAAATACTTTCGTACAAAAAAGAATAAAAAGTTTTTAGATGCTACACTTGATCAAGTATTGCAACCAGGTACTGCACAAAAACTAAACGGATATTACGGTAGACGTACAGCAAAGTCTTATAGAAATACTGACAACTATGTTGGTGATACTTCAAGCACTAGAGAATCGTATCAATTAGAACCATCAGTTGTTGCAAAAGATCTTTATGATAATGTAACATTTTATAAAGATTACAATGATTACGTTAACCAAATAAAAGCATTTGGTGGAAACACTGACAATCATGATTTACTTAATGGTGCAGAATATTATTCTTGGAACCCAAATTTAAATTGGGATAAGTTAACTAATTTTCGTGAATACTTTTGGTTACCAAACGGACCATCAACAATAAATGTTGCAGGACAAAGCACAGATGTAACAAACACTTATACAATTACAAGTATACAAAACGGCAACAATGTTTCTTATGTAATAAACGGAAATCTTGAACAAAATCCTACAATAGAATTATACAAAGGACAAACTTATACTTTTGATATAAGCAGTCCTGACATGCCGTTTACAATACGAACTGAACGCAGTCTTGATGCTAACACTATTTTTGAAACTGGTATTAGCAACGACAATATTGAAGAGGGATTACTTACATTCACAGTACCTTTAAACGCTCCAGCAAGATTATATTATCAAAACAGTAACGATATTAATGCTGGCGGTGTTATTCGAATTGCAGAAGTTGATGAAGCAACAGAAATTAATGTAGAACAAGAAATTATTGGAAAGTCTGAATACACTACTTCTAAAGGAGTAGAACTTCTAAATGGTATGAAGTTAAGTTTTATAGGCGAAGTTACGCCTGCAAAATATGCAACTGGATACTGGATAGTTGAAGGTGTAGGTACTAATATAAGTTTAGTTAATACAGATGAGTTGATAATATCTTTAGCATATTCCCAAGATAAACCAATTGCATTTGATAGTGATAATTTTGATAGTTTGCCATTTGGTAATGCGGCATCTTACAGTGAAACAAAAGATTATATTGTAGTAAATAGAAATTCTCCTGATAAAAATGCTTGGGCAAGAAACAACAAATGGTATCATAGATCAGTAATTGAAAAGAGTGCTGAAATAAATGGTGATATTGTTAAAATAGATCAATCACTAAGAGCCAAGCGTCCAATTCTTGAATTTGATAGTGGTATTAAATTATATAATTTTGGTACAGAAAAAAAACAAGATGTTGACTTAGTTGATACATTTACAACTGATATATTTTCAACTGTAGAAGGTTCAGTTGGATTTAATATTGACGGTGAAAATATTACTGACGGCATGCGTATTTTGTTTACTGCTGATAATGACATTAGAGTAACCGGTAAAATTTATAAAGTAAAATTTATCAAACACAATAATACTGTAAGTCAAATTGCGTTAATTGAAGAAACTGATGCAACTCCGCAAACAAATGAAGTAGTGTTAGTTAAAAAAGGTATTGAAAATGCTGGTAAGCATTATTACTTTAATGGTACTAAATGGGTACTAGGACAATTAAAAACTAAAGCAAACCAGCAACCATTGTTTGATATGTTTGATTCTAACGGTGTTAGTTATTCAGATACTGAAACTTACAACACATCTACGTTTAAAGGTAACAAAATTTTTAGTTATAAAGTTGGTACAGGAACTAATGATACAGAATTAGGATTTCCAGTAACGTACCGAGCATTAACTAATGTAGGCGATATTACTTTCAACTTTGATATGTTAACAGAGAAATTTACACATCAAAGTTTAACAGACACGTTTACTACTAATACTGAACTAGGATTTTTGCGGAAGTATACTTCGTTAAATGCATTTACTTATAAAAATGGATGGGAAAAAGCAAAAGATTTATCAACCCAAAAAGTAATTAGACAGTATAATATTACTAGCGGAACTACACAAGTTGAAGTTGACATGTATGATAAGGCTGGTGATTTAAATGATTTAAATGTTACTGTACTTTTAAATAACAATCATTTTTATGACTATACACTTTCAAGACAAGATGGAAGAGCATTTATAGTATTTGATAGTTCGTTAAGTGCAGGCGATAATATTATTTTAAAAACTAAATCAGCAACTAAGAAAAATGACAACGGTTATTATGAATTTCCAATTAATCTAGAACACAACCCAAATAATGTAAACTTAACTACTTTCACATTAGGTGAAGTGAATGATCATGTGTTTAGTATGATTGAAGACTTAGACAACTTTAGTGGAGTATTTCCTGGAAACAGTAACTTAGCAAATTTAGGTAATATTAATACTGTTGGTAAAAAGTTTGTACAACATTCGGGCCCAATTAATAATCCTCTTTATCACATTACTACAAAAGAAGCAAATGTAATCAAAGCAATTGATTCTGCTAAAGAACAATTTAGAACTTTTAAAAGATCGTTTTTACAAGTAGCAGAAAATTTAGGCTTTGATGGCCAAACTAAAGAACATGTTGATAGAATTTTAAAAGAAGTATTAAAAGACAAAACAACAACCGACCCGTATTATTTTAGTGACATGGTTCCTTTTTTAGGAAATAAAAGATTAGAGTTCACAGTTTACGATACTGAGAATACTTTCTTTAGTTTGTCGCAAGTATTTGATAAAACAAAACTAAGCAATAAAGCCGTAACAATTTATCAAAACGGAGCACAGTTAGTACATGGTAGAGATTATACTTTTAATAGTGATGGTTTTGCTGTAATTACAGCAACTAAAGCAGATGGTGATAAAATTGAAATTTTTGAATATGAAAGTACTGATGGATGTTACATACCAAGTACACCTAGTAAATTAGGATTATATCCTTCTTACGTTCCGGAAATTTATGAAGATAATACTTACAGAACTCCTACAAATATTATAAGAGGTCATGACGGAAGTAAAACTATTGCATTTAATGATTATCGAGATAATTTAATTTTAGATCTTGAACGTAGAATATATAATAATATTAAAAGTGTATATGATACTACTAAAATTGACATACATGATTTTACTCCAGGAAAGTATAGAAACACTAAATTTGATCTAAACAATATTAATCATGTTTTACTAAGTGACTTTGTTAAGTGGAGCGAAAGTTTAGGCGGGTTAGATTATACATCAAATACATTCTATGAATTAACTGATAGTTTCACTTATAACTATTCTTATATGTCTGGTCCAGACGGCGAATCATTAACAGGCTTCTGGCGTTCAATATATAGACATGCATACGATACTGATTCTCCGCATACATCACCGTGGGAAATGTTAGGCTTAACTACAAAACCTAAATGGTGGGACACACAGTATGGAGCGGCTCCTTACACATCAAATAATTTAATTCTTTGGGAAGATTTACAAGAAGGTAAATTAGCAGAGCCTAATCAACCTGTAAAATATTTGGACAAGTATAAAAGACCAGGGTTACTAAATCATATCCCGGTTGATGAAGATGGTAATTTATTAAGTCCATTACAGTCTAAGTTTGCAAAAGAATATATTTCATCATATACTAAGTTGGGATTTAAGTTTGGAGATCATGCTCCTACAGAAAATGCTTGGAGAACTAGTAGTGATTATGCTTTTAGTCTTGTTAAATCACAGTTACTAAATCAGCCTGCAAAATATATGTCTCTAGCATGGGATACATCACGAATTAGTAAAAATTTAGCAGGCCAATATGTATATAATGAAAACAATCGTTCAATATCTTTAGCAAGTTTAGTCTTTAGTAATACATATGGAGATACTAAAAGAGTCTTTACAAGTGGATTAGTAGACTATATTATAAACTATACATTAAGCAACAGTGCAATCTCAACTAGTAATTATAAAGAACAAGTAAAAAGTTTAAAATATCAACTAGGGGTTAAACTAGGTGGTTTTACTGATCAGGAAAAACTAAAATTTGTTTTAGATAGTAGAACTCCTTTTAATCAAGGTAATGTATTTTTACCCAAAGAAAATTATCAAATATTTTTAAATAAAAGTTCACCAATTGATACAGTTTCGTACAGTGGAGTGATTGTAGAAAAGCAATCTTTTGGATATGTAGTAAAAGGTTATGATCGTGCAAATCCAATATTCAAAATACAAACAGCGAGAAAAAAATCAAATGATCCCGCAGTTAATGTTGGTGGAGTTAGTGAATCGTTTGTAGAATGGGATAGCAATAAACAATATACTGTAGATAAATTTGTTAGACACGTAAATTCATTTTATAGGGTTACAGTTGAGCACACATCAACTGAAAATTTTGATACTGCAAAATTTGTAAAACTAAGCGACTTACCAATGCGTGGTGGTGCTACAGCAATACTTAGAAAAGATTTCAGTAATAAAATAACCGAAGTTCCGTATGGTACAATATACGACGATGTTCAAGATGTAGTAGACTTCTTGTTAGGTTATGCACAGTATTTACAAACAGTAGGATTTGAATTCAACTACTTTAATACAGAAACAGGTGTTGTTGAAGACTGGAAATACAGTACAAAGGAATTCTTATTTTGGACTACTCAAAACTGGGCGGCAGGAACAATTATTGCTCTAAGTCCAAGCGCCAACCAAATTGAATTTACTAGAAAATTTGCAGTAGTTGATAATTTATTAGATAATTTTTACGATTATTCAATGCAAGTAAGCAACGGTACTGCACTAGAACAGACATTTACAAGACTTACAAGAGACGGCAACACGTTTGCTGTTAATCTTTCTAATACTGCTGAAGGCATCTATTATATTCAATTACCTTTAGTTCAAATAGAACACGTTGCTTTGCTTGATAATACGTCAGACTTTAAAGATGTAATTTATTCACCTGCATCAGGATACAGACAAGACCGTGTTAAGGTTTTAGGATACAGAACTGCTGGATGGGATGGAAGTTTAAATATTCCAGGGTTTGTATTTGATCAAGCAGAAGTTACAGAATGGCAAGCCCTTAAAGATTATGCAATTGGCGATACAGTTCGTTACAAAGAATTCTTTTATTCAGCAAAAAATAAAATTGCAGGCGATTCAAAATTCAAAGCAGACGAATGGAATAGACTAGATAGCCGTCCTGAAACAAAACTTCTTACAAACTTTGATTATAGAATTAATCAGTTTACTGACTTTTATGATCTTGATAGCGATAATTTTGATAACGAACAACAGCGTTTAGCACAGCATTTAATAGGTTATCAAAAACGCCAGTATTTAGAAAACATCATTAATGATGATGTAAGTCAATATAAATTCTATCAAGGTTTCATTCAAGATAAAGGTACCAGAAATAGTATTGACAAATTATTTGATGCGTTAGCAAGTGCTGATAAAGAGTCAGTTGATTTTTATGAAGAATGGGCAGTAAAGAATAGTCAATATGGTGCTACTACTAATTTTGAAGAAATTGAATGGCAGTTAGACGAGTCTAAATTTAAAATATCTCCTCAACCAATCGAATTGGTAGAAACTGTACCAGCATCAACAGATTTAATATATAGAATTCCAAATTATGATGTGTTTTTAAAGCCTAACAATTATGACACAAATAAAATTCCTACCAAATATACTAACGACGAATATGCTAAAACTGTAGGATATGTCACAGGTGAAGATGTTAGTAGAGCAGTATTAACAAAAGACGGAATTATAAATTTTAATATAAGTGACGTGAATAAAGATGATTATATCTGGGTGGCTTCAGATAATCAAACATGGAATGTTTTACAACATACTGAAACTAATTTAAGAATAAAAGAAGTAAGCCCTGTTGGTAATACAATTACACTTACTTTAAACTTTACTGCTAGACAGATTGCTGTAGGCGATATATTTGGCATCACAAACGCAAATACAGCGTCTCTAACTGCTCTTGATGGATTTTATAAAGCAACTGATGTAAAAGGTAACAAAGTAACTTTTGAAACCGAAAAACAAGATTGGTTAGAAATTGACGAAACAATTGAAATTAGTGGCACAGTAACAATTTTTACAAGTCAACGCACAGCAACAATAAATGCCGCAAATAAAAACATTACTGCTAATTTAAGTTCTAATGAACTTGTTTGGATAGATGACGACGATAATGGTAAATGGACAATTCTTAAAAATACGCC
>Ga0233444_10001765_pt1 | contig 23788 bp, 19 predicted proteins | sample SI_124_October20_6_FD_182792 | JGI IMG/M metagenome (GOLD analysis project Ga0233444, IMG submission 182792) | Seawater microbial communities from Saanich Inlet, British Columbia, Canada - SI_124_October2016_10_MG | ecosystem: Environmental > Aquatic > Marine > Inlet | place: Canada: British... | reverse complement strand
TAAGTTACCAAGCAAACCATGATGTCATTACAGGACTCAATAACCGCTACGCTTTCGAAAGTAAAATGCAGCGGTTATTTTTGGATGACGATCGCGTCGGTGACACTGCCGAGCACGTATTGTGTTATATCGAATTAGATCAATTTAAAGTGGTCAACGATACCTTTGGTCACAGCGTTGGAGATAGTTTATTACGAGAGTTAGCTGATATTTTTAAGCAAGGTCTTCGTAAGTCTGATGTGCTATCACGTATTGGTGGTGATGAGTTTGCTTTGTTGATGTTTGATTGTTCTATTGGCGTAGCCGAAAACCAACTGAATTTACTGCTCAAACGTTTGCGAGAGTTTAATTTTGAGTTTGAAGGACATGTGATCAATGTAACAGCGAGTATTGGTTTGGTCTTATTCGACCTTAGTACAACAATGACGGACGTTTTAAAGCAAGCAGATAGCGCTTGTTATGCAGCCAAAGAGGCAGGGCGGGATCGCTTGCATGTTTATTATCACGATGATGAGAGTATTTCACAGAGAACCGGTGAAATGTCTTGGGTATCTCGTATTCAACGCGCTTTGAGTGAAAAGCAATTTGTGCTTTACAGTCAAGAAATCGTACCGATTGCCGGTACGGACGCATTACCCCATTATGAATTATTGATTCGAATGCTTGGAGATGATGGCAAAATTATTCCACCGGGATTATTTTTTCCTGCGGCAGAACATTACAATTTAGCTGCAGCGATCGATTTATGGGTGGTTGACCATGTCCTATCCAATTTATGTGATGCACGTGATGCTGGTCATGATATTAAAGGTATTTATGGTGTCAATTTATCAGGACATTCTTTGGGTGATAAGCGGTTCTATGAATCCATTATTGAGCGTGTGAGCCAACATGATTTGAGCGAGCATGACGCTTATATTTGTTTTGAGATTACTGAAACTGCAGCTATTTTGAATATGTCGGCAGCGCTGAGGTTAATTAATGAATTGCGCTCAATGGGATGTTTGTTTGCTTTGGATGATTTTGGTAGTGGCTTGTCTTCATATGATTATTTACAGCAGATGCCCATTGATTTCTTAAAAATTGATGGCATGTTTGTTAAAAACTGTTTGGATGACCCGGTCAAGTTGGAAATGATCCGCTCTATTAATAGTGTGGGACATGTTATGGGTGTTAAAACGATTGCTGAGTTTGTTGAAAATGAAGCTATTTTTGATAAATTATGTGAAATTGATGTTGATTATGCTCAAGGCTATTGGAATGGGACGCCTGTTCCTTGGGTATTGGCCGAAGTTGTTGCTAACGACACTGCATCCATTGTTTCTCAAGGCGTTTAGCAGATATTGGGTAAGCCGTTTTTATACCTTGTGCGAATAATGAAATTCTAAACTCTTCTATCATCCAACGGTATTGGATAAGTGATGCCGTCGTATCTTTATCTACATGGCTTAAATATCGTTGCCAGTGGGGTTGGATTTCAGCCATCCATTGTTTATCACGCATCGGATCACTGTTTAATTTATCTAAGCGTTGACCAATGGCTTGAAAATAAAAGGGGAGGCGTCTTAGGGTTTCTTCGGGAGTATGGTGTGCAAAGCCCTGATAAACTAAATAATTCAGTTGTGACTTGATGTCTTTAACGGCATTGATTGCCGTTAAGGGTAAGTTAGCGGTTAACCTTTTGGCGATCGTGTGGTATTCAGCTAGTGGTTTTGCCAATAGTTGGGCGAGTTTATTGGCTGTTTCAATTAAATCTCCACGCTTTATTTCAAGACGTTGTTCAAACTCGGCTTGGGTTGTAATAGCGTCATGACCCGAGATAAAACATTGATCAAAAGCGAGATGAATAAGGTCCGTTTTTAATTGTTCACAAGGTGTTTTGGCTGTAGTGTCTGTTATCTTATCTTGTTGAAATGGCGATTCAGGGACACTGACATAGTGCAAACACATTTGCTGGATATTAGGTAAGTGTTTGTTAAGGTATTTGATACTATCGGCCTGAGATAGCATGAATAGCCTTCTTAACCCTAGATGAGTTTGATGCTTGGCTTGTTTCGCGGTGTCTAATAAAGTTAAATCAACATGAGTGCCTTGATCGATTAAGGCAGGATAGGCTGTCATTTCTAGCTGATTTTGTTCTAGCGTTATTTGCTGTTCTAAATCACCAAATGTCCAGTTTGTTAAACCTTGTTGTTCATATTCACTATCTGGAATCGCTTGAAAACTCGCTGCTGCTTGTTGTGCCCACTGTTGTTTTAAAGCGGTTAAATTACGGCTTTCATCAAGCAATACACCCGTTTCATCAAGTAGTTTGAAGTTCATTTGGAGATGGTTGGGTAGCTCGATACCTTGCCAGTCTGAACGCGTAATTTCAACTCCTGACAGTCGTAGTAATTGTTTTGATAGTGCAATTAATAAATCACCGTCTTCTGGCGACATTTCTTTTAGGCAGTTATCGGCGAAGTTTGGTACCGGAATGAAATGGCGACGTTGTGATTTTGGTAAGCTTTTGATTAAGAAAATGACTTTTTCCCTTAATAAGCCGGGCACTAGCCATTCGTAACGGTCTGGATTGGTTTGATTAAGTAATGAAATAGGAATAGTTTGGGTAATACCATCTTGTAGTTGCCCTGGCTCGAAATGGTACTCAAGCTCCAGTGGTACACGGTTGACCAGGAGTTGATCTGGAAAGCTGTCTACGGTGATATGTTCAGCTTGATGTTGCATTAAGGCATCACGACTTAAGAATAGGTGCTTAGGCTCTGACTTTTCAATCTGTTTTCGCCATTTCTCGAAGCCCGCACCATTGACAATATGCTCAGGTATCTTCTGTTTGTAAAAATCGAACAAGACATCGTCATCAACCAATACGTCACGACGACGGGCTTTTTGTTCAAGCAATTCGATGCTTTGTATGAGTTCAAGGTTATGCTTAAAAAAGGCCGCGCGGCAATGCCAGTCACCTTGTACTAGGGCTTCCCTAATAAATATCTCATGAGACATGGCTTGGTCGATTGGCCCGAAATGACGGCGACGACGAGCAACGATTGGGAGACCATAGAGTGACACTTGTTCAAAAGCAATGACTTGTGCTGGTTTCTTTTCCCAATGAGGATCGGCATATTGTTTACGGACTAAGTCTCCAGCAATCTCCTCAATCCATTCTGGTTCTATCTTAGCGACAATGCGTGCGTAGAGACGTCCTGTTTCAACCAGTTCAGCAGCCATAATCCATTTAGGGCCTTTTTTATGCAGTGATGAGCCTGGGAAAATATGTAACTTTAAATTTCGGGCACCGGTATATTCTGTTTTATCCGTTTTGGCTGCAATATTACTTAATAAACCTGATAATAACGCTTGATGTATAGCAGGGTAATCAGCAACTTGTGAATTAGGTTTGAAGCCCATTTGCGTCACTTGGACATGCAATTGCCGGTGAATATCGTGCCACTCTCTTAAGCGGATAAAGGATAAGAAGTTTTCTTTACAATATTTACGCAGTTTATTCTGACTTAGGTGTTTTTGCTTGTCGTGATAGAGCGCCCAGAGTTTTAAGTAGGCCAGAAAATCTGAACGTTCATCCTTAAATTGGCTATGCGCTTGATCGGCTGCTTGCTGTTTATCCATTGGTCTTTCACGGGGATCTTGAATACTCAAAGCGCTGGCAATAATTAATACTTCGCTGAGACATCCTAGCTTATCTGCAGCAAGGACCATTCGCGCAATTCTTGGATCAATGGGCAGCGTTGCTAATTGTTTCCCGAGCTGTGTCAATTGCTGTTGTTTAGTGACTGCGCCTAGTTCTTCGAGTAGACGGAAACCATCGTTGATAACTTTTTGTGGTGGTGGGTTAATGAAGGGGAATTGCGTCGGCTCGCCTAATTTCAACGATGCCATTTGCAAGATAACGGAGGCTAAATTCGTTCTAAGTATCTCAGGGTCAGTAAAATCAGGACGACTATTAAAATCAGCTTCATCATAGAGCCTGATGGCAATACCAGCGGCAACACGACCACATCGCCCTGAGCGTTGGTTGGCACTCGACTTTGATATTTTCTCGATAGGGAGGCGTTGGACTTTATTACGAACGCTATATCGACTAATCCGAGCGTAGCCTGGATCGATGACATAGCGAATGCCTGGAACGGTTAATGATGTTTCTGCCACATTGGTGGATAAGATAATGCGCCTATGTCCACCCGTTTTGAAAACACGGTTTTGCTCGGCAGCCGATTGTCTGGCAAATAAGGGTAATACTTCGGTTTGTGGAGGATGATGTTTTCTTAAGGCTTCAGTCACCTCTTTGATATCACGTTCACCGGATAAGAAAATCAAAATATCACCTCGACCTTCTTGACACAATTCATCGGTGGCTTCGATGATTCCTCGGACCATGTCGTAATCGCGTTGTTCTTCATCGTTTTCCATCGGCGGACGGTAACGAATTTCGACAGGGTAAGTTCTGCCCGTTACTTCAATCACTGGCGCTTTGTCGAAATGGTGTGAAAAGCGTTCGGTATCAATGGTGGCGGAAGTGATAATGACTTTCAGGTCAGGGCGCTTAGGCAATAATTGTTTAAGATAACCAAGCAGGAAGTCGATATTTAAACTGCGTTCGTGGGCTTCATCAATGATGATTGTGTCGTATTGATTCAGAAATCTATCATTTTGTGTTTCGGCAAGCAAAATGCCGTCAGTCATGAGTTTGACATAACTTTTGTCTGCTTTGACTTGATCATGAAAGCGGACTTTATAACCGACAATATCACCGAGTGGGCTTTTCAACTCTTCCGCAATACGTGTTGCAACGGTTCTAGCAGCAATACGGCGAGGTTGTGTATGGCCGATAAGGCCTTGTACACCCCGACCAAGCTCTAAGCAGATTTTAGGAATTTGTGTAGTTTTACCAGAGCCCGTTTCACCACTGAGAATAACGACTTGGTTATTTTGAATTGCTTGTGCAATTTCTATTCGCCGTTCAGTAACCGGTAATTCTTGGTTGAATTCTGGTTTGGGCAGGTGCTGTTGTCGTAGTTCACGCCGCTGTATTGAATCTGTAAGCTTGACTTCAAACTGCGCTAAGTGACTTGCGTTGGCATCAAGATTCTGCTTTTTGCGTAGGCTAGCTAATCTGCGACGTAGCGAGTGTTGGTCGATCAGCATGGCGCTGCTGATCGATTGCTGTAGTTGGTTAAGCTTGTTTTTCACTGTGATATCTAGGCGAGTGCAGATTTTAAAAAAGGTTGAATAAACCTTATTTTAAATCATTTGTTATGCGGTAGTGAGGGTTTGTTTTTTTGGAAGAAACGTCGGTGTTAACAATTTGTATTATTAATCGTGCCGTCAGGCATGGTGGTGTTGCAAAAAATAGCACCTCTTTGATTACTGCCTTTTAAATTAGCACCGGTTAAATCAGCATTGGTGAAATCAGTAAAGATCATTTGTACTTTACGTAAATCAGCTTGACGCAAATTCACATTGTGTAATTGGGCGTAATCTAAAATCGAGCGCCGTAGAACAGCATCTTCTAGATTCGCATTCTCTAATTTAGTGTGGGCTAACCAAGCACCTTTGAGTGTTGACTGGCTAAAATTGGTATTGGTTAAATCAGTATTACTGAAATCGGCGTGGGTGAAGTTTTGCTTACTCAAGTCTGCATTACTGAGATCACAGCGTGTACATTGGTGGGTATTCATCAGCGTATCTATATCTGCCTGTTCGTAGGCGATTGCACTGCTTGTTATGATTGAACCAGCCAAAAGTACCGCTAACTTCATTTTTTTCTCCTGGATGATAATTGAGGTATCAAACAATTCATCACTATTGACGCCGTTGTCATTAGTTAAGTTCCCCGATTAGATCGGTCGCTTATTCTAAAAGATAGTTCGATGTGGATACAAGCTATTCCGTATTAACGCGGTAATTTTATGACCGGTTCTTTTGCTGGTCGATAAAAGGCAGCAACATGGCCAACCGACATGACGATATCGGCATTATTGGTTTCTGCGATATTATTTAAAATGACGAGACGTTCTGTCTTTTCTGCGCCACTGACTTTGACTTTGATCAACTCATGGCGGCTGAGTGCATTGTCTATTTCAGCTTGTACAGCTTCTGTTAAGCCTTTGTTACCCAACATTACAACGGATTTTAAGGGATGTGCTAAACCGCGTAAATAACGTTTTTGCTTATCGTTAACTGCCATGAAAGTACTTACCTGTATTAAAATAGATCGATTATACAGGATGCGACGATGACCCCACATAAGTTAACGATTACCGCTGCGCGTGGCATGTTGCCCTTGTTGGCAAAAGAGCTCGCCGCAATGGGTATTACTGAGACCAAGCAAGAACAAGGTAATATTCGTTTTATGGGTAGCTTGGAACAAGCCTACCGTGTCTGTTTATGGTCGCGTGTTGCCATTCGGGTTTTGATGCCGATTGCTCATTTCTCTGCCACCACAACAGATGAACTTTATGCTGGTATTAATGGTTTGCCCTGGGAAGACCATATCGATGGAGAGGGCAGTACTCTAGCCGTCGATTTTAATAGTTTCCGTTCGAAGATTCATCACACACAGTATGGTGCCCAACGTGTCAAAGATGGCATTGTTGATCGGTTTCGTGACCAAACGGGTGAACGCCCTTCAGTCGACTTACACCAACCCGATTTAAGAATTAATGTCTACGTTAAGCACAACCAAGCAATCGTCAGTATCGATTTGTCTGGCGAAAGTTTACATAAACGCGGATATCGTGTGACAACAACTGCTGCCCCGTTAAAGGAGCATCTAGCCGCAGCTATTTTGATGACTGCAGATTGGGCTAATTTGGCAAAGCAAGGCTGGAGTTTGATTGACCCAATGTGCGGTTCAGGTACGTTTTTGATTGAAGCTGCAACAATGGCCGCGGATATTGCACCCGGTCTTCAACGTGATTATTTCGGCTTTTTATACTGGAAGCAACATGACAAAGACGTTTGGAAACAGTTAAAAGCTGAAGCAGAACGACGCCGTCAAAGTGGTTTGTCACGTTTGCCCTTTATCATGGGGGGGGATGCCGATGCCTCAGCCGTCAAAGCAGCAAAAGACAATATTGCTGAGGCCGGGCTTGCTGACCGAATTCAAGTCGAGCAGCGTGATTTGCTTGATTGGCCTGCACATGCGAGTCAGTTATCTAATCAAGGCTTAATGGTGTGTAACCCACCTTATGGCTCGCGTATCGGTGAAGTGAGTGAGTTGCATTATCTGTATGAAAGTCTTGGTAATATTATCAGCGTTAGCTTACCAGGTTGGCGTACGACGCTGATCACCGATAATGCAGATTTAGCTAAGTTTACGGGTTTAAAAGAGTTCGATCGTTCTCCTTTCGACAATGGCCCAATTGCCTGTGAAGTCATTAATTACCGTGCAGTGAGATCGGTTTCTGCTAATACACAAGCTATTACGCCTGTAGATTCCGACGAAGCGAGTCAAGCCCCTGTTGCTGTTGACCCTGATTATCAGGCCTCTGAATATAGTGAGATGTTTGCCAATCGCTTTAAAAAGAACCTGAAACATATGGCCAAATGGGCGAAGAAAAACGATATTGACTGTTATCGTGTTTATGATGCTGATTTGCCGGATTACGCGGTAGCGATTGATTTATATGGGGATGCAGTTCATGTACAAGAATATGCACCTCCCAAGCAGATTGACCCTGAAAAAGCAGTACAGCGTTTAAAAGATGTGATGTATTTATTGCCATTGATACTTAATATTCCAGCAGCAAAAGTGGTATTAAAATTACGTCAAAAACAACGTGGCCATCAGCAATATGAAGCACAAAGTGCTCAAAAACAGCGTCTTAAAGTGATAGAGTCTGGCTTACAGTTTTTGGTTAATTTGACTGATTATTTGGATACCGGCTTATTTCTTGATCACCGGATCACACGTCAAAAAATAGCGAGCTTATCCACAGGCCGTGATTTCTTAAATTTATTTGCCTATACAGGTTCAGCCAGTGTTTATGCGGCGAAAGGTAAGGCTAAATCTACAACAACAGTGGATATGTCGAATACTTATTTGGGTTGGGCTGAAGACAACCTGGCGCTTAATGGGTTTAAAGGCGAAAACCACAAATTTGTTCGCGCAAATTGTCTTGAGTGGTTACAAGGCGCTCAACAAACAGAACAGCGTTATGGCTTAATATTTTTAGATCCACCAACCTTTTCTAATTCTAGCCGAATGGAAGGTGTTTTTGATATTCAACGTGACCATGTGGCCTTAATTCAAATGACTGCAGCCTTATTGACTAAAGACGGGCAGTTGGTTTTTTCGACCAATCGTCGCGACTTTAAATTAGATGCTCAGGCTTTATCCGAGTTACAAATCAAAGATATCAGTCATGAGACCTTGCCTCTCGATTTTAAACGTAATGCAAAAATTCATGCCTGCTGGCTGATTAATAAAAATTAACCCTTTATAATTTAGAGTCGTTAATAGGTTTTAGCCATTTTTTCTAATAGGGTTGATTGAGCACAAACAGCCTCAGTATGTTCATCTTGTTCGATGCGTTGATAGCGACCATCTGGAGCCAGCTGCCATGCTTGTACATTGTCGGCTAAATAAAGCTGTAAATCATCGATGATTTGTTGGCGAAGTTGTTTCGCTTGAATTGGGAAGCAAGCTTCGACACGGCGGAGTAAATTACGCTTCATTAAATCAGCGCTGGCAGCCCAGACTTCCGTGTCACCATCATTATCGAAGTAGTAGATTCGAGTATGTTCTAAAAAACGTCCGATAATGCTGCGTACATGAATATTTTCAGATAAGCCTGAAATCCCAGGTTTGAGACAACATATTCCCCGGGTTATCAAGTCAATTTTAACGCCTGCCATTGATGCGCGGTATAGGGCGCTGATCATTGTCGGTTCGACTAACGAATTCACTTTAATAATAATATGTGCTGATTTACCCTCTTTCGCATGGCTTATTTCTCTATTGATACGGCTTAATAAGCCGTCCATCAGGGTAAAAGGGGCGTGCAATAATTTATTGGTTTTAGGGACTTTCCCTAAGCTGGTTAATTGAACAAAAAGATTACTGACATCTTCTGTAATTTGTTTATCTGAGGTTAAAAAGCCGTAATCAGTGTAAATACGGGATGTACTACGATGATAGTTACCTGTACCTAAGTGTGCATATTGACGGAGTTTATTATTTTCTCGCCGCAAAATTAACAGCATTTTTGCATGGGTTTTGTAACCAACAATACCATATACAACATGGACGGCAGCTTGTTGTAGGCGTGATGCTAACGTTACATTTTCTGCTTCATCAAACCGGGCCCGAAGTTCAATCACAACCGTGACTTCTTTGCCGGCCTTTGAGGCAGCAACCAAAGCATCAACAATCGGTGATTTGGCGCCTGTCCGGTAGAGCGTCTGTTTAATTGCTAAGACAGTTGGATCAGAGGCCGCTTGTTTGACTAAATCAATAACGGGGCTAAATGAGTGGTATGGGTGATGTAATAAGACATCCTGTTTACGTAAGACAGCAAAAAGATCAGAGCCAGAGGGTAGGGTGCTTGGATAGCCCTGGCTGAAGGGTTTGAATTTCAATTCAGGCCGATCGACAAGACTATGGATTGCTTGCATACGACTTAAATTGACTGGCCCATTGACCAAGTAGACATTATCTTCTTCCATACCACATTGGACACGCAGAAAATCGACCATAGCTTCAGGACAATTATGGGCAATTTCAAGGCGGACTTCATCACCATAGTTTCGGTGTGTTAACTCGTCAGCAATAGCTGATAACAAATCACTTGTTTCTTCTGTATCGATAGCCAGATCACTATTTCGTGTGACACGGAATTGATAGCAACCTTTCACTTTCATGCCATAGAATAAGTCTTCAGCGAAAGCATGAATAATTGATGATAGGAACACAAAACGGTGTGTTCCGGCTTTATCACCTTCATTGGGCAGTTCGATAATGCGTGGCAGTGCTCGCGGCGCTTGTAAGATTGCAAAGCCACGGTTACGTCCAAAAGCATCTTTACCAATGAGAGAAACAATGAAGTTTAAACTTTTATTCAATAGGCGTGGGAAGGGATGGGCAGAATCAAGCCCCATTGGGCTTAAGATTGGTGCAATTTGTTCTAGGAAATAAGTGCGAAGCCACTTGGTCTGTTCTGGTGTCCAGTTGGCACGTGAGAGCACTTGAATGCCTTCTTGTTCTAGTTCGGGTAGTAGAACATCATTTAAGACTTGGTATTGCTCTTCAACAATTTCATGTGCCCGGGCTTTGATAAGCTTAAGTGCTTCTTGAGGTGTTACTTGATCTGCTTCTATGTATAGATCACTGATTTCAATTTGTTGAATTAAGCCAGCAACACGTACTTCAAAAAACTCATCTAAGTTGGTACTTGAGATACAAAGATAATTGAGCCGTTCTAATAGCGGAACAGCCTGATCAAGTGCTTGTTGTAATACTCGCCAATTAAATTCAAGTAGGCTTAAATCCCGATTTAAATAAAGGTCAGGGTTATCTAAGTCTATTGTGGTATTTTCAGTCGTCATCAGTCTATTATCAATTAGTTATATGACACTGGCGTGACAGCATCTTCTCAGGCGAAAAACAGCTATTTTACGATACTTAAAGTATAGCTTAATGTGTTGACAAAAAGTGTAACCGGCTTTGAATTACCATCGATATTTATCAAAGTTTTCTGGATTAGCCCAATGGCGGCTGTTAAGCCAGTCTCTTTTGAACTGATAATCTTCTATGGCATAACTAAAAAGTAACTGGCCATTCAGCTCTCCGCGTTTTTTAAAGCCGAGCGCGAGATAATCGGTTAATTGCCAACTGGGTTCAGCCCGTTGTTGGTCAACAATAAGTAAGAGATGTTGTGCATACTGATTTCGCAATGTGGCAAGCCACTGTGTGGCATCGACTTTAGTTAAATTTTCTATGACATCACTGATAATGGCAATATCGATAGGTGGCAATGTATTCAACTGTGCCAAGCTGAATGGTGTTGTCAATGTATGGGATCTGGTATCTTGCACCTTAGATAGGGTTTTTTTAGCCAGCTCACCGGCTAAAAGTAGACGCTGACCATGATATTGTTGAATAAAAGGCAAGATAATTTTTGATAAATCTGATAAATCAGTCATGACTGAGCAGGATAAGACATCTCTGGCTTTCTGGGAACAAAAAAGGCTTAGCCAGATGAGCCATGAAGAATGGGAAAGCTTATGTGACGGCTGTGGTCGCTGTTGTTTACATAAGTTAGAAGATGCCGATGATGGTGAGGTGTTTTATACCCGTGCGGCTTGTGAATTGTTGGATATTGCGCAATGTCGCTGTACCGATTATGCCAACAGAGAACAGCGCATGCCTAATTGTGTACAACTTAGTGTTGAGCAAGCGAAGTATTTTGAATGGTTGCCTCCGAGCTGTGCTTATCGATTATTAGCCGAGGGCGAACCGTTACCAGATTGGCATCCCTTAATTTCAGGGGATCCAGAGAGTGTTGTTAAAGCTGGTATTTCAGTCCGTGATATTGCTCGGCCTGAAGCTGAACTGGGTGATTTAAGAGATGAAATTGTTTTATTGCGTGATGTGATAAAAGAATCAGTAAAGTAGCCTATGAAGCCCGAAGAAAGTAAAATTTTCACGGCAAGTTTAGAAAAGGCAGCCGTTGCATTATTGCGGTTAGAAGTCTTTCGCAAACCTGATGACCTCGCTCGCCGCTTTGGTTTACCTTTACCCGTTCCTCGATACTGGTGGCGAAAAACAGATCAAAAAACGACCCCCTTTGATGCGGTTTCTCCGACTACAAAACAAGCAAAAATTATCCGTCGAGCGACACAAGTTTTAGAAGGTTGGGAAAAAATTAAACGCTACCGGCCTGAATGTGGTGCAGCGTTGAACAATGGTAAACGTTGTAAAAACTCAGTTGCTATTAGACCTCCTGAAGGCTGGCATCGTGGTTGTTTAGCAGATCGCTGTCGTATTCATGGCGGTTTAGCTCGGACAATAAGACGAAAGAAAACCAAGGATCTTGATGAATAAAAGCCTCTCGTCGTCATGATTTCGGTATTCTTAGTGTTTGTTTACGCTTGTTCAGACTTCAATTAATGTTGAGTGACCCCATGACCGATTCAAATTTGCTGGCTTTTAATCAGGACCTCTGTGATTTTTTAGATGCTTCGCCAACGCCTTTTCATGCCGTGACGTCGATGAAAATCCAGCTTGATGCCGATGGCTATGTTGGCCTAGATGAGCGTGAAAGCTGGATAGGTTTAGCGCCAGGTCGCTATTATGTGACACGTAATGACTCATCTTTAATTGCCTTCACATTGCCTGAATCAGATTTGGCGGAATCAGGCTTTAAGATGATGGGAGCGCATACCGATAGTCCGTGCCTTCATGTCAAGCCACAACCAGAAAAACTAGTAGAAGGCCTTTGCCAGCTTGGTGTTGAAGTCTACGGCGGTGCTTTGCTTAATCCATGGTTTGATCGTGATTTGTCGATGGCGGGCAGGGTCAGCTTTGTTGATACCAATAATGACTTACAACATAGCCTCGTTAACTTTGAAAAAGCCATTGCGGTCATTCCTAGTTTAGCGATTCATCTAGATCGCGAAGCCAATAAAAATCGTACTGTTAATCAACAAGAACATCTACCGCCAATTCTAATGCAGGGTGAGGATAAGGCTGATTTTAATTTTCGTTCGTTACTAAAACAACAATTACGAAAGCAATCACCAACATTAGATGTTGCCGAAGTTTTAGATTACGAAATTAGCCTCTATGATACGCAGCATGCTGCTATTACAGGATTGAACGATGACTTTATCAGTAGTGCGCGTTTAGATAATTTATTAAGTTGTTTTGTCGGACTTGAAGCCTTATTGGCCTCTGATAAGCAACAAGCATCACTTTTAGTGTGTACTGACCACGAAGAAGTCGGTAGCCTGTCGACGTCAGGTGCTCAGGGCCCATTTTTGGAATCGGTTTTATTACGACTGAGTGCAAGTCATGAAGATTATCATCGCATGATTCAAAACTCATTGTTAATCTCGGTCGATAATGCACATGCGATTCACCCAAATTATGCGGAGATGCATGATGCCGAACATGGACCGAAACTTAATGCGGGTCCAGTGATAAAAAGCAATGCAAATCAACGGTATGCTACCAATAGCGAAACCAGTGCTTTTTTCCGGCAGCTTTGTGCGCAATCAAATGTCCCTGTACAAGACTTTGTTGTCCGAAGTGATTTGGGCTGTGGCAGTACGATTGGACCTATTACTGCCGGTAGTATTGGCGTTAAAACATTAGATGTCGGCTTGCCAAGCTATGCCATGCATTCAATTAGAGAACACGCGGGTAGTCGAGATGCCCATATGCTGTGTCAGGTGATGACACAATTTTATAATGATTCAATTTAAGGTAGGAATTTAACATGGCTGAAACAGTAGACGAATTAACCGTCGAATATATGGAAGGCGAGGAAATGACGGTTAAGGAATTAGATAAAGTCGTCTTAACAAAAGGCGCATGGGCGACATTAATGTTTCGTTATCAAGATTTAGATCGTAAAACAGGTGATTTTGGGCCTGAAAAATATACGATTCGTCGCTACCAAAAACGCAATGGTGAATATAGTCAACGCTCTAAATTTAATATTTCTAGTAAAGATCAAGCTAAATCAGTGATTGCTGCATTAACTAAATGGACCGATGAATAAAAGTCTTCTCACCAATGCCATTGCTGCTAGTTTCATATTGGCAGGTATGGCATCAGTCGGACAAGTTAAAGAAATTCTATTAGCAATTGGGATGTTTGCATTAGCGGGTGGTATAACCAATTGGTTGGCCATTCATATGCTATTTGAAAAAGTGCCAGGGCTATATGGCTCTGGTGTTGTGGTTGCCCGTTTTGAAGAATTCAAATCGGGTATTCACGGTTTAGTGATGGAGCAATTTTTTAGCCAAGAAAACCTAGATCGCTTTTTTGCTGAGATGGTGACTGAAGATGAGCACCATACGCTTGATTTTAGCCAAGTTATTGAGGAAACCGATCTAACCCCGGCCTTTGATGGCCTTGTTGAAACCATAGTCAACTCATCATTTGGGGGAATGCTCGCGATGGTGGGTGGCGAGGAGGCCATTACACCGCTTAAAGATCCTTTTATTCTTAAGATGAAAAAAGCATTAAATGAAGTGGCACATAGCCCGTCATTCCAACACAGTGTCAAAACAAAATTGAGTAGTTCTCCTGTAAGCCAAGATATTTTTCAACAGGTCGAACATGTCGTGAATGCTCGCTTAGATGAGTTGACCCCTCAGATGGTGAAAGATATTATTCAAACTATGATACGCCAACATTTAGGTTGGTTAGTCGTTTGGGGCGGGGTGTTTGGTGGTCTGATCGGTCTGCTTACAACACAAATTTCTCTTTAAAACCTTTATTTTGCGGTGTAATCTACATATTTTGCTTTAAGCTTTGGCTATTCACGCTTTCGGTCGCCTATAATCATATTAGCCAGAATAAGTAGTGCAGGAAAACGGAGGAAGGGACAAATGTCAGTAGCAAATCAACGCCGTCATGAACGAATACCGCATCAAGCAAACATTCAATTGCGTGCAGATGGGGAAATTTACACATTTGAAATGCGCGATTTTTCAGAATCAGGACTGTACTTATTTTGTTCTGATACCAGCATTGTCAGTCCGCAAAGGCAGGTTAAAGTTCAAACATTAGAATTTGAAGATGCGCCTATTCTTGATGCAACCGTGGTTCGTTTAGAAGAGAATATTGGCTTTGCTGTCGAGTTTATTCAATAAGGTTTAAATTGTTGCATTAATGGCTGCTGGTCTACTAACGGCAGAAATATTGTCACTGTTACCTTGTCACTGAATTGCTGATCGATAATTTCACCATGACATTTTTTAAGCTGATATTCCAAACTTTGCAATTCACTATATTCAATTTCCATCTTAAACTCGGTCATCTCAACCCAAGGCTGAAATACGGCTTGCTCAATCGCCATTTTAGCGGCATTGCCATAGGCTCTTGTTAATCCACCAGTTCCATGCTTAACGCCACCAAAGTAACGAATTACACCCACAACCACATTAATCAAGTTTTCACCTTCGAGCGGCGCTAATATCGGCCGACCTGCTGTACCCGAGGGCTCACCCGCATCATGGTTTCGTTCATTGATAAAACCATCAGGCTGTCGAATCCGCCAAGCAAAGGCGAGATGGTTGGCATTCGAGTGTTCGTGCGCAAGCCTATTTAACTGTTCAACCGCATGTTGCTGCGTTGTGCAAGGGAATAGTGCGCCTATAAATCGAGACTTCTTGATTTCAAACTCAGCTGTGGAGTGGTGATGAACGGTTTGTAATGGTTTCGCCATCGGGCTAGTTTATAAGTTTGCGTGGTAATTTAATATATTAATTACGGCAACTCAGCCTTACACAATGAAAATGGTCACCATTGTAATTCAATGTGTCTCGTTTCAAAAAACCAAGGAACTAACCCGCTTGATTTGGATATTATCAATAATTCATCATGAAAAAACTAAAAATCAATTACTAATAATTCATTGCTAACTGAAGTCATCCTGCTCCATAATGCTTGGCATAATATTTTTTACCTAAAGGTCAGGTATGGAAAACTTTTCAGCGTTGGTTGCACAGTATTGGTGGGTCGGGCTCATTTTAACTGGGGTCATTGTTTTACTGTTTAAAAAAGCAGGTAAAGCATTTGGTGGTGAAACGGTTGAAATTGATGCTCAACAAGCTGCTGACTTGATTAAACAGCAGCAAGCTTTGTTGATTGATTTGGCAGAGAGGACCACGTTTGAAAAAGGCCATATTTCCGGGGCGGTCAATATGCCCGGGATTACGTTTATTAATGGGTCAGCTGAACTGACAGAGACTACTAAGCCGGTTATTTTGGTGCCAATGAAGGGCTTAATTCCTATGCCTGTGGTCCAATATATGGACAGTGTGGGTGTGCCTAAGGTGTATATCTTTAAAGGTGGGCTTAAAGAGTGGCAAGCAGCGGGGCTGTCTGACTAGGCCTTGACCAAACACCAGCGTTTATATGTCGTTTTCGTGCTCATGCTTGGTCACTGACTTTATTCAACCATAGAATGATTCTTTTCATTGTTCGCGTGTCTGCTCTGGTATGATCATGGCTTTTTCTACCGCGATTTTTCTTCATGGCACAAGCTTCATTTTCTTCTCTTTCGCTGTCTAAAGCGCAACTGGCTAATTTAACGTCATTGGGTTATCACACGATGACGCCAATTCAGGCGCAGAGCTTACCTGCAATTTTACAAGGCAAAGACGTGACGGCTAAAGCCAAGACGGGTAGTGGTAAGACCGCCGCCTTTGGTTTAGGCCTGCTCAATAAAGTTAACCCACGGTTTTTTGGTGTACAGGCATTGGTGATTTGTCCAACTAGGGAATTGGCTGATCAGGTTGGTAAGGAAATTCGCCGTTTGGCACGAGCGACATCAAATATAAAATTGGTTTTACTCTGTGGTGGTAAACCCTTGGGCCCACAAATTGGCTCGTTAGAGCATGGTGCACATATTGTTGTTGGGACACCGGGCCGGATTCAAGATCACCTACGTAAATCGACGTTAAAGTTAGATGGTTTAACGACGCTGGTATTAGATGAAGCCGACCGGATGTTGGATATGGGCTTTATTGAGGTGATGCAGGACATTATTGAGCAAACGCCTTCTTCTCGCCAGACGCTATTATTTTCTGCGACATACCCAGATACGATTCAACACATCAGCCGCCGTTTTCAGAAAAAACCTTTAATGGTGACGGTAGAGTCTGATCATCAACCTAGTGTGATTGAACAGCTATTTTATGAAGTCAAAAAGTATGAGCGTAATAATAGTTTGTTAGCGTTATTTGAACATTATAAGCCGGAATCTACGGTGGTATTTTGTCACACTAAGAAGCAATGTGACGAAGTGGCTGTTTGGTTACGTGAGCATGATATTGAAGCGTTAGCGATTCATGGTGATTTAGAACAACGGGAACGTGATCAAGTTTTGGTTCGATTTGCCAATAATAGTTGTTCAGTTCTAGTTGCTACCGATGTCGCATCACGGGGCTTAGATATAAAATCGTTAGCTGCTGTGATTAATTATGAGTTACCGCGTGATCCTGAGATTTATGTCCACCGCATTGGCCGTACAGGCCGTGCTGGTGAAAAAGGCATCGCTCTGAGCCTATTTACCGAGGCGGAACAGGTCCGTGTAAAAGCCATTGCAGATTATCAGAAAAAGCCCAGTATTATCGATGTGCCAGCCTCACTGGATCGAGATCCTAGTTTCACATTACAACCGCAAATGGTCACTGTTCAACTGGACTCTGGCCGTAAAGATAAACTCAGGCCGGGAGATATTCTTGGTGCACTCACGGGTGATGCAGGTTTGATGGGGTCTCAAATTGGTAAGATAGATATTTTTGATATGTCGAGTTATGTTGCCGTTGAACGCACGGCGTTAAGACAAGCCATGAATTATTTAGCGCAAGGTAAAGTAAAAGGGCGCAGTATTCGCGCTCGTAAAATTAGTTAGTTTTGAGGTAGTGATTTGTCAGAGTCAACATTTGCCGTTGGGCAACGCTGGATTAGTAATAGCGAAGCAGAATTAGGATTAGGGATTGTTAAGGAAAACAGTGGTCGCCGTGTTGTGATTAGTTTTCCGGCTGCGAGTGAAGAGCGGACTTACGCTGCAGATAATGCGCCTTTGAGCCGTGTTATATACCCTGTCGGTGATACAGTTAAAACAGAAGAGGGTGCGCGTTTTACAATCACGGCGCAACACGACTTGAATGGTTGCATTATCTATCATGGTACTGATGATGTAGATAATGAAGTTAGTGTTCATGAACTTGATTTAAGTAGTCATGTGCAGTTCAGCCAACCACAAGACCGTTTGTTTGCAGGACAAGTTGATAAAAACCGTCAATTTGAATTACGTACCGAAGCGCTGGCACATCAACATCGCCTAGAACAGTCCTCAGTTTTTGGTTTAATGGGACCTCGTGTTCAATTATTGCCACATCAGATCTTTATTGCACATCAAGTGGCACAGCGCTTTGCACCTCGTGTTTTGTTGGCTGATGAAGTTGGTTTAGGTAAAACGATTGAAGCCGGTTTGATTGCCCATCAGCAGCTCTTAACGGGTCGTGCACAACGCATTTTAGTTATCGTTCCGGATAGCCTAGTTCATCAGTGGCTAGTTGAGTTGCTACGCCGTTTTAATCTGCATTTTACTATTATGGATTACGAGCGTTTTGATGCGCTCACTGAGGCAGACGAAGGAAATCCATTTGAAAGTGCACAATTGGTTTTGTGTCAACTATCGATGTTGGCTGATCAGGAAAACCCCGATATTTATCGTCAAGCTTGTGCTGCTGATTGGGACTTGATGATAGTTGATGAGGCACATCATTTACAGTGGTCTGAACAAGATGTGAGCATTGAATATCATTGCATTGAGGGACTAGCACGTGAAGTTGCTGGACTTTTATTATTGACGGCGACACCAGAACAACTGGGTGTTGAAAGTCATTTTGCTCGCTTAAGATTACTAGACCCTGAACGTTATTATGATCTGACTGAGTTTAAAGCCCAAGAGGCTGCTTATCAGCCGGTCAGTGCCTTAGTTATGGCTTTGTTGGCTTGTGAGTCTGGTGATGCTATCGGTGATTTAGCACCTGAAATTGAGTCCTATTTGGGTGGCGGTGCTACACAAACACTGTGTTTAGCTGAAGATTTTGATTTTGAAAAACAAAAAGTGGTTGATGCTTTATTAGATTTGCATGGTACTGGCCGATTGCTGTTTAGAAATACCCGCGATGCTGTGACAGGCTTTCCACAAAGAATTTTACATCGTCACGCTTTGGTTGCATCTGACGACTACAATGATCAAGCCTTGGGTGGAGAGCCGTTGGCTTTATTACAATCTGAACGTTTAATGGGTGATGATTGGCTAAGCCATGATCCTCGTGTTCCTTGGTTGGTTGATTGGTTGGCTGAACACCGCCAAGAAAAAGTTTTAGTTATCTGCGCGCAGGCGGAAACAGCCCAAGATCTGGAACAATTCTTACGATTGCAGCATGGCAAACGCAGTAGTGTTTTTCATGAAGGTTTATCGCTAATTAACCGTGACCGAGCAGCAGCTTACTTTGCAGATGAAGAAGAGGGTGCACAGGTCATGGTTTGTTCTGAAATAGGCAGTGAGGGACGGAATTTCCAATTCTCCCATCATTTGGTGTTATTTGACTTACCACTTAATCCAGACTTATTAGAACAGCGTATTGGTCGTTTAGATCGTATCGGTCAACAGCATGATGTGCATTTACATGTTCCTTATTATGAAAACTCCGCACAAGAGGTTTTGTTGCGTTGGTATCATGAAGGATTAAATGCATTTGAACGCGTATTCCCAGCCGGCGGCAGTATTTATCAAGCAGTATCAGCTGAGTTAAAACGTTGTCTAAGCGATGCACATGATACTGCATTGTTAGTGGCACTAATAGAACATACGCAAAGTCTCGTTGCCTCGGCAATGTCGTCTCTGGAACAAGGTCGTAATCGCTTATTAGAGCTTAACTCCTGTAAGTTGTCAGTTGCTAATGAACTCATTGCTGATTTAGAGGATGGTAGTCAAAGCCTAGAATTAGCTCAGTTCATGGACAAAGTCTTTGATGAATATGGTGTTGAACAGCAAACGCATAGTGCTGATAGCATCATTTTAAATCACGGTGCTGAGATGTTGGAAAGTCATTTTCCTGCTTTACCAGAAGATGGTATGACGGCGACCTATAAACGTCACCGTGCCTTACACCGTGAAGATATGGCCTTCTTAAGTTGGGAACACCCGATGGTCTTAGGCTGCTTAGACATGATCACGCGGAGTGATTTTGGTAATACCGCATTTTGTACATTAGATTATGATGGTTTACCTGCTGGGACTTTATTACTAGAAGCGATTTTTAAAATGAGTGTACCCGCACCGAAATCATTGCAAGTGGGACGTTTTTTACCACACTCCTATCTACGTGTTGTTGTTGATGATAAAGGGCGTGATTTCAACTTTGCATTACCTGAAGAAACATTCAATAGTTTGGTTGGCCGAATTCCTAGAATTACCAAACAAGAACTGGTGAAACGTGCACGCCCCATGATTACGCAGTTAGTAGCACAAGCTAAGCTATTAGCAGAAACACAAGAGCTAGAACTTATTGCCGCAGCAGATGCGGACATGAAAAAATCAGTAAAGCCTGAACAAGATAGGTTAAAACGTTTAGCTACTGTGAATAAATCCATTCGTCCAGAAGAGTTAGCTTATTTGAGTTCGGTAGAGTCGACACTGGGTGAAGCGTTAGGTTCAGCTCAGTTAATGCTCGATGCCGTTCGCGTAGCTATTGTCGCTGAGTCGTAAAATTTTGTGAAAAAATCGTTGGAGGATAATGATGCAAACCAAACCCGTTGTAGCGCTTTTAATCTTCTCTTTTCTGATGATGCCTTTTGGACTTGTCGTTGCTAAACATGACAAAGAAATAACGCGTAACAAGCAGATTGTTGCTGGTTGGTTGGAAAATGTCGTATTAGAACCTTGGCAAATAAAATTAAGAGCAAAGTTAGACACGGGCGCTAAAACTTCATCGCTTCATGCCATCGATATTCAACGTTTCACGCAAAATGGTGAGCCATGGGTACGCTTTCTTACCGAAGATAAAAAAAATGAGGTAAGCCTGAAACCCGTTGAACTACCAGTAAAACGCGAAGTTAAAATAAAGTCGCATCATAAAGATGCTGTTTCCCGGCCAGTGGTCGAGTTGCAACTTTGTTTGAACGGCCACCTTTATAAGGGGGAATTTAGCTTAGTTGATCGCAGTCGTTTTAATTACCCGATCTTGCTTGGGAGAAGGGTATTAAAGCAGCGTATACTGGTTGATGCGTCGATGACTTTTACTCTGCCTATCAATTCGAGAAAATGTGAGCGTCTTCTTGAAGATATACTGTAAAAACAGGGAACAGTGACTTGAAAGACTTGCATGTTAAATTTTTGGCCTTAGCTTTACTAGCCTTTGCCTTTAGCCTCATATTTTATAAAGCCAATACGTTAGGCCTTCCTCTGTTCCCGAGTGAACAAGTTGAAGTCTGGAGCGTTGAAGCACGTGTTGCATTTCAACCCAAGGAAGGTCCAGTAAAAATACGTTTTTCTCTGCCTAATAAGCCTGAAGGTTTCGTCATTGCCGATGAAAATTTTGTCTCCGGAAAATATGGTTTGGCCTTTGAAACTGCTGACGATAACAAAATTGCCGAATGGGCTGTTCGGCGTGCTAAAGGTGAGCAAGTACTTTATTATCAGTTGCATCTCGCGCGAGATGACAATCCAATATCGTCACCGAAACCTAATCTGACTAGCCATCATGGACAAGATATTTATTTTCCTAAAGTCCCTGGTTATTCGGAAGCGACGGCCACAATCGTTGAGGCTTTATTAGATGAAGTTCGTCAAAAGTCAGCCGACATAAAGACATTTACGCGAGAGTTATTGCTAAGGTTTAATGCTGAGGAACCTGATGAAAATGTCCAAGTTTTACTCAGTAATATTAAAACGGATAAAGCACGTGTTGCCTTGTTAAGAGCGGTACTTGCTGGCGCACGTATTCCTTCTAGAACGGCACATGTGTTATTGCTTCGCGATGGCCTACGCCATGGCAAACTTGAACCTTGGTTACAAGTTCATGACGGCACTCAATGGCTGTCCTTTAATCCTGGTAATGGTATCGCACAATTACCAGACAACGCGCTAATATGGAAGGTAGGTGAGCAACCTTTACTAGGAATGAGTGGCGGTAAAAAAGCAGAGCTCGATTTTTCAATCAGTCGACACACTCAAGAGCCTATCTTCTTAGCTGAACAACGCGCCCGAAAACTAGATTCACATGCAATGGAGTTTTCACTTTATAGCCTGCCGATTCAGACACAAAATGTATATCGTATTCTGCTGATGGTGCCACTGGGTGCTTTTCTTATTGTGCTACTGCGTAATATCATTGGCATTAAGACTTTCGGTACCTTTATGCCTATCTTAATTGCATTGGCTTTCCGCGAAACAGAGCTGATTTGGGGTATTGTGCTATTTAGCTTAATCATTGCCTTGGGCTTGGCTATCCGGTTTTATCTAGAATATTTACAACTATTGTTGGTACCAAGGCTGGCTGCAGTCTTAATTATTGTGATTATATTAATGACAATAATGACAATTTTTAGTCATAAACTAGGGTTTAGTCATGGACTTTCAATTGCCTTATTCCCCATGGTTATTTTAGCGATGACGATCGAACGGATGTCCTTAATCTGGGAAGAAAGCGGGCCTTCCGAAGCGATTATACAAGGCGCGGGCAGTCTGTTCGTGGCAGCACTCGGCTTTTTAGTGATGAGTAACGATTTGTTGAATCATATGATTTTTGTATTCCCAGAATTTTTGCTGATTATATTAGCTTTGACGTTATTGTTAGGTCGTTACACTGGTTACCGCTTAACGGAGATTTGGCGTTTTAGAGAGACATGGCGACAATAGCCTTATAAATATGATTCCTAGTAAACAAAGCAAGTGGTCGGGCTTGTCTCAGAAAAAAGATAAACTCTGTCAAATACTGGCAGACTTCGATACTAAATTGCCTTGGCGACGCTTAGAAAAATTAGGTATTTTAGGCATGAATAAACGCAATGGTGACTTCATTGCGAAATATAATTCCCGTGCTAAATATCCGCTTGTAGATGACAAGCTACAGACTAAACAGCTGGCAGAAAAAGCGGGGCTCGCAGTGCCAAAACTGTACGGTATCGTCAAAATAGAAAAGGATATTCCTGACTTAGTTCATCAATTAGAAGCTTATGGTTACTTTGTCATTAAGCCCGCGCATGGTAGTGGCGGTGAAGGTATTCTGGTGATTATTAGTTCGTCACAACATGGTTTTCGGAAAAGTAGCGGTCAAATCATTTCTGAGCAAGGTATCGTTCATCATATTTCTAACATCCTAAGTGGCATGTATAGCCTAGGTGGTTTGCCAGATACCGCACTCATTGAGCAGCGCGTCCAGTTTGACGCTGCTTTTGCTGATATTAGCTATCAAGGTGTGCCAGATATTCGAACGATTGTTTTTAAAGGTATACCGGTGATGGCTATGATCCGTTTGCCCACGCAAGAGTCAGATGGTAAAGCCAACTTACATCAGGGAGCAATTGGGCTCGGGATTGATTTAAAGACAGGCAAAACGCTAACCGGTGTGATGCATGAACAGATTATCACCCGACATCCAGATACTAGTTTCTCAATAACGGATGTCCAGATCCCAGACTGGGATATTATTCTAGAGTTAACTGCCAAGTGCTATGACTTGGTGGGCTTGGGTTATATTGGTGTAGACATTATTTTAGATAAGCATGCTGGGCCATTGATGTTGGAAATGAATGCACGCCCCGGCTTGAGTATTCAAATAGCAAATCAATGTGGGTTGTTGATTCGTTTAAGACAAATAGAAGCAATGCCTGAATTACCGAGTGATATTTCCGAACGAATTGCTTTAGCAAAAAGTCTATAAGCAACTTGTAGACGAAAAGCCCATCCTGACCCGCAAGATTTACAATTCAATAGCCCTGCTATAACTATTAAACTGTAAATTTATGTAAAAACAATGCTGTTGGCTGTTATTTGCAGTAGAATTTAGC
>Ga0233444_10001761_pt1 | contig 23807 bp, 22 predicted proteins | sample SI_124_October20_6_FD_182792 | JGI IMG/M metagenome (GOLD analysis project Ga0233444, IMG submission 182792) | Seawater microbial communities from Saanich Inlet, British Columbia, Canada - SI_124_October2016_10_MG | ecosystem: Environmental > Aquatic > Marine > Inlet | place: Canada: British... | reverse complement strand
ATAATTTTTTAATTTTTTTAGCTACTTGCTTTATATCTATATGAGTAGTTAAAGGTGACACAGAAAGATTATTGTTTCTTATTAGCATTACTTCAGAATTATTTTTAACATCAGATTTCGATGCTAAATACTCTGTTACACCAATTTTTTGCTTGTTTAATAGATTTTTATTTATAGCACAATTAATTATTCCCTTAACTTGTTCATTCAAAGCAGATTTATGAGCGTAATTTAATGAAGCTTGCACAAATTTTGAAGCATCACTTTTATTTACTTTAAAAGGATTAGAAAATTTGAGATCTATATTTATAATTTTTAACTCATTTCCCCCCCCTTTTTCATAAATATTTTTTACTTTTTTAATCCTCATCTTATAATTGTGAATCTTTAATTGTTTTGAAATCAATTTATAATTTGAAATTAAATAAATATTTTTTTTTAACGAATTATTAATTTTCATCCAGCTTTTGAAAATTAATTCTGAGTTTATGCTATTTGGATCTCCACCTACTATTATAATTTTATTCTTCATTTATACTGAATCAAACTTGAATTTTTTAATTTAGAAAGATAGCTGCCTGAATATAAGCTATATAGTTCATTTTCTTTTTTTTTTATTATATTAGTTTTAATTTTTTTAATATCCATATCTTCTTTTTTTGAAATTTTTTTATCGACTAACTTAAGAAATAAAATGCTGTTAGCGTTTTTAATTGGTTTGCTTATATCACCTTTGCTCATTTCTTTAATAATATTGTATATATTTTTTGATAATACATCTCCTCTCACCCAGCCTAGGTCACCTTTATTACTAGCAGATATAGAGATGCTATTTCTTTGGGCAGTATTTTCAAATCCAAATTCACTGATTTGTTGTTTTATACCACTAATTTTTTTCTTATCCGATTCTTCATTATCAGAAAAAATTTCAATTTCTGATAATTTATATTCCGTTATACTTTCTTTATTTTGTATTAGAAACATTAATTCTGCTTCAATTTCACTTTCATTAATATTAATTTTTTTATTATACTTTCTAAAAATCAATTCTCTCCAGTTTAATTCATCTTCAATTTCTTCAACATATAATTCAAAACTAAGACCATTCGTCCTAAATTTTTCTTTGAGACTATTTACATCATTTTTAGTAAATTGATTTAGGTATTCTCCTACTTTTAAATCTGAATTAGGAAAACTATGTTTAGATAACTCAATTTTTTTTATTTTTAAGTTTATTAAATTTTCCAAAGCTTGTGGTTTTATCTTATCAATATTAATTTGATTAATTTCTTCATTTGATAAAACAAGAGAGGTTAAAATTTTATTTTTTAATTCAAAACCAGTAATAATTTCATTTTCGACAAATACGATAATTTTATTATTAATCTTTCCTGATACTGTAGTTGAAAAGTTGAAAAAAATTATAAATATTAATATTTTAATTATATTCAATTTCATTGACCAAAAGAGGGTGAAGATACATTTCCAAAAGGTGTAAGTGTAACTTTAAACATTAATGAATTTTCTGGCTCAATTTCTGAGTCAGTATAATATTCACGTCTATAAACAATTCCAGCTCGCAAACAATCATTAAAATATTCATAACTTAAATTATAAAATTCCGATGAATTTGTGATTAAATTTCTTTTTGTTTCAAATGAAAACAATCCATTTTTCTTAGTAGTGTAATCAAGTTTGGTCTTAACATATTCTTGTATTCCTATATGTTTATCTTCCTGTAAATAGCTCCAATCAATATTAACAACATTTAAATCTAAAGATGTTCCGATTTCACTGTAGTTGAGTTCTCTAAAATTTTGATCAATATTAAAATTATACTTTAAATCAATTTTATCACTTAATTCATATTTGGAAGAGCCCACTATATCTGAGAGTTTTTCATCTAGACCTGTTTTTGTAGGCATTTTTTTATTTTCTTTTTCATTAACTACTTGCGCTATTGAAAAATCAAAATCTTTTTTATCTTTTTTTAATTTATAATCAAAACCAATGGTGCTACTCAAACCAGTCTCAAAATTATTAATATTATTTAACCTATTGATGCTAAAAGCACCGATTGGCTCCAGTCTTGATCCATTTATTTCATTTCTCATGCTGCCTGGTGAGTATCTTAAAAGAATTTTAGGTGTTAAATAATGGTTGGTATTATTGTTATTTTTTTGAAGATCGACTTGTGTCAAATACCCTAAAGCCCCAAATAATTCACTATTTGCTTCCTCTTTATATAAATCTACGTTGTTAGCCTCATAATTAATATTTTTAAAATTTCCAAAAACTTGTCCCTTTAAACCTGATTGGTAATTTATTTCTTTTGAACTCCAGTTAAAATCGTTTACTAGAAAGTTAGTAAATTTGTTCGTGTCATATTGATGAATTTTATAGTTTGTTTGAAGGTCTAAGTTACCTAATTGCTCATCGTTAAACAAATTTTTCTCTAAAGTTACCTCTGGTAAAATATATTCATATTTATCATCATAATCATTTTTTAAAGTTTCATATACACTTGCATTTAAACCTAAAAAAATATCATCATTTTCATGTATAAAGTTTACAGAATTTTCCAATGTACTTGTATTGTAATCAACAATGCTAGAGTCAATTTTATACAGTTTTAAATATTTATCCTCGGAGACATGTTGAACCGAAACACTTAAAGAACTTTCCGAATCATTTTTGTTCTTAAAATTTTTAATAAAACTTGAAAAAAAATGAGATTTATCTCCGGCCTTTTTCTTTGAATTTGTTTTTTTATAACCTTCTGTATGACCAAAATCAGCAAATAAGGTAGCATTATTAAAAGCTTGATGATATTCACCAAGAAATAAAGGATTTTCTTTGGCAAATAATTTATTTGTTAAAGTAAAGTTTTTGTCTTTATTTACTGCCCAAAAATAAGGAATTGTTATTTCTTCTCCTAAGTTTTTACTATCAGAGAAAGAGGGCGGTAAAAATCCAGATCTACGATCTACATTTGGATCTGGGTGAGATAATTTAGGAATATAAAAAACTGGAATATCATAAATTTTTATTACAGCATTGTCGTAGTAAATGGTTTTTTTTGTATTATCGTGTCGCATTTTAGAGGCCTGAATAGACCAAGGAGGACATTTATCGTTTTCTCTATAATCGCATAATGTAAATATACTTTTATCAAAAGTACTTGTATTATTGTTTATCTTAGTTGTATTGGAAAATATACGGGGTTTATTTTTGGCATTAATTTTGAAATCCTCATTATTTATAAAAGCTTTTGTATCTGTACCGAGAATTTCTTTTTTCTTTGTATCGATATAAATTTGAGAAAATTCATATAAATTATCAAGCTTGTCCTCTATTTTTATATATCCAATTGATTTAAAAATGCTTTTACTAATTTGATAGTCAAAATTATCTAGATAAATTTTATTATCTTCTTGATCAGTTATAATTGCACTATTATTTGATTTAATAAAATTCTCTTTATTATCATAAGTTATATTTTCACCTTCTATTACATATTTTTCAGTCGTAATAATCTTTGTTGGTCCCTTACTTTTAAGAATTTTATCCTTTTCTTTATATTCTGCATAATTTGTTTCTATAATATTATTTTCATTATCTGTCGCAATAATATTTCTTTTTAAAATGATAAGTCCTAATTTTTTATCATATTCGGCGTAATCACTTTTTATTTTATTATTATCTTTAGTTGTAATTACTACATCATTCTCGAAAATAGAAATTTTTTTATTTTTATCAAACAACATATTTCTAGATTCTATCAAAACATTTTCCGCCAAAAGCATTTTGTTTAGGAATAAGAAAAATAATAAAAAGGTAAAAAATTTATTTTTCATTAATTTGAAGCACTCCAATAAATGTAAATAAACTTAATGCTATAACAGGTACCCAAATAGATAGAATTAATGGAATTCTACCTGTTTGACCCAAGGCAATAGATAAGTCTTTTAAATAAAAAATGATCACAACTGTTATTAGACCTAAAACTATAAATCTAAAGTTATCAGATCTTTTTAAAGTATTTAATGTTAAAATAGCTGCTAAAGCAGTCATCAAAAGTAAAAAAAAGGGTAAAGTTAACATCGAGTGCAAACTTTGATTTAAAAAAGTCTCATTATATCCTTTATTTATTAAGTTTTTACGTTTTAAAATAAGATCTATAAAAGACATAGTGTCAAAGTTTTTAAATAAACTAGTAATTTTTTCATAATTATAGATTGAATAGATTTGATAGTTGTCAATATTTGTTTTCTTAAAAACGCCATCTGATATCTTAAAAATCATTACTTCTTCGAGTAACCAATTGTTATCCCTTATATTTGCTTTTTTTGCAGAAATCTTTTCAATAAGATTTGAGTTATTATCTAAATGAAAAATTGTTACTCCAATTAAATTGTCACCATCTGGATTTTCAGCAGATATTATTCTCTGTTTAAATTTTAAATTTTCTTTAATCCACAATCCATTTTTATTAAATGTAACTAAATGATCAATATCTCTCGAATAATTTGATTTTGTTTTTTCGTAATATTTTGCCATAGATGAAGTTATAGGATTAGCAAAAAATAAAATTAACCAACCCATAATAAAAGATGTTATAGCTAAGATGAAAAAAATTTTTAAATTTGAATAACCAAATACTTTTAGAGTTAAAAGATCTCTATTATTCCTAATACTTAGCATAAACCACATACTTGAGATAAAAATAATAAACGGTAAAATTTTTAAAATCATACTAGGTATAAAAATACTAGTTAATATTAATGGTTCTAGAATACCCACATTAAGATTTTTAAAAAATTCAATTTCTTCAAACAAATTTAATATTACTCCAAAGCAGTAAAAAACTAACACCACGATAAAAAAAGTTTTTAAGAAATTTTTTAATAAATAATGAAAAAAAATATTATTCATAATTTTTAGCCTCTTTAGAAAATTTTAAAATTAAAAAAAAATAAAAAATAAGCAATAATAAAAAAGGAAATAGGAAAAAAAATACAATTAAAGTATCATAAATTCCTGTATACCTCACAATTAATTCAGCGCTTAAAAGCAGAATAAAACTAAGAAGAAAAATTATAGATCTATTTGTTTGTTTTTTATCCGTTTTTATCAATAAAAAAGAACACAGCAAAGCAACTACAGGAATATATAAAGGAAGAATAATTCTTCTACTTAGATTTGGAATAATTTCTTTTTTAAAATCCTGATTACATATTTCGCTTTTTATAGAATTTTTTGTAAAACAATTTATAAGTTTTAATGTAGGCAATTCTTGTAGTTTTGGTTTTTTTATAGTTGTTGTACTTAAGCCACTTAAATCGACGTTAAGCTGCTCAAATTTAATTATCTCAGTATCTGTACCATTATTTTTTGAAGATATTATTTGACCATCAAATAAAAAAATTTTTTGACTCTCAATAAAACCATTATTTGCAACTATAGTAGTATTATTTGTTGAAGTAGTATTAGATGATAAATTTTTAAGAACATTATTCTTATCATTCAAGAATATATTTTGAAGTTCATTATCAAATTTTTTTTCAACAAAAAAAGTAAACCCTTTAAAAGAGTCACTAAATTCTTGTGTTCTCACTGTTGGTAAAAATGAGTTTAAGTTATCTTGAGATAATAATTGTCTCGACTTATTTAATGCCAGAGGAGATAAAAAAGTAGAAAATATAAGATAGAAGGCAGTAATTGTTATTGATACACAAATAAATAAATTAACAACTTGAATTTTTTCTACTCCGGAAGTCCATAAAATAATAAACTCACTATCTTGAGAATGTTTAACTATGAATAATGTTAATGCCACTAAAAAAGATAACGGTATAAATTTGGGAGCAATACCAAAAAGGTTCAGCAATGAGTATTGAAAATATGTGAGAACAGGATAGCCATTTTCTACAATTAATTCTAAAAAACTTACTGCTCTCACAGTGAGGGCCACTAATGATAAACCGAATAATATTATTAGAAACGTCTTAATGATTTCTATAAAAAAGTTTTGATAAATTTTGTTTTGTAGCATTGTATTTTGAGGTATATAATTAATGTAACTTTAGTTAAAACTCAACCTATGATAGTACAGTATGACAAACTTTCCATTGAATTATCATATTTTTGATCATATATACCATTCAACTCTATTAGGAGAACGTTTAAAAATTTATGTCTATTAAAATCAACTACTTAAAGAAAATGACTGGAAAATCCTCAGGTAATCTAGTTCTATTTTGTGATGAAAAATTCAATATTAATAGTTTGAAAAAATATCTGTCTAATTCTGAGTCTACTTACATAAATGATTTGCTAAAAACGAGTGATTTAAAAAAAAATTTGTTTGTTTATGAGTTAAATTCAAAAAAAAAAATTATTTTGATTTCAATAAAAAAAGACTTAAAAAGTTTTGATGTAGAAAATTTAGGTGCTGAATTTTATGGTCGCATAAACTATGGAAAGAATAGCGAGTATTATATAAACTCCGACAGCATAATTGGCAAACACGAAAATTTCATAGGTTATTTTCTTCACGGATTTAAACTGAAATCATATGAGTTTAATAAATATAAAACTAAAAAAGAAAAAAGAATTATCTCAATAAATGTTTTTGGAATTAAAAATAAACCATCAACTCAAATTCAATTAAAATTTAAAGCTTTAGAAGATGGTACTTTTTATGCAAGAGATTTAGTTTCTGAACCTGGGAACATACTACACCCTGATGAATATGCTAAAAGATTAAATTCTCTTAAGAAAGATGGTTTAAAAGTTACTATATATGATGAAAAAAAATTGAAAAAAATGGGTATGCATTCTTTACTTGGTGTAGGAATGGGAAGTATCAGAGGATCTTATCTTGTAACAATGGAGTGGAATGGAGCAAAAAATAATTCTAAACCTTTAGCGTTTGTTGGAAAGGGAGTTACTTTTGATACCGGTGGTTACTCATTAAAACCAGCCAGATTTATGGAAGATATGACTTATGACATGGCAGGGTCTGCAGCCGTAGTAGGTTTAATGAAAAATTTGGCATTAAGAAAAGCAAAAATTAATGCTGTTGGTGTTGTAGGGCTTGTGGAAAACATGGTAAGTGGAGATGCTCAAAGACCTGGAGATATTGTTAAATCGTATAGTGGTAAAACCATAGAAGTATTAAATACTGATGCAGAAGGTAGATTAGTTTTGGCAGATGCAATAACTTTTACTGAAAAAAAATTTAAACCAAAATTTATGGTAGATTTAGCAACTTTAACTGGCGCAATCATAGTTTCCTTGGGGTCAGAATATGCTGGGCTTTTTTCAAACAACGATAATTTATCTAAACAAATTTTAAATGCAGGTGAAAAAGTTGAAGAAAAATTGTGGAGAATGCCTCTTCATAAAAATTACGATAAACTTATAAATTCTAAAAATGCAGATATGCAAAATATAAATTACGTAGGAGGAGCAGGCTCTACAACAGCAGCTCAATTTTTACAAAGATTTGTTCTTAACAAAACACCATGGGCACATTTAGATATTGCTGGTATGGCTTTTTCAAAATATGGAGGTGCATTAAATTCAGGCGGTGCTACAGGTTTTGGGGTAAGGCTGTTAAATCAATTAATTCAGGATAATTATGAGTAACGAACAAACACTCTCGATAATAAAACCTGATGCTGTAGAAAGAAATTTAGCTGAGAAAATTAAAAATATTTTTCTAAAAAATAATTTAAAAATAAATGAAAGTAAAAAAATTCATATTACAAAAGATGAAGCATCAGAGTTCTATAGAGTTCATCAATCAAAACCTTTTTATAATGATTTATGTGCTTATTTGTCATCTGGACCGATTGTAGTGATGATTTTAGAGGGCGAAAATGCAGTACTGGCGAATAGAAAGCTAATGGGTGCTACAAACCCAAAAGAGGCTGAGGAGAATACCATAAGAAAATTATATGGAATTTCAATAGACAAGAATTCAGTACACGGATCAGACTCAATAGAAAACGCAAAAAAAGAAATTAATTTTTTTTTTAAAAGTTAATTATTTCTAAAAATTTTGATTATAGCTTCTGGAAATATTTTATACTCTAATTTTTGAGTTTTTTGTTTAAGAGTTTTTTCATTATCTTGGTCATTAATAAAAAAACTTTTTTGAGCTACTATGGTACCGTTATCTAATTTTTCATCAACATAATGAACAGTGCAACCAGTTTTTTTTTCTTTATTTTTAATTATTCTTGAAAAAGTATTAAGTCCCTTGAATTTTGGCAAAAGAGACGGATGGATGTTGATAATTTTTTTTCCAAATTTTTCAATAAAAGTTTTTGATATAATTTTCATATATCCAGCTAGACATATGAAAGATATCTTATTTTTTTTTAAGATTTGAATAAGTAAATTTTCGTAATTTCTCAATTTTGTATTTATGATAAAATACGGTATTGAATTTTTTTTGGCATAAATAATTCCATATGCATTTTTATTATTAGAGATAATCAATTTTATACAAATTGGAAAATTATTATCTCTGGAACGGATTATTAAATTTTTTAGATTCGAACCTTGACCTGAAATAAACACACAAGCATTTTTTTTTACCATATTAAAGAATTAGACAAATTAACGTTTTTTTTACTCTTTGAAATAAAACCGATTTCATAAGGAGTAAATTGTTTTGAAAAAAATTTTTTAATTTTTGAAACGTTTTTTTTAGAAACAACTAGACAAAATCCAATTCCACAATTAAAAGTTTTTATCATTTCTTTATCAGAAATATTTTTACTTTTTAGCCACTTAAAAATTTTTGTCGTTTTAATTTTAGAAAGATCGATATTAATAGTAAAACCATCAGGCACAGACCTTAATAAATTTTCAATTAAACCACCCCCAGTTATGTGAGCAGCAGAATTAATAAGATTTTTTTTTGTTAACTTTAAAATTTCTTTTGTATAAATTTTTGTAGGTTTAATAATTTCTTTTTTTAAATCATTTGAGATTTTATTTTTTTTTAAAATAGATCTTACTAAAGAATAACCGTTAGAATGTATTCCATTAGAAGGAATAGCTAAAATTATATCATTTTTTTTCACTTTTTTTTTGTTAAGAATATTTTTTTTTGAAACTACGCCTACGCTAAAACCAGCCAAATCAAATTTTTCTGTAGAATAAATACCTGGCATTTCTGCAGTTTCCCCACCAATTAGTTTACAGTCAGATAACTTACATCCTTGAAAAATTCCTTTGATAATTGATTTAGTTTTCTTTAAGTTTAGTTTACCTGTAGCAATATAATCTAAAAAAAATAATGGTTTTGCGCCCTGTACAATTAAATCATTTACACACATTGCAACTAAATCTATTCCAATTGTGTCAAATTTTTTAAATTTATTTGCCAAATCAATCTTGGTACCAACACCATCTGTGCACGCAACTATAACAGGGTCTTTAATTTTAAGTTTACTAATATCAAATAAAGATCCAAAACCCCCAATAACCTCCTTATCAAAAGAGTTTCTCGTTTTTTTGACATCTTTTTTAGATAAATTAGAAATGTATTTAACTAATTTATTTGCTAATGAAATATCTACGCCACTTTTTTTATAACTATTATTTATTTTTTTCATTAATAAATGATATTTAACTATTTATGAATTCTTATAAATTAATATTAATTACTTTAATTGTTTTTTTGAAAACTGGAAATGTTTTGTCAAATACAAGCATATTTCATGTTAATAATATTGAGGTAGAAAAAAAGGATAAAATTAGTAACGAGGAGCTAGCTAATCAAGCCATTAAAAAAGGTTTTAACGAGCTTATAAATAAAATTTTATTAGAAGTAGATAAAAAAAAATTAAATCAACTAAAACTTTCAGAAATTAAAGAATTAGTTACATACTATCAAGTTGTGAATAAAATAAATGATAATATCGAAAGTAAAAAAATTAATTTTAATATTACATTTGATAAAGACAAATTTCACGATCTATTTTATAAAAGAGGAATTTCCTATTCTGAAATTGAAAATAAAGAATTATTTATTTTACCAATATTAAAAAAAGGAGATCAAATTTTTATTTATAATAAAAATTTTTTTTATGATGAGTGGAATGACTCAGATAATTTGGAATTAATAGAATTTATTCTTCCACTAGAAAATATTGAAATTATTCAAAACGTTAATGAGAATAAAGATAATTTATTAAATTTAGAGTTAAGCTACTTATTTAAGGAATATGCAGGAAAAAATATAGCCCTAGTCTTAATTGAAGATAATAATGCAAAAGAAGAAAAAATATATTTTAAGACTGAAATTTTAGGAAAAAACATTGTCAAAAATATTATTATAAAAAGACTTAATTCGTCCGAAGAGATATTTTATAAAAAAATAATTTCAGAAATTAAATATGAAATAACTAATTTAATTAAATCACAAAATTTAATTGATATTAGAGTGCCCTCTTTTTTAAATGCTAAGGTTCAAGTTACTAAGAAAAGTAATTTAGTAGAATTAAACTCGAGGCTAAAAAAAATTGACTCAATTGAAAATGTTTATATTCAAGAATTTAACAATAATACAATTTTCTTGAAAATAAAATATTTAGGTAAAATAGATAAGATAATTAGACAATTGAGAAAACAAAATATAATTTTAAGTTTAATGGGAGAAGAATGGAGTATTAAGATTATTTAATGAGTCAATTATCATTTAAATTTCCATTTAAAATAAAATACTTTGAACAAGATTTTTATGTTTCTAGTAGTAACTTTTCTGCATATAGATTAATTGAAAGTTGGCCAAACTGGCCAGGTAAATGGCTAAACGTATTTGGCGCAAGAGGTTCAGGAAAAACTCATTTATCAAAAATATTAGAAAAAAAAATTAAAACTGTAAAATTAATAGAAGCAGAAAATATTGATAATAAGACTATAGAAAGACTGGAAGATTTCGAATGTTTAATCATAGATAATTATAATAATAACATCAAAGAAGAATTACTTTATTCAATTTTAAATCAGTCAAAACAACTGGAAAACTATATAGTCATAAATACTGTTCCTTCATTAAAAGAATTAAATTTCAACCTCAATGATCTGAAATCTAGACTAAATAGTTTTATTTTTATAGGCATTGAATTACCAACAGATGATTTACTACAAGTAATTATATCAAAATCTTTTTCTGATAATCAGATAAGTCTTGATCCTAAGATAACCAAATATATAATTAAGAATGTTGAAAGATCTTATGAAAAGATATTTAAATTTCTAAAAGATATAGATGATTTGTCTTTATCGACTGGAAAATCTATAAATATTAATCTAATAAAAAAAATATTAAAATAATGACTAAATATAGAACTCATAAATGCTCTGATTTAAATGAAAAAGAAATTAATAAAATTGTGCATTTATCAGGTTGGCTTCATAGAAAAAGAGACCATGGAAATTTATTATTTATTGATCTTAGAGATCATTATGGAATAACTCAGTGTGTAATAGAAAACAATAACAATTATTTTCCAATATTAGAAAAGTCAAAACCGGAGACTGTTTTAAAAATAATTGGTAAAGTTGTGAAAAGAGCAAAAGGCACAGAAAATTTAGATTTAAAAACTGGCCAGATTGAAGTCTCAATCCAGTCAGTAGAAATTTTGTCTAACGCCAAAGAGTTACCAATACCAGTTTTTGGAGAACAAGATTACCCAGAGGATATTAGGTTAAAATATAGATTTTTAGATCTTAGAAGAGATGAGATGCATAAAAATATTATTTTAAGATCAAAAGTAATTTCTTTTATAAGATCAGAAATGTTTAAATTAGAATTTTTAGAATTTCAAACACCGATATTAACTTCCTCTAGCCCTGAAGGAGCAAGAGATTTTCTAGTACCAAGCAGATTAAATCCAGGAAAATTTTATGCATTACCTCAAGCACCACAGCAGTTTAAACAATTAATTATGGTCTCTGGTTTTGATAAATATTTTCAAATAGCTCCTTGTTTTAGGGATGAAGATGCTAGAGCTGATAGAAGCCCAGGAGAATTTTACCAACTTGATTTAGAAATGTCATTTGTAGAACAAGAGGATGTTTTTCAAGTAGTAGAAAAATTAATGATAAATTTATTTAAAAAATTTTCATCTAAAAAAATATTAAATGAAAAATTTCCAAGAATTCCCTATCAAGAAGCAATGATAAAATATGGAACTGATAAACCAGATTTAAGAAATCCACTAATTATTCAAGATATCACTAATATTTTTCACAGAGAAGATGTTAAATTTGATATTTTTAAAAAATTAGTAAAATCTGGGTCAATAGTAAGAGCAATAATTACGAAAAACACCAAGGATCAACCAAGAAGTTTTTTTGATAATATTGATAAATGGGCAAAAGAGCAGGGTGCATCCGGACTAGCTTATTTTACGATTGAGAAAGATGATGAATTGAAAGGCAAAGGTCCTGTTGGAAAATTTTTTAGTGAAGATTCATTAAAAGAAATAATGAAAACATGTGGTGCAGATGTTGGAGATAGTATTTTTCTAGCTTGTGGCACTGAAAAAGAAATTGAAAAAATTCTTTCCCTAGGTAGAGATAAAATTGCAAATAGTTTGAAGATAATAGATGAAAGCAAATTTGCTTTTTGTTGGATTGTTGATTATCCAATGTATGAGTTTGATGATAATTCAAAAAAAATAATTTTTAGTCATAATCCTTTTTCTATGCCACAAGGAAATATTAACAAATTAAATTTTGATAAACCACTTGAAATCAAAGCATATCAATATGATATTGTTTGTAACGGTGTTGAGCTTTCCTCAGGCGCTATAAGAAATCATATTCCGGAATTAATGTATAAATTATTTTCGATGGCTGGTTATAGCGAAAATGATGTTAACGAAAAGTTTAGCGGTATGATTAATGCTTTAAGCTATGGAGCACCACCACACGGTGGTATTGCACCAGGTATAGATAGAATTGTGATGTTATTAGCAGAGAAGGAGAATATAAGAGAAGTAACCTTATTTCCAATGAACCAGAATGCACAAGACTTGATGATGAAAGCTCCTTCAGAAATTGACGAAAAACAACTAAAAGAATTAAGTATTAAAAAAGATATTAAAAAAAGTTAATTTTTAGTTTTAAGATTTATTCTAACGTCTGAAAGATCTACAAGTTTTTCTTCATAGTTACTTCTTACAAAACCCTTAGAAGTAATGTTTTTAACAATTTTTAAGAATTTATCTTCACCATCATCGATATCTATATTTTTAGAACTTGCTATTGAGGGTGTATGTGCCAAATCTTCTTTACCTAAGTATGAGATAGCTAATTCTCTAAAAACATAATCTAAAATAGAGGATGCGCTTAAAATTCTATCATTACCAATGACGTTTCCAGATGGTTCAAATTTAGTATCAATAAATGCATCAACATATTCCTCTAAAGGAACTCCGTATTGTAAACCTAAAGAAATAGCTATAGCGAAGTTGTTCATCATTGCTTTAACTAATTCACCTTCTTTGTTTGTATCAATAAAAATCTCACCAATTTTACCATCATCATACTCACCAGTATGGAGGTAAACTTTATGATCTCCTATCTGGGCTTTTTGAATGTAACCCTTTCTTCTATCAGGCATTTTAAATCTTGCGTTATTTTTATTTTTTATATTATCTAAATTTTTAAATTTATCATTTTTAGCGTTATCTGCTATTTTACTAATAACACTTTCATTAACTGATTTTTCTACGTTAGTAATATCTTTTTTTTCACTTTTCTTATCACCAACTTTTTTGGTTTTACGGTTATTAAGTTTTACGTCAATTACCTCAACATCTCCATCAGTTCTTTGGTCTATTTTGGATAGTTCTTTATCATTTAAATTGTCTAAGGTATGGACCGTTTTAAATGAACAAGTGTAGTAAGTTTCAACTATGAATTTTTTCATATATAAATGGAATCTATTAATATAAAGATATATATATTAATTTTTACTAGTGTCTATTGTATATTGATACAATTCAGAATTGTGTGGATTTAAAATATTAAAAATATGAATTTAAATATTATTTTTACTTGGTGGAAAAGGCAAACCTTCGGTACTTTTTTAAAAACATTATTTTATGGAAATTATGTTGGTAAAGATGAATTTGGAAATAAATATTATAAAAGTAGAAAAAATGAAAGATGGGTAATTTATTCAAGCGATATAGAGGCAACAAATATTACTTCAGACTGGTTTTTGTGGATTCACCATACTACAGACAAGATTCCATTAGAAAAAGATAAAAAATATTCTTGGCAAAAAAAACATTTAAAAAATCAAACCGGTACAGAAAATAGTTACAAACCAATAAAAATTAGAAAAAATGGTATTCAAAAAAAATATGAAACTTGGAAATAAAATAATCTTTCTTTTTATTCTGTTTATTTTTTTTCATAACTTGTCATTTGCTGAAGACAAAATTATAAGCACTCCTTTGATAAATTTAAATGAAATTAAACCTAGTTTTGAAGAATCGAATGAAGAAAATGATGTTTTACCATCAAATCAAAGTATTAAAGAAAAGAAAAAATTAAAAAACTCTTCCAAAACTTCTCACGCTACATTAATAGGATTGGATAAAATTACAGCTAAATCATCTGAACTTGTTGTTAATTTAAATGAAGTTAAAAAATTTGGAGTTCTAGAAATTAAAATCTTAAAATGCGGGAAGGTAAAAATACATAATAGACTAGATGATGTTGCATATATGCAAGTTAAGGACCTCACTAAAAATGAAAATGAAAAAGTTTTTATATTTAATGGTTGGACTTTTGCTTCAGACCCTAGCTTGACTCCTTTCGACCATGCAATTTACGATTTGCAACTCATAAATTGTGATAATATTTAGTAAAATTTTTCTTTAGCTAGCCAATTAGTGTCAAATTCTGAATTAATAAATTTTTTGTGTTTTAAAATTTTTTTGTGTAAATCAATGGTAGTTGTAATTCCCTCAAGCACAAATTCATCTAATGATCTCAAAGTTCTTTGAATTGCTTCCGTTCTATTTCTTCCTTTACAAATAACTTTTGCAATTAAACTGTCGTAATAAGGAGTAATTTTGCAACCTTGGAAAATGGAACCATCAACTCTTGTTCTAAAGCCCGAAGGTTGGTGACATACTGAAATTGTGCCAGGACTTGGCTGAAAATCAAGAGCAGGATTTTCTGCATTTATTCTGCATTCAATTGAATGGCCTCTGGGGTCTATATCAGTCTGGTTAAGAGCAGTATTACCTGAAAATGCTATCCATAATTGCTCTTTAACTATATCAATCCCAGTTTGTACTTCTGTGACTGGGTGTTCTACCTGAACTCTGGTATTCATTTCTAAAAAATAGAATTTTCCATTTTCATAAATAAATTCTACTGTTCCAGCACCTTCATAATTAATTTGTTCTACCATTTTGACTGTTTTTTCTAAAAGATCTTTTCTTTGATCATCGGTTAAAACTGGACTAGGTGTTTCTTCAATTAGTTTCTGATGTCTTCTTTGTACAGAGCAGTCTCTTTCTCCTAAATGAACGGTCTTATTTTTTCCTGACATTATTTGAACTTCTATATGTCTTGGATTTTTAAAGTATTTTTCAATGTAAAGTTCATCATTATTAAAAAATTTTTTAGCTTCAGTTTTTGCTGTTAAAAATAAATTATCCATTTGGCTTTCATCCTCAACTATTTTCATACCTTTTCCACCTCCACCACCTGCGGCCTTAATAAGTACTGGGTAACCAATTTCTTTACATAAAGATTTTGCTTCTGAAACAGATTTTACTCCTCCTTCTGACCCCTCAATTATTGGTAAACCATATTTTTTAGCTATTCTTTTTGCTTCAATTTTATCTCCCATCTTTGATATTATTTCAGCACTTGGACCTATAAATTTTATTCCATGTTTGTTAACTATCTCAGAAAATTTAGCATTTTCTGATAAAAATCCATAGCCAGGATGTATTGCTTCTGCTCCAGTTAAGTCAACCGCAGACATAATTGATGAAATATTTAGATAACTATTTTGTGGTTGGTGTGAACCTATACAAACACTTTCATCAGCTAATCTTACATGCATGGAGTCTGCATCAACATCCGAATGCACGGCGACAGTTCCGATACCCCATTCTTTGCAAGCCCTGATAACTCGAACAGCAATTTCACCTCTATTAGCTATTAAAACTTTTTTGAACATTAAATTTTTACTTAAGAAGAACTAAAGTTTGACCAAACTCTACTGGTTGACCATCCTCAACTAATACTTTTTTTATTTCACCGTCTACTGTTGAAGGGACATGATTCATTGTTTTCATAGCCTCAACAATCATTACAGTTTGACCCTTTTTTATTTTATCGCCCACTTCTATAAATTTTTTTGCACCTGGCTCTGCAGCTAAGTATGCTGTTCCTATAATTGGTGATTTAACTCGTATTCCATCACTATCATCTGTAGATTTTAAAACAGTCTTATTAGGAGAAACAATTGCGCTAACTTTAGTTTGTTCACTAATTTTAGAACCTCGAGAAACTTTAATTTTAGTTGATCCATCTTGATATTCTAACTCTGTTAAAGAAAATTCTTTTAAATTATCAACAAGTTCTTTAATTAATTTTTTGTCTATTTTCATTTGTCTAAAAATTTATTCATCGATCTCAATGCCATTATATAGCCGTCAGCTCCGAAACCGCAAATAATTCCTTTAGCTAATTTGCTTATTAAAGATTTATGCCTGAATTCTTCCCTATTGTAAATATTGCTTATATGCAATTCAATAATTGGTATTTTAAGTATTTTTAAAGCATCATGTATAGCTATAGATGTGTGCGTATAACCCCCAGCATTAATAATCAGCCCTTGTTGTTCATTCCTCGAACTCTGTATTTTTTCAACAATCTCTCCCTCCATGTTGGATTGGAATAAAGAAAGAGCTATATTATTATTGCTAGCAAATTCTTTACAGTTTTTTTCAATATCTTTTAAAGTAAAATTTCCGTATTGATTTACCTCTCTCTCACCTAAAAGGTTGAGATTTGGTCCATTAAGAATTATAATTTTATTCATCAATATCTATTATTATTACTGATTAGCTGAATTATGGCAAAAATACAATTAAATGGAAAAAAAATTTCAATCAAATCAAACTCCTCGATTTTAGATTTGTTAAAGAAATATAAGCTGATAAACAAAAAAATTGCTATTGAACATAACGGAGTCATTGTACCTCAAATACGTTTTAAAAAAAAATTTTTAAAAAATGATGATAAAGTAGAAATTGTTCATTTTATCGGGGGAGGTTAAAATGATGGTAGATAAATTTAAAGTTGCAGGTAAATTTCTTAAATCTAGACTAATTGTTGGAACAGGAAAATACAAAAACTTTTCTGAAACTGCTAAAGCAATAGAGTCATCAGGAGCTGATATGGTTACTGTTGCTGTGAGAAGAGTAAATATTTTAGATAAAAAAAAACCAATTTTGACAGATTATCTTAATCCCAAAAAAATAATTTTTTTACCTAATACAGCCGGATGTTTTAATTCTAAAGATGCTTTAAGAACACTTAGATTAGCTAGAGAAATGGGAGGGTGGAAGTTAGTTAAATTAGAAGTTTTAGGAGACAAAAAAACTCTCTATCCAAATATGATTGAAACAATTACATCTACAAAGACTCTTGTAAAAGAAGGTTTCAAAGTGATGGTATATTGCACGGATGATCCTTTGTTAGCAAAAATATTAGAAGATAGTGGTGCTTCAGCTATTATGCCGTTAGCTTCGCCAATAGGATCCGGATTAGGTTTGCAAAATAAAATTAATATATCTCTCATAATTAAGCAATCTAAGGTTCCTGTAATTGTAGACGCAGGTATAGGAACAGCGTCAGATGCTACAGTCGCAATGGAATTAGGTTGCGACGGTGTTTTAGTTAATAGCGCAATAGCGAAAGCAAAAAATTCAGTTTTAATGGCTAAAGCTTTTAAGGATGCTGTTATTTCTGGTCGAAATTGTTTCTTAGCGAAAAGGATGCAAAAGAATTATTTTGCGTCTGCGAGTTCTCCAAAAAAAGGTTTAATTTAACTTTTCTTTTTTCTTCTAATCCACAAAGTTCTTAGTTTACTTTTTGGTTTAATTTTCTTGGTATCCTTTTTAATTTTTTTTGTTTCTTTTTTTTCTTTTGTAACTTTTTTGTTTATTTTATTATTTTGTAAGATTTTAGTGATATTTTCTATTGTGTTTATAACTTTTTTTGATTTATTCAAAAGTTCTATCTTATATTCTGGAATAATTAATTTTTCATCTGATATTAAATCTATCTTAAATAAATATTTTTTTTGAAAATATTTTAACTCCTCAAAAAAATTAGTTTCAATAAAAATTTTAACTTTTTCAGGTATATAAGTTTTTATTATCTTAACTTTATCAGTAAATGCTAAATGTTGAATCTTTTTTAAAATTTTTTGAGCAAAAGAACCTAATGAAAGTTGAGTTTCCCATTTAATCGAACCTTCTCGTAATCGTTGCCTAGTCATCTCAAGTAGTCCAAAATTACTTATCCTACCAATTTGAATTCTGGCTCTATCTTTTTTTATACTTTCTTTCATTTTTTTTTCTACCATTCGTCTGTTGTAAAAATTTAACATGTCTATAAAGTCAACTACTATTAAGCCAGATAGATCTCTTAATTTAATTTGATGAGCTATTTCAGCTGCAGCTTCAATATTTGTGTTTAATGCAGTTTTTTCTATGTTAGTCTGTTTAGTTGATTGTCCAGAGTTTATATCAATTGCAACCAAAGCTTCAGTTGGGTTTATTACTAAGTAACCTCCTGATTTTAATTTAACAGTAGGCTCAAATATATTTATAAGTTCTTTTTCGATATTTGCGTCATGAAAAAGTGGTATTTTTCCTCTATATTTTTTTATATTTTTAACATTTTTAGGCGTTAATTCTTTCATAAATTTCTTTGCTTTTTGATAAGCCTCATTGCCTTCAATGTAAACATTTTTAGTTTCATTGTCATATGTATCTCTCAAAGTTCTTTTTATTATATCTCCTTCTTCATAAACCAAAGACGGAGCATTAGACTCTAAAGCCTTATCCCTTATTTCTTCCCAAGTTTTTAACGTATTTTGAAAATCTTTTTCTATTTCATTTTTTGTTTTATTTGCTCCAGCGGTTCGCACAATTACTCCCATACTCTTTGGTATATTTATTTGATTAAGAATACCTCTTATTTTTTGTCGATCAGAAGAATTAAAAATTTTTCTAGAAATTCCACCCCCTTTTGGAGTGTTAGGCATTAAAACCATATATTTACCAGCTAAAGAAATAAAAGTTGTAAGAGCAGCTCCTTTTTGACCTCTTTCTTCTTTAATAACTTGTATTAGAATTACTTGACCAGGTTTAATTACTTCTTGAATTTTATAACGCTTAATCCCAAATGAAGATTTAACCTCTTCTCTAAAATCTTTTTTTTCAATTTCCCCATTTTTGCTATTGCTAGAGTTATCTGGTATGTTATTTTCAACTTCAGTTGCGTTGTTTTCTTGAGAAACATCTATTACTTTGTCCTTTAAATCTTCTCTTATTTTTTCCTCTACAATTCTTATTTTTTCTTTGTCCTCAGATGGTAGCTGATAATAGTCAGATTGAATGTCATTAAATGCTAAAAAACCGTGTCTCTCCCTACCAAAATTTACAAAGGCCGCCTGCAAAGATGGCTCGACCCTGCTGATTGTAGCTAAATATATATTATTTTTAAAATTTAAATTATTTTTGTCTTCAAACTCGTACTCTTCGATTGAATGATCTGATTTAAGAACAATACGCGTTTCGTTTGGATGCGATGCATCAATGTATAAATTTTTTTCCATTTTAAATGAATTCCTTTAAGTATTTTGAAATTTTTAAGTTTAAACTTAGTCATAATTTAATATTATACAATTTTATGAACAATTACAGTTATTTAAGTTTGTTATGCCTCAAGAAAGTCAAATTTTTTATCAATAAAGTGGTTAAATGTTTAAATTTGTTAATTTTTCAATAAAATTTGTAATTGTATTTGCAATTGTAGCCTTATTTTTCTTGCTATCGACTTTATGGTATTTCTCTATAGGCCTTCCTGATTATAAAAAATTATCAAATTATCAACCGCCTATATCAAGCAGAGTATACTCAGAAGACGGAAAGTTAATAGCTGAGTACGCTTTACAGAAAAGGTTATTTGTTCCATATCAATCTATACCTGAAAAAGTTATTAATTCATTTCTTTCTGCAGAAGACAAGAATTTTTTTAATCATCCAGGAGTTGATGCGAAAGGGATTTTGAGAGCTGTAATAAAAAATTTAAAAAATATATCACAAAATAAAAGATTAGAAGGTGCCTCAACAATAACACAACAAGTAGCCAAAAACTTTCTTTTAACAAATGAAGTGTCTATGAAAAGAAAAATAAAAGAAGCTATTTTAGCTTTTAGAATTGAACGAGCATTTTCAAAAGAAAGGATTTTGGAGTTATATCTTAATCAGATTTACTTAGGGCAAGGAACTTATGGAATAGCTGCAGCAAGTTTAGAATATTTTGACAAATCAATCAAAGAATTGAATTATTCAGACGCAGCTTTATTGGCAGCTTTACCAAAAGCACCTAGTAAATATAATCCGTATAGATATCCAAAGATTGGTAAATTTAGGAGAGATTTAGTTCTAAAGAATCTAGAAGAAAACAATTTTATATCTAAAAAACAATTGCTACGATTAAAAAAAACAAAACTAAATCTTAAAAAAAGAAAAATTGAAATCGTTAATGAGGCCAATTCATATACAGAAGAAGTAAGAAGGTCTGTTAATGAGAATTTTGGTTTTGAAAAGTTATACTCTCAAGGTTTAAGTATTAGAACGCCTTTAAATATAAATTATCAAATCCAAGCTTTGAAATCTTTGCGAGAAGGTATTCAAGATTACGATAAACGACACGGCTGGAGAGGCCCAATAACTAATAAAATTAAAGATAAAAATTGGAAAAAAAAATTAGACAAATTTAAGATTGATCCTACGTTAAATTGGAAACTTGCAGAAATTATTGATCTTAATAATTCAGAAATTAAATTTAATCTAATTCAAAATGAAAAAAACAGATTTAGTGGATCGATAAAATTACAAAATATTAAATGGACAATTCCAAAAAATAAATTCATTAAAGATAGATATAATTTAGGTGATATTATTTTCGTAAAAAAAGAAAACGGTAAATGGAATTTAAAACAATATCCAAAAGTAAATGGAGGTATTGTTGTGTTAGATCCTTTTACAGGAGACGTAAAAGCATTAGCAGGAGGATTTAATTTTAAATCAAGTGAGTTTAATAGAGTTACTCAGGCAAAGAGACAACCTGGTTCAGCATTTAAACCAATAGTTTATGCTGCTGCTTTAGAAAATGGTTTTAGCCCTAACTCAATAATTTTAGATGCTCCATTTGTCGAAAGCCAAGGAGTTGGGTTAAAAAATTGGAAGCCAGAAAATTATGGAAAAAAATTTTATGGACCTTCAACATTGAGAAAAGGAATAGAGTATTCAAGAAATTTGATGACTGTCAGGATAGCAAAAATATTAGGTTTAAATAAAATCTTAGATCTTTCAAAAAGATTAAATGTTTATAATGAAATTCCTGAATTACTCTCAGTATCACTCGGGGCAGCCGAAACTAGTTTAATTAATCTAACTTCAGCATACGCTAGCTTTATAAATGGAGGTAAAAAAATTAATCCAAACTTAATTTCTAGAATACAAGATAGAAGAGGTAATACAATTTTTCAAAAAAAAAACAGAAAATGTTTAGGATGTGATAAATTTATTAATCAACCAACAGCATACCCTAAAATAGAAAATACAAATGAACGTGTATTTAGTGAAGAGACAGCTTATCAAATGACATCAATATTAAGAGGCACAGTAGAGAGAGGTACTGCGAAGAAGCTAAAGTCACTTAAAGTTCCCTTAGCAGGAAAAACTGGAACCACTAATGATAACTTTGATGCTTGGTTTATAGGTTTTACATCTAATTTAGTAATTGGTGTTTACATTGGATTTGATAATCCAAAAACATTGGGAAAGTTTGAAACAGGGTCTAAGGCAGCCTTACCTATATTTAAAAACTTTATTGAAAATGCACTTTTTAAGGAAGATTTTAAGGATTTTACCATACCTGAAAATATCTATTTAACGTCATTAAATTATGACACGGGATCAAAATCTACTTCTGGAGAAAAAAATATAATTATTGAAGCTTTAAAAATAAAAGATATTAACAATATTAAAAATAATAATTTAATTTCAATTAGTGATAGTGATACACTTATTCAATTTAGACAATTTTATTAATGCAAAATTTTGAAAATCAACTAGCAAATATTGAAAGAACTCTTAAAAATATTAGGGGGTATCTTTGATAAACATAATGTTGAAACTAGTCTCAAAGAACTAGAGCAGACATTATTGCAAAAAAATTTTTGGAAAGATAAGAAACTTGTCAAAAAGACAGTCAACCAAAAAAAAATTTTTGAGGATATACTAAACTCCTATAAAAATTCGGTTAATGAGATTAGCAATATTAAAGATCTTTATAATTTAGCAACTCAAGAAAAAAATACCGAAATCATTGAAGATTGTAACATAAAAATTGACCAAATTTTAAAAGAAACAAAAAAGACAGAAATTAATTGTTTTCTTTCTGGAGAAAATGACGACTACAATATTTACCTTGAAATACACGCTGGAGCTGGGGGAACAGAAAGTCAAGATTGGGCAGATATGCTTAGAAGAATGTATATGAAGTGGTTTGATAAAAAAAAATTTAACTGTGAAATAATTAGTGAACATAAAGGAGAAGAGGCTGGAATTAAATCCACCACACTTAAAGTTGATGGAAATTACTTATATGGTTTAATGAAGGCTGAGTCCGGAGTACATAGATTAGTTAGAATATCTCCATTCGACAGTGGAGCTAGACGACACACTAGCTTTGCTAGCGTCTGGGTATATCCAGCTGTAGAAGATGATATCAACACTACAATAGACGAAAAAGATTTAAGAATAGACACTTACAGATCAAGCGGTGCAGGTGGTCAACATGTTAACACAACCGATAGTGCAGTAAGAATAACCCATCTACCCACTAAAATTGTGGTCCAATGTCAGAATCAAAGATCACAACATAAAAATAAAGAGACCTGTTATAAAATGTTAAAGGCAAGATTGTATGAGTACGAAAAACAAAAAAGAGAAGAAGAAAATCAAAAAGAACTAAACACAAAAACCGATATAGGTTGGGGTCATCAAATAAGATCTTATGTTTTACAACCATATCAATTAGTTAAAGATTTAAGAAATAAAACCGAAAGCACTAATCCTTTAAGTGTTTTAGACGGAAATATAGATAAGTTTATAGAGGAAGGAATCAAAAATAATTAATGAAAAAAATCTTCTATTTTTTAATTTCCCTATTTTTTTTGATTTTAATTTCTTTAGTTGTAGTTTTATCTACTATTGGAGTTGAGACAAAAAAATTTAATGATTTAATTTCAAAAAAAATTAATCAAACTAATAATAATATAAATTTAAAATTAAATAAAATTAAATTTAAAATTGATCTAAAAGAAATAAGTTTATTTTTAAAAACTACAAACCCCCAAATTGTATATCGAGATACCAATATACCAGCTCAAAATATCAAAGTTTATGTAGATTTCATTTCTTTAATAAAAT
>Ga0233444_10001760_pt1 | contig 23809 bp, 23 predicted proteins | sample SI_124_October20_6_FD_182792 | JGI IMG/M metagenome (GOLD analysis project Ga0233444, IMG submission 182792) | Seawater microbial communities from Saanich Inlet, British Columbia, Canada - SI_124_October2016_10_MG | ecosystem: Environmental > Aquatic > Marine > Inlet | place: Canada: British... | reverse complement strand
TGAGAACCTAATTAAAGGTTGCCAATCTAAAGTTTGGTTGTATTCTGAGTTAGATGATAAGAACGTGAAATTTACCGCAGATAGTGACGCTATTTTAACAAAAGGTATAGTAGCGCTTTTATTAAGAGTTTATTCTGGGCAGAAACCTGAAGATATTTTAGCTACAGAAACACATTTTATAGATGAAATTGGTTTAAAAGAACACTTATCTCCCACAAGAGCAAACGGATTGGTTTCTATGCTTAAGCAAATAAAAATGTATGCAATTGCGCAACAAGCAAAATTGTAAAACAAATAAAAACTAACATGACTGACAAAGAATTAGAAGAAATAGGAGATAAAATAATTGGTGTTTTAAAAACGATTTACGATCCTGAAATCCCAGTAGATATATACGAACTTGGTTTAATATATGACGTATTTGTTTCTGACGAAAATAATGCAAAAATACTAATGACACTTACATCTCCAAACTGTCCAGTTGCAGAAAGTTTACCTGTAGAAATAGAAGATAAGGTAAAGTCTTTAAAAGAAATTAATGACTGTGAAGTAGAGATAACTTTCGATCCTACATGGACTCAAGAAATGATGAGCGAAGAAGCAAAATTAGAGTTAGGTATGCTTTAATTTTTAATTTTATAAAAAAGTTGACCTTCTAAAGTTTAAAGAGAATGAAAGATGAAATCGTAAATAGAGTTGCCAACAGTAAATTAGTAACTTTTGACTTAGAGGAAATATATCCAAAAGGTAAACGAGTCCTTTTTGATATTAAAGACTGGCTTTATGAAGAATTAATTCTAAAAGAACAAGAATTTAGGGCTCAAGTTAAAGCGCACAATTGGTCTGCTTATAAAAATTCTTTTGTTGCAATTACTTGTTCAGCAGATGCAATTATACCATCATGGGCTTTTATGTTAATTGCTGCAGAAATAAACCCTTATGCCAATAAAGTGGTCATTGGTAATTTAGAATTATTAGAAACTGTTATTTACCAAGAACTAATTGGGTTCTTAGATTTAAGACATCTTGCAGATAAACCAGTTATCTTAAAAGGCTGTGCAGATAAACCAATACCACCTTCTGCTTTTGCATTTTTAATACAAAAAATACAACCTATTTGTAAGAGCATTCTTTTTGGGGAAGCATGCTCTACGGTTCCTTTATATAAATCTAAAAAATAATTTTCCCTTTTTACATATTCTTTTATTTTTGTATTTAATTCAATAACTAGTGTGAAGTATTACTCCCTCTTCTTCTTACTTTTCTTTTCGTTCTTTACTGTAGTTGGGCAAACAAAGAAAAAAGATACCTTACCCACGCCAAAATGGAAAATTCATGGTCGGTTTGCTTTTATTTTCAATCAATCTTCTTTTTCTAATTGGAGAACAGGAGGTGTAAATACAATTGCCGGTAACCTTAACGTAAACTATGATTTTAACTACAAAAAAAAGAATATTAACTGGGACAGCAGGCTAATAACTAGTTATGGGTTAAGTCACTTAGAAGAACAAGGCTGGAGAAAAACAGACGATAGATTTGAATTCAACACACTTTTTGGCTTTAAAACATCTACTTATTGGTTTTTATCTTTTATTGGAAACTTTAGATCACAATATAGTAATGGTTTCGACTATAAAAAGGAACCTAAAGAAACTGTTTCAGGCTTTTTAGCTCCTGCTTACTTAACTTTTGGACCAGGAATGCTTTGGAAAAAATCTGATAATTTAAGTATAAATATTGCACCAGCTACAGCCAGATATACCTTTGTAAACGACTTTTTCTCTGGTAAATTTGGGGTTGCAGAAGGCAGAAATACAGCATTTAGTATTGGGTATAGCTTATCCGGTTACTATAAATTTCAAATCATGGAAAATATAGTGATGGAAAACATCTTAGCACTCTATACAGATTATCTTGCAAATGAGGGGAATATAGATGTAGATTATCAAGCAAATATTGGGTTTAAAGTAAATAAGCAAATTAAAATGCACTTAACATTTCAAGCCATCATAGATGATGATTCATCAAGTAAAATTCAGTTTAGACAACTATTTGGTTTGGGTGTAAACTATAGTTTTCACGAAAGAGTTAGTTACTAAACCTTACTTTAAACGAAAAAAGATCAACAATATTATTTCTATTTGATTGATTATCAATTCAAAGAAATAAAGTAAATTGCATTTCACCTAAATTACATAATTTGAAATTTTAAATTATTTTAAATTTGACACCTTATAAAAGCCAAATCATAAGAAAAATTACGCTATTGTTATTATTTGCGTTCATGACCATAACATTAACAGCTCAAAATGCAGATGAATTAAAAAAAGAGCTAGCCTCTAAAAAAGATTCAATTTCTAAATTACAAGCAAAAGCAAAGAAAATTCAGAGCCAAATAGACAAACTTCCAGGTTAGAGAGTTGGAGCATTTGGAACAATTGGTGCAAGTTTATCTGGCTTTAACAACTGGTATGCTAGAAATGCACCAGATGCAAATGCTGCCAATATTGGAATAACTGTAAACGGTTTTGCCAACTTAATTGAAGAAGGTTTTTTCTGGAGAAACTCTGGTAGTCTTAATTTAGGATGGGTAAAATTAGATGACAAATCTATTTCTGGAGATGAAGATTTTGAAACAGCGTCAGACGTATTTACTTTATCATCTTTATATGGTAAAAGATTAAATAAAAAATGGGCAATTTCTGGTTTAGGTGAATATAGAACTACTATCATAGACAATTTTAACAACCCTGGATATTTAGATATAGGTGCTGGTTTAACTTGGACACCAACAAGTCATTTGGTTGTAGTTATGCATCCAGGAAACTATAATTTTGTATTCAGTTCTGAAGATACTGTTTTTGAATCTTCTTTGGGGGCAAAAATAGTTGCAGATTATACAAATAAGTATGGAGGTTTGAGTATTAAATCTAACCTATCTTTATTTCAGAGCTATAAAAATGCAAATTTATCTAATTGGACATGGACAAACTCTTTTGGGTATACTTTATGGAAAGGAATTGGGTTAGGTTTTGAAGCTGGACTTAGGAATAATAAGCAAGAAGCATTGAATAATGCGTTAATTAACAATGCTGCAAAATCTTTTTTGACAGTAGATAACAAATTACAAACATACTGGTTATTTGGTTTAAGCTATGGCTTTTAACTAAAGTTTGATAACCTACTCTAAACCTCAGTAAATTAATGAGGTTTTTTTATTTTAGTTACTTTTGTAACTTAAATTACTATGCATGACTTTATTAATAATTTTCGCTACAGTTTCTATTTTTTTCTCTTTTTTGTGCTCAATTTTAGAAGCTGTCCTTTTAAGCATTACCCCAACATTTATCAATCTCAAAAAGAGTGAAGGGTTAGATTATGCAAAGGAGTTAGAAGTTTTAAAGAAAGATGTAGACAAACCACTTATTGCCATTTTAACAATAAATACTGTCGCTCACACTGTAGGAGCTATTTTAGTGGGTGTGCAAGCTAAAGTGGCTTATGCAGAACTGTATGGAAGAACCACAAAAAATATTTTTGGCTTTTTAATTACAGAAGATATAATGGTGGGCTTAGTGTCTACTATAATGACTATTTTAATTTTAGTTGCTTCAGAAATTATACCTAAAACAATTGGCGCTACTTATTGGAAAGGTTTAGCAAACTTTACTTCTAAAGCACTTAACATTATGATTTTTCCTTTAAAATACACAGGAATTTTATGGGTTTTACAGCTTACCACAAAATTGATTGGCGGGAAAGGACATGGAAGTATTTTGAGTAGAGAAAGCTTTTTGGTAATGACAGAAATGGCTGAAAAAGATGGAGTTTTTAAGAAAAATGAAAGTAAAGTTATACGAAACTTATTAGGTTTTAAAGAGATAAAAGTAAATGATGTAATGACACCAAGATCTGTATTAGAACTTGCAGATGAGCAACTTACTATTCAAGACTTTTATAATTCTCATAAAAAATTACGTTTTTCTAGAATTCCTGTCTTTAAAGAGAATCCAGATGAAATTACCGGCTACTTTTTAAAAGATGATTTACTAGAGGCAATTATTAATGGCAAAGGCAATGAAACTTTATCGACCATAAAAAGAGATATTTTAATTACAGACAGAGCGTTATCTATACCCGATTTATTTGATCAACTTATAAAAGAAAGAGAACATATTGCATTGGTTGTAGATGAATATGGCTCTGTAAGTGGTCTAGTTTCTCAAGAAGATGTTATAGAAACGCTGTTAGGTTTAGAAATTATGGATGAATCTGACTCTGTTGCCGATTTACAAGCGCTGGCTAGAAAGTCTTGGGAAAATAGAGCAAAAAGAATGGGCATAATAAAAGATAATACAAACATCTAACATTCTTTAAATAAAATACTAAAAATATTTACATAATAACAAAAAGTTAGTATCTCTACTCTTCTTTGTATTCATAATACAAGAAATCATTGTAAGGAAAACGTTGTACATGTATTTTCTTTACCTCTTCGTAGGTTTTATCTTTAAAATCTACTAAATTTTCTTTATTTAAAGCAGAAATAAAAATAGAAGCTACGTCTTTATCGTTCATCCAAGTTTTTTTCCAATCTTGTAAAGTATAATGCTCTTTTCCTTTTTCTGTAGCTAAATCGTCTTCTTCAATAGTTTCGTGTTGATAAGCATCAATCTTGTTAAAAACCATTAAAGTTGGTTTGTCTGCACAGTTTATATCATTTAATATAGAATTTACAGAAGCAATATGATCTTCAAAATTAGGGTGTGAAATATCTACAACGTGTAATAAGAGATCTGCTTCTCTTACCTCATCTAGCGTAGATTTGAAAGATTCGACCAATTGCGTTGGTAATTTTCTGATAAAACCAACAGTATCTGTCATTAAAAAAGGAATGTTTTTAATAACTACTTTACGAACTGTTGTATCTAAAGTAGCAAAAAGTTTATTTTCTGCAAAAACATCACTTTTACTAATAACATTCATTAAAGTAGATTTTCCAACATTGGTGTATCCTACTAGAGCAACCCTAACCATTTTACCACGATTCTTTCGCTGAACCGCCATTTGCTTGTCTATGGTTTTTAAACGTTTTTTTAGGACAGCTATTTTATCGCGAATAATTCGTCTATCGGTTTCAATTTCTGTTTCTCCAGGACCACGCATTCCAATTCCCCCTTTTTGCTTATCTAGGTGTGTCCATAAACGAGTTAATCTTGGTAATAAATATTCACTTTGAGCAAGTTCTACTTGTGTTTTTGCAGAACTTGTTTGAGCTCTTTGTGCGAAAATATCCAATATTAAATTAGTTCTATCTAAAATTTTACAGTCTAAAATTTTTTCTATATTTCTTAATTGCGCGGGAGACAATTCATCATCAAAAATAGCAGTTCCAATCATGTTAGAATGTATATATGCTTTTACATCTTCTAACTTTCCTGCACCTAAAAAAGTTTTAGGATTTGGTCTTTCCATTTTTTGAACAAATCTTTTAACAACAACACCACCAGCAGTTTGTGTTAAAAACTCTAATTCATCTAAATACTCTGTTGATTTTGCTTCATCTTGCTGTTGTGTAATAATACCTATTAAAACAGCTTTTTCAGAAATAGCCTCTTTTTGATCTATCATAGAGGACAAAAATACGAACAATTATCAATTGTAAAACCAAAATTAGACGAAACAATACTAAAGTGATTATTAAAAAACAAAAAAACCTCAGCACAACCCGAGGTTTTAAACAATTAATTCAAACAGTACACTTTTACTCTTATACTTTCTCTTTTTTAATGAAACTATTTACACTTACAAAGTTAGCGGGTTTGTTTATGTTTTAAATATTATAAATGTTATTAAAACCTATAATTTAAGTTAAATTTAATCTTCGTTTTTTAAGTTTAAAAAGATCCTCCAAAAAATGGAGGTCTTTTTGGTAATATAAATTCTGCACAAATTTGTGAATGTTTGTCAGCATCATTAAAATTTTAATCCTTTTAAGATTAAAAAAATCAGATAAACATTCAGTTATCCTATAATTACAAAAACATGGGATTTTTAAATAAAATTAGTGCTGATCTCTTTTTTTAAAGGCAGCCATTAATTTTTCGTCATTTAGAATGTATTTTTTGTATTTACCGTCTTTATATCTGTAATAAATAAACAATGGCATAAAAATAAATGCCAAGTAAAAAACACCCAAGCCCATAACAACTTGAGCTTTCTCATGCTCAATATTTACTAAAAAAGCACCTACTAACATCCAAATAATAAATACTACAAATAGTATTTTTAATATTAACTTCATACTGTAAAATTACAAAAGTTCTATCTTTAAAACTTAAAATAGTTTAAATGAAATACAATTTATTATTTTTAATTTGCATCACTTTAAATGGTTGTCATAAAAAATGAATACACAAAATTCCGATAAAAAAATTATTATTGCCCATAGAGGTGCATCAGGTTATCTTCCTGAACACACTATAGAGGCAAAGGTAATGGCTTATGCTATGGATGCAGATTTTATAGAACAAGATATTGTACTTAGTAAAGACAACATTCCTATTGTTATTCATGATATCTATTTAGATGATGTCACAGATGTATCAGAAAAATTTCCAAAAAGACATAGAGAGGATAATCGTTTTTATGTAATCGACTTTACATTTAAAGAGTTAAAAACATTACGAGTTTCTGAACGCTTTATACCTGAAACAGGGGAACAGGTATATAAAAAAAGATTTCCAAAAGAGAAAGGCAACTTTAAATTACATTGTTTACAAGAAGAAATAGAACTAATTCAGGGTTTAAATTTATCTACTGGAAAAAACATAGGAATCTATCCAGAAATTAAAGCCCCTAAATTCCACAAAGAAGAAGGAAAAAAAATAAGCGAAATTGTTTTAAATATTTTGTCAACATATGGCTATAATTCTAAAATAGACAACTGTATAGTACAGTGTTTTGACTCGGATGAATTAAAGCGAATTAGAGTAGACCTAAAATCTGATTTATTTTTAGTTCAATTAATAGAATATCCTGAAGAAACGTTAAAATTGAAATATTTTGCCACATATGCAGATGGAATTGGCCCTTGGTATAAACAAATTTTAAAAGAAAAGATAAATAACAAATGGACATTTACTTCTTTGGTGTCTGAAGCTCATGCATTAGGTTTAAAGGTACACCCTTACACATTTAGAGCAGATGCTTTAGGAGAGTTTCCTTCTTTTGAAAAAATGCTAGAGACACTTGTGATTGATGCAAATGTAGATGGCGTTTTTACTGATTTTCCAGATAAAGTTCACAATTTTTTTACTGAAAATTAGCTTTATTTTCAGTAGATATACTTTATTTTATGTGGTAACTTCTATCAACTTATTTCTGTAGGCTGTTAATAATTTAGATTTAGATATAAAACCTACATATTTATCTCCTTGCACAACAGGTAAATTCCAAACATCACTGGTCTTGAATTTCTTCATGATTTCTGTAACAGAATCATCATAAAATATAATTTCTGGAGCCGCTTTCATTAAAGTTTCTACAGTAACATTATTGTACATTTCTGTATCGAACATGAAGGGTCTTATATCATCTAACAAAACAATGCCTAAGAAAACTTTTTCTGAATTTGTAACAGGAAAAATATTTCGAGTAGATTTTGCAACCGCCGATTTTAACATATCTCCTAGTAACATTTCTGGATAAATAGTTTTAAAATTCTTTTCTATTAATCGATCAATCTTCATCATCATCATCACATTCTTGTCCTTATTATGTGTTATCAATTCACCTCTTTTTGCCAATTCTGATGTGTAAATAGAATTTGCAATAAAGTATTTAGTAAAAGCAAAACTTATAGCAGCAACCAACATTAATGGTACAAATAAATCATAACCTCCAGTAATTTCAGCAATTAAAAAAATAGCTGTTAAAGGGGCATGTAAAACACCAGCCATTAAGCCTGTCATACCAATTAATGTAAAGTTAGACTCGGATACATTACCTCCTAAAGTATTTATAATTTTTGCAAAAACATTACCCAAAGATGCGCCCATAAATAATGTTGGTATAAAGATACCTCCAACTCCACCAGCTGCAAATGTGGTTGTCATTGCTATAGCTTTAAACAAAGCAATTAAAATTAGAAATGCAATAACAATCCAAATATTGGTTAAATCTAAATTATAAGGTAAGGTTGCCAAAGCATCTGTTGTATTCCCATTTAATAAATTATTGATTAATCCATAACCTTCACCGTATAAAGGAGGAATTAAATACAACATTAGGCCAATAGCAAAGCCACCAATAATTAACCTATGTATTCGTTTTTTAAAGTGATTAAAGAACTTTGTAATTCTAAAATAAATTTTAGAAAAATACACAGAGGCTACACCTGTACCTAACCCTAAAATAATATAGTACAAAACATCTTTAACCTGAAAAGTATCTATCAACTGAAAACCAAAAAGTGCATCTCTTTCAAAGAAAAAATACGATGTTATTACTGCTGAAACAGAGGCTAATAGAAGTGGTACTAAAGATGCAAATGCCAAATCTAAACTAAAAATTTCTACTGCAAATACAATCGCTGCAACTGGCGCTTTAAACATAGAAGACATTGCACCAGCTGTTGCACAACCAATAAGCAACATTCTAGTTTTAGAGCTCATATGAAATAACTGAGCTACATAAGAGCCTAAAGCAGCACCTGTACTAACTGCTGGACCTTGCAGACCTGCAGAACCACCAAAACCAACTGTAATTGGAGCCGTAATTAAAGAAGCATACATTTTGTACTTTTCTATAATTCCGTTCTTTTTAGAAACAGCATGTAAAGTAGTCGAAATTCCATGACCTATCTCTTTCTTTATCACCTTCTTTTTAATGTAAAAGACGATAATTAAACCAATAATGGGAAAAATAAAATATAAGGAATGATGAAAATCTTTAATGAATTTACCTTCTAAAAGATTTTCGAAAAAGAAAGTTAAATTCTTTAGCACGGCAGTTCCTAAACCAGCCAATAAACCTACTAAAACACTAAGAATATAAATAAATTGACGTTCAGAAATAAACTGATATCTCCAAAGTAAAATTTGTTTTAGATATTTATTCTTGGTTGGCATAAAGATAAAACTACTTGGTTTTAGATAAAATATCTGTACCTAAATAACCATTGTCTTTGTTATAATACCAAGCTCTAATCTTAGGCATTTTAATGTCATTTATAGTTTCTAATTCTGATAGTAAAATGTATTCACCACTGTTTTCTGTATCCTTAAAAAATTGATATACTTCCATAGCATATGTTTCAGGATTAAAATAGAAGTACCAAGTATCTTTATCTATATCTTTAGAATAAGTGACCTTTAAAACCAAATACTCTTTTCCTTTAAACTGACGTTTTTCTACCTTTTGATGAATAATAGTACCTTCATCTTTTAACTTCATTGGCAAGCCATATAAATACGTATAATAGTTTTTGTATAACTTGGCACGTTCACAATTTAAACTATACTTTTTCTTTATTTCTGCTGATACGTTAACCTTACCATTTAAACTAAAACTGCAAGAACCTTTATCTAAAGCAAATTGGGTAATTACTGTATCTCTTTTAGCAAGAACAGCAAAGTATTGATTGGGTAAATCAATATTAATTTTACTAATTCTATCTGCATTCTTAGGAGTTTCAATAGTTACAAACAACTCACCTTTAAAGGTTACCCAATTTCCATTTGGATCGTGAAATTGAATGGCTTTTTCTAATAATTCATCCCCAGTAACTGTTTGAGAAAACGTTGTTATCGAAATAAAAAGGACTAAAAGTATGGTTAGTTTTTTCATAGTTTAAAAGTAATAAAAATAGCGAAACGAAAAACTCCACAGATCTTAAAACCTGTGGAGTCTAAAAAAATAATTTATAGTTGGCTTATTCTTGAATATCCAATTTTAAACTTAACTCTTGTAATTGCTCATCATCTATAAAAGCAGGTGCATCTATCATAACATCTCTACCTGAATTATTTTTGGGGAAAGCAATAAAATCACGAATGGTTTCCTGACCTCCTAAAATGGCAACCAGCCTATCTAAGCCAAAAGCCAAACCTCCATGAGGTGGTGCACCAAATTCAAAAGCGTCCATTAAGAATCCAAATTGCGCTTTAGCTTCTTCTTCAGAAAAACCTAAATGCTTTAACATTGTGGCCTGAATTTCTTTATCGTGAATTCTGATAGAACCTCCACCAATTTCATTTCCATTTAATACTAAATCGTAAGCATTTGCTTTTACTTCTCCTGGTTTAGAATCTAATAATTCTAACTGACCTGGTTTTGGTGATGTAAATGGATGGTGCATTGCATGATAATGACCAGTTTCTTCATCTAACTCTAATAATGGGAAATCTATTACCCAAAGAGGAGCAAATACTTTAGGATCTCTTAACCCTAAACGTTCTGCTAATTCCATACGTAAAGCAGACATTTGCGACCTAACTTTATTGGTTTCTCCAGATAAAACACAAATTAAATCACCAGGTTTTGCACCTGTAACTTCAACCCATTTTGCTAAATCTTCATGATCGTAAAATTTATCTACGGAAGATTTAAAAGAACCATCTTCATTAACTCTACAATAAATCATTCCTAGAGCCCCAACTTGTGGTCTTTTTACCCATTTAATAATATTGTCTATCTCTTTTCTTGTGTATGCATTTCCACCAGGAACAGCAATACCAATTACGAGCTCAGCATCATTAAAAACTTTAAAATCTTTATGTTGTGTAACTGAATTTAGTTCGCCAAACTCCATTCCAAAACGAATATCTGGCTTGTCATTTCCATACAAACGCATGGCATCATCATATAACATTCTTGGAAACTTCTCTACCTCAACTCCATTAATTTCTTTTAACAAATGTCTAGTTAATCCTTCAAAAATATTTAAGATATCTTCTTGTTCTACAAACGCCATTTCACAGTCTATTTGTGTAAATTCTGGCTGTCTGTCTGCACGTAAATCTTCATCTCTAAAACACTTTACAATCTGAAAATATTTATCCATACCGCCAACCATCAACAATTGTTTAAAGGTTTGAGGACTTTGTGGAAGAGCATAAAATTGCCCTTCATTCATTCTAGAAGGAACTACAAAATCTCTTGCACCTTCTGGAGTAGATTTAATTAAGTAAGGTGTTTCTACTTCTATAAATTCTTGATCAGACAAATATTTACGAACTTCCATAGCTACTTTATGTCGAAAAATCAAACTGTCTTTTACAGGATTTCTTCTAATATCTAAGTATCTATATTTCATTCTGATATCTTCTCCACCATCAGTTTTATCTTCAATTGTAAAAGGAGGTAATTTCGATTCATTTAAAATTTCTAACTCAGAAACCAATACTTCAATTTCACCAGTAGCTAATCTATCATTCTTAGATTCTCTCTCAATAACAGTACCTTTAACTTGTATTACAAATTCTCTACCTAAAGACTTTGCTCTTTCTATAATGTCTTTAGAAGTACGTTCTTCATCAAAAATTAACTGTGTAATTCCATACCTGTCTCGCAAATCTACCCAAACCATAAAACCTTTGTCTCTAGATTTTTGCACCCAACCTGCTAGCGTAACTTCTGTGTTAATGTGTGATGCTCTTAAGGCACCACAAGAATGACTTCTATACATTGTAAATTTCTATTTACAATTCTGATTTTTTTTCAGAATCTTTATTATGTTCTTATAACTCTAATCTAACTTCAAAGATTAGCTGCAAATTTAATCATTTCATAAGAAAAACATCTGCTTTTATAATTTGATTTAATACAGATTAATCTTTGTAAATTTGTTTTTATGAGCGTAGTTAATATTCAAGAGAAATTCAATTTATTTGATGATAAATGGACCCCTAAAAAAATAGGAGAATTAAATGGTCAACAAATTTTATTGGCAAAAATACAAGGAGAATTTGTTTTCCATAAACATGATAATGAAGATGAACTTTTTATGGTAAAAAAAGGTGTTTTAGAAATGCATTTACATGATGAAATTGTTACTATAAATGAAGGTGAATTTTACATTGTACCAAAAGGAGTAGCACACAAACCTGTTGCCAAAGAAGAAGTTCATATTCTTTTATTTGAACCGCTAACAACAAAACATACAGGAGATGTTATTGCAGATATAACTGTAGATGCATACGCATCAATATAAAAAGTTATGAATTATGAGTTTTGAGTGATGAGTTAACCACTAACTAGTTACTTAAAACCAAACACCAAATTAAATGAGTAAACTGTATTTAGTGCCAACACCAATTGGCAATTTAGAAGACATGACTTTTAGAGCAATTCGTATTCTAAAAGAAGCCGATTTTATTTTAGCTGAAGACACAAGAACAAGTGGAAAGTTGCTAAAACATTTTGAGATTAATACACAAATGCATTCTCATCATATGCATAATGAACATAAATCTATTGAAGGAATTTTAAATAGAATTAAAAGCGGAGAAACTTGTGCCGTTATTTCTGATGCAGGTACTCCTGCTATTTCAGACCCTGGTTTTTTATTAACCAGAGCCTGTGTAGAAAACAATATTGATGTAGAATGTTTACCAGGAGCAACTGCTTTTGTTCCTGCTTTGGTAAATTCTGGTTTACCTAATGATAAATTTGTTTTTGAGGGGTTTTTACCTGTTAAGAAAGGAAGACAAACTCGTTTACTGTTATTAGCAGAAGAAACAAGAACCATGATATTTTACGAATCTCCTCACAAACTAGTTAAAACTTTAGGGCATTTTGAAGCATATTTTGGTAAAGACAGAAAAGTTTCAGTTTCTAGAGAGCTTACAAAAATGTTTGAAGAAACTGTTAGAGGAACAGCCAATGAAGTGTTAGCTCATTTTAACAAAAAACCTCCAAAAGGTGAGATAGTAATTATAGTTGAAGGTAAATCTTTAAAATAAACTTAGTTTACTTTTTTAGTGGTAATAATAATTACACCATTTAAAGCATTGTGTTTTTCCAATGCTTCTTTTCCTTTTAAAACTTCCATTTTTTCAATTTTATCTGGAGTTAATTTTTGCAACTCTTTTTTATTAGATTCTTTTCCATCTATTATTATTGTTGGAAAAACTTTGTCATTTTTCATATTCCCATTTTCAACAGTTTTTAAATGATAATAATTAAAAGTTTTACCCAATTTAGTCACTATTAAAATAACTCCGTTTGGAGCATTGTATTTTTTAATTGCATTTTCACCTTTTACTACATGCATTGTTGCTATTATAGTTGGATCAATAATTTCTACTGGAAAATCGAACTTTTTCGCATCAACAAAAATTAAAGGTTTGAGGCTATTTTTTTCATTGAAACTCTCTTTACTTTTAGCATCTTTTGTTTGACCTACTGTTATAAAAGACATAAATATTAGTAAAAAAAAAGTAAGTACGCTTTTTTTCATTTTTTTATATTTTATTTGTTTAAAAATAAATTAAAGATAATGACACTGGAATTATTAAAAAATAAACTTAACAAAAACAAGTCTGATATTTTATTTTCAGAAGTTATACAAGTAATAGAAAATAATTACATCTTTAAACCAACTGCATTTAAGAATGGAAATCTAGAAAATAAAGCAGGAGAAAATTCTGGCTCATGTAAAGTTTTTGCATTTGCCTTACAACAAAAACTGAGCAAAGAAGAAACCTTATTATGTTTTGGAGAACATTATAGAAATGTTTTAGAGAACAAAGATGGAACGTCTCACCAAAATATTAGAAATTTTATGAAATTTGGCTATGAAGGCTTGAATTTTAGTGATACACCACTTCTATTAAAATCATAAAATTTGTAACTCTATTTCTAGTAATGACTAATATTTAGAACCATCGTGTTTACCGACTTCAAAACCGTGTTTTCCTAAAAATTGGGTTCCACTTTCTATAGCACCTTCTTCTAAAGTAGTACCCATAGAATCATTCCATCTATTTAAATACCCAAACAAAGAAATTACACCTAACATTTCTACAATTTCGCCTTCATCCCAATATTTATATAACTCTTCTTTAATTTTTGCATCTACTGCATTTGGAACCATAGAAGCTGCTAATGAAAAATCTAGAGCAGCTCTATCTGCATCTGAAAATGATTTATGAGTTTTGTATTCCCAAATATTATCTAATTGTTCTTGTGCTGCTCCATAACGTTCTGCAGCTCTAATTGCATGTGCTTGGCAATATCTACAACCTGTTGCATTACTAGAAACCCAAGCTATCATTCTTTTTAAAGCAGATGTAACTCTACCTTCATTAGCCATTACAGCTTTGTTTAAATTAATAAATGCTTTAGAAATTGCTGGTCTTCTTTGCATGGTTAAAACTGAGTTAGGGCAAAACCCTAACGTTTCATTAAAAAATTCTGCTAATTTCTTTGTTTCTAAATCGTGCTTTGCAGCTAAAGGTGTTACTAATGCCATATTTTTTATTTTCTTATTAAGCTAAAATTACCTTTTTTTTCTATAGACAAATTATTGATATCTGTTAAATTTACTTTAAACCAATAATTATTTGAAGGTGCAGGTTTTCAATTCGAAATACCATTCCAACCTTCGTTATTATCCATTTTGTACAATAAAACTCCAAATCTATCATAAATAAATACAATAGATAACCTAATTTTATGTTGCAGAGATTTTTTCATTTTAAGGATAAACAATTTGTGATTTCTTACTTTTGTAACAAAGCACAATTTACTACTTCATTCTTTAAATAAATAAATTATGGTAAAAAATATAGTTACTACAAAATGGACACAGAAGTCTCAATTTGATTCAGATAATCCTAGTGGTCATCATTTAACAATGTTTGATAAGTCTCAAGATAATGGAGATGTTGTTGGATTTGCTCCTAAAGCTTTAATGTTGTCTTCTTTGGCAGGTTGTTCTGGTTTAGATATAGTTTCTCTTTTAGAAAAAATGAGAGCTGAAGTTGCTCAATTTCATATTGAAGTTACTGCAGAACTAACAGATGAACATCCAAAGTTCTATAATAAAGTAAAGGTAGATTATCATTTTACCGATACAGAATTACAACCCGATAAAATTCAGAAAGCTGTAAATTTATCAGTAACAAAATACTGTGGAGTTATGGAAATGTTTCGAAAATTTGCTGATGTAGAAACAGAAATTCATTTACATAGTTTATAATCTTAAAGTTCAACATTTGCCATGAGATGGACTTTAAAACCAGCACCAAATTCAGAAAAAGTTAAAACGCTTGCAAAAGAATTACAGGTAACACCTACGATTGCCAAAATTCTTTGTCAAAGAAATATTGAATCTTTTAACAATGCTAGACTATTTTTTAGACCTAGTTTAGAAGATATTCATGATCCTTTTTTAATGAAAGATATGGATTTGGCAGTTGCAAGAATTGATAAAGCAATTGCCAAACAAGAAAACATTTTAATTTTTGGCGATTATGATGTCGATGGAACCACTGCTGTTTCTCTAGTTGCTTCTTATTTAAGAACATTAACATCTAATATTGCAACTTACATTCCCGATAGATATGCAGAAGGTTATGGAGTTTCTTATGCAGGAATCGATTTTGCAGAAGACAATAATTTTTCTTTAATTATTGCTCTAGATTGTGGGATTAAAGCCATTGAAAAAGTAGCATATGCTAGTGAAAAACAGATTGATTTTATAATTTGTGATCATCATAAACCAGGAACTGAATTACCAAATGCAGTTGCTGTTTTAAATGCAAAAAGGGAAGATTGTACTTATCCTTTTGACGAATTGTGTGGTTGTGGAGTTGGTTTTAAATTAATACAAGCTTTAGGTGTTTCTAGAAACCAAACTATAGAAGAATTTATACCCTATTTGGATTTGGTAGCTACTGCAATTGCTGCAGATATTGTTCCTATGAATGGCGAAAACAGAATTTTGGCATATTATGGGTTACAGGTAATTAATCAAAATCCTAGAAATGGAATTAAAGCATTAGTACATCAAGTAAAAAAGAAAGTGTTAACCATTACAGATGTTGTTTTTATAATTACACCAAGAATTAATGCTGCAGGTAGAATGAAACATGGTAATTATGCAGTTGAACTTTTAACAGAAATGGATTTTGATTCTGCTGTAAAATTTGCTGCAGACATTGAAATTTTTAATGCAGACAGAAAAGATCTTGATAAAAAAATCACAGATGAGGCCTTAATTCAAATTATAGATAATGAGGAAGAGGGAAGTTTTACATCTGTAGTTTATCAAGAAGATTGGCATAAAGGTGTTATTGGTATTGTAGCCTCTAGATTAATAGAAAAATACTACAGACCTACTTTAGTTTTTACAAAAAGTGGCGATAAACTTGCGGCTTCTGCACGTTCTGTAAAAGGGTTTGATGTGTATAATGCTTTACTAGCTTGCTCTGAGTTTATAGAACAATTTGGAGGTCATAAATACGCAGCTGGATTGACCTTATTACCTGAAAATTATACGAGTTTTAAAAATAAATTCGAAGAAGTTGTTTCCAAGACAATAGACAAAAATCTATTAACACCAGAAATTACCATTGATGCTGAAATAGAATTGTCAGAAATCACACCAAAATTATTTAGAATTTTAGAACAAATGGCTCCTTTTGGACCTCAAAACATGAAGCCCGTTTTTAAATCGGGCTGTGTTAGAGATAATGGTTATGGAAAACAAGTTGGTGCAGACAAAACACACTTAAAACTCAATGTTTTTCAAGGTGATAACAAACAAACCTTTGGAGCAATTGGGTTTAATTTGGGTGATAAATTAGAACATGTTCAAAATGATTTTGACATCGTTTACACACTAGATGAGAATGTTTGGAATGGCCACAAATCAATCCAATTGGTCTTAAAAGACTTAAAGTAAATAGCTTTAAGACTCCATAGAAAGCAATACCATCCTTAACTCCATAAACGTAAAAGACTTATCTACTTTCTCTTTTAATTCTGTAAGGTTTTTAAACTCAACCTCTTCAATTTCATTTATAATTTTCTTGTAGCGTTTTAATTCAATTAACTCTAAAACATCTACCTCTCCAGAAGGAATAAAACTTGCTAAATGACTTTCTATTGTACCAACTGTTAAACTGCGTTCTTTTGCAATTTCTTTAATTGATAGTCCAGATTTAAACAGCTCAAAAGTAATTTGTTTGGTAGATTTTTTATCTTCCTTTTTTTGTTCATTAAACTTATTAATTCCGTTTTCTAAACAATACTCTTCTATTACCTCTAAAATTTCTTCACCATATTTTTGAACTCTAATTTTGCCCATTCCTAAGATTTTTAGCAACTCTTTTTCAGATCTTGGTAAAGCATCACAAATGGCATACAAAGTTTCTTGTGTAAAAATTTGAAAGTGTGGAATTTTGGCTGCTTTAGAAATATCATCTCTTAACTCCCGTAATTTTAAAGCCAAAATAGGATCTCTTTTAGAGCTTAATTTCTTCTTCTTTTTAGGTTCAGTTTTTTGTAAAACAGCATTGGCTCTTACTTGCAGATATTCTTGAACCTTAAAACCAACTTTCATTTTTTGTAGTGCAAATATCTTTTCTTCTAAAAGTTCTTGTAAAGCATCAAACTGTTTAGAAAAGTCTTTTTTTATAGCCTTATTATCTGAAGAAAACTGAATGGCATCTATGGGTTTTTGAATATTGTTGGTAGTTGTATTTAGAAAATAATCCACACCTTTTAAAAATCGTTCTTGAATTGGAGAGCTATTTTCTGGCAAAACACTGTTTTCTGCTAAAGCATTTAGTTGATTTTTAAATCCGTTAGCAACTTTCATTAAAGCAACAACTCCATCGTCTTTTATAGTTTGTAGATGATCAATAACATCACCTTTTATGCTTGTTTGGTTTTTGTAGAAAATATCTAATAGCCTAGAAATTGGATACAAGAACTTATAATAATCAAACAGTTCTGCCATTAAATTTAACTGAAAATCTTTTTCTGAAGCTATTAAATCTGCTTCATCAGGATGATTTTCTTCTACACTTTCATTAAACTGACTTACAGTTTGATCGTTAATAATTGCATTGCTAGTTATTGGTGTTTTTAAGACCAAACCTTCTAAAGAAGTACATCTACTTAAAGCCACATATGTTTGCCCATGTACAAATGAGGCTTCTGCATCAATTATAGCTTTATCAAAGGTTAAACCCTGACTTTTGTGAATGGTGATTGCCCAAGCCAAACGTAAAGGAATTTGTGAAAAAGACCCAATTACATCTTCTTTTATCTCTTTAGTTTCATCGTTTATTGAGTAATTTACATTGTCCCATTTTTCTCTTTCAGTTACAATTTCATCAATTTCATTTGAGCATTGCACAGTTACACTATCTCTAGAAATATCTGTAACTATGCCTATTTTACCATTAAAATATCTTTTTTCTGGTGATGAATCATTTTTAATAAACATTACTTGAGCACCAACTTTAAGTGCTAATTTTTCATCATTTGGAAAAGAATTGTCATTGAATTTTCCAGAAACTTCAGCATCAAAATAATGGGTTTTATTTTTAAGTTTATTCAGCTCGGATTCGTTAATTGTATTGGCTCTTCTATTATGAGTAGTTAGTGTTATGTAGTTATCATCTGCATTTGGTGAAAACTTAGGGTTATATCTTTCATTTAAAATTTTTGCAGATTTGTCTGATAAATTATCGTTTCTAATTTCATTAAGAATGGAAATAAAATCTTCGTTTTTCTGACGATAAATATGTTTTAATTCAATAGAAACTACATTGGCTTCTTGAAATGCTTTTGAACTAAAAAAGTATACAGTACTGTAATATTGTTGCAATAAACTCCATTCATTAGGTTTAACTACAGGAGAAAGTTGCTGTAAATCTCCAATCATTAAAACTTGTGCTCCACCAAAAACCTTATTTCTGTTTTTGTATCTACGCATCACTTGGTCTATACCATCTAACAAATCTGCTCTAACCATAGAAATTTCATCAATAATTACTAAATCTAAAGATTTAATAATATCAATTTTTGTTTTTGAAAATCTACGCTGTTGATTGTTTTGGGTTTGATTGGGTAGAATTGGCCCAAAAGGCATTTGAAAAAAAGAATGAATGGTAACCCCTTTTGCATTTATAGCTGCAACTCCTGTAGGTGCAACAATTACCAATCTTTTTAAAGATTCGTTTTTAATTTGATGTAAAAAAGTAGTTTTACCCGTACCTGCTTTACCTGTAATGAATAGGTTTCTATCGGTTTTTTCGATAAAACTTAAGGCAAGTTCTAATTCAGGGTTGGTGGGCATTTTAGCTTTTTGATGCAAGATAATCAAACCAATATTATAAAAAAGATAATTGAATATAGAATAGTTTTTAAAAAACATTATTACATAAAAAAATCCTGAGCAAAAGCTCAGGATTTTTTAATTTGTCTACTCAGTTTCTGAGTTACATTTCTAATGCTTTTGTTGGATTGTTATCCATCAATAATTCTATTGGGTTTTCTAATGCTTCTTTTACAGCAACTAAAAAACCTACAGATTCACGACCATCAATGATTCTATGATCGTAAGAAAGAGCTACATACATAATTGGTTGAATTACTACAGATCCGTTTACAGCCATAGGTCTATTTACAATATTATGCATTCCTAAAATTCCACTTTGAGGAGGGTTTATGATTGGCGTTGATAACATAGAACCAAATACACCTCCGTTTGTAATTGTAAAAGTACCACCTGTCATTTCATCTACAGTTATCTGACCATCTCTAGCTCTAATAGCCAAACGTTTTACTTCACTTTCTACTCCTCTAAACGATAAATCTTCAGCATTTCTAATAACAGGTACCATTAATCCTTTAGGCCCAGAAACTGCGATAGAAATATCTTGAAAATCGTGTTTTACTTGGAAGTCTCCGTCTATCATAGAGTTTACATCTGGATACATTTTTAGAGCTCTAACAACGGCTAAAGTAAAGAAAGACATAAACCCTAAACCAACACCATGTTTTGCTTTAAAATCTTCTTTATATTGAGATCGTAAATCGAAAATAGGCTGCATATTTACTTCGTTAAATGTCGTTAACATTGCCGTTTCGCTTTTTACAGCTACCAAACGTTCTGCAACTTTTCTTCGTAACATAGACATTTTCTTACGCTCAGTTCCACGAGTTCCATTTGCTGGTTGAGACCCCATAGAAGGTACTGCATTTAAAGCGTCTTCTTTAGTTATTCTACCATCTTTACCAGTACCTTTTATTGCTGATGCAGCAATTCCTTTTTCTGCTAACACTTTCTTTGCTGCAGGAGAAGCTGTACCAGTTGCATAAGTTGTCTCTTTTGAAGCTGGTTCTACTACTTTTTGAGAAGCTTCTTTTGGAGCTTCTTCCTTTACAGGACTATCTCCTTCTGGTTTTGTAGCACTTGTATCTATCAAACAAACCACATCTCCAACAGCAACTGCATCACCTTCTTCTGCTTTTAAAGTGATTATTCCGCTTTCTTCTGCAGGCAGTTCTAACGTTGCTTTGTCTGAATCTACTTCTGCAATGGGTTGATCTTTTTCAACATAATCTCCATCTTCAACTAACCAAGTTGCAATTTCTACTTCTGTGATTGATTCTCCTGGAGAAGGAACTTTCATTTCTAAAACACTCATGGTTTCTTTTTTATATTTATTCTAAATCTTTTATTAACTATTAAAAACACTGTCTATTAAAGCTTTATGCCTTTTTTTGAAACGTGTACTAGACCCTGCAGCAGGTACTGCATAATACTTACGAGAACGAACAGATAAGTTTTTTAACTCAAACCTTTGTAACATGTAACTCCATGCACCCATATTTCTTGGTTCCTCTTGTGCCCAAATATAATCTTCAATATTTGGATATCTATCTATTACTTGCTGAATTTTTTCTTTGTGTAAAGGAAACAATTGCTCTATTCTAACCAAGGCAACATCATCTCTTTTGTTTTCTTCTCTTTCCGCTAACAAATCATAATAGAATTTACCCATACAGAAAACTAATTTATTCACTTTGTCTGGGTTTATAGTGTCATCTATTACTTCTTGGAATTCACCCGTAGCTAAATCTTCTATAGTATTTACTGCTTTTACATGTCTTAACAAGCTTTTAGGTGTAAAAACAATTAAAGGTTTTCTGTACTCACGTTTCATTTGACGTCTCAATAAGTGAAAAAAGTTTGCAGGAGTTGTACAGTTTGCAACTGTCATATTATCTTCTGCACACAATTGTAAATAACGTTCTATTCTTGCAGATGAATGTTCTGAACCTTGCCCTTCATAACCATGTGGTAATAAAACTACAATACCGTTTTGAACTTTCCATTTATCTTCTGCCGCAGAAATATATTGATCGAACATGATTTGTGCACCATTAGAAAAATCTCCAAACTGCGCTTCCCAAATAGTTAACGTATTTGGATTTGCCATTGCATAACCATAATCAAAACCCAACACACCGTACTCGGATAATAACGAATTATAAATCGTCATTTCGCCTTTATTGTTTGGATTTGTGTTTAATAAATTTACACGTTCTTCTGTTTTTTCATCTCTTAAAACGGCATGTCTATGAGAGAATGTTCCTCTTTCTACATCTTGCCCAGAAATACGAATATTAAAGCCTTCTTCCATTAAAGAACCGTAAGCTAAATTTTCAGCCATACCCCAATCTAATTGATTGGTTTCAAAAACCATTTTAGCTCTACCTTGTAAAATACGCTCTGCTTTTCTTACAAAATTAGCACCTTCAGGCACTGTAGAGACCACTTTTGCAATATGTTTTAAATCGACTACAGGATATTTAGTATCTAGAGTTTCTAACATAGCATCTTGATTTTGACGCTCAAAACCTTCCCAAGTAGACTCCATAAATTCTTTTACTTTCGAATTTTCGTCTTGCTTAGAATTATCAAACTCTCTTTCTAACATTCCTTTAAATTCAGCTGTGATTTCTTTTACATATGATGAATCTATAGAACCTTCTTGTAATAATTTTTCTGCATAAATCTCTTTTGGATTTTTATGCTTAGATATTGCCTTATATAATTTAGGTTGTGTAAAACGTGGCTCATCACCTTCATTATGCCCATATTTACGATACCCTAATAAATCAATAAAAATATCTGTTTTAAACTTCATTCTAAACTGTAAAGCCATTTCCATTGCATGACAAACAGCTTCTGTATCATCTGCATTAACATGTAAAACAGGTGATAAAGTTACTTTAGCAACATCTGTACAGTATGTGCTTGAACGTGCATCTAAATAGTTTGTAGTAAAACCAATTTGATTGTTTACTACAATATGAATGGTACCACCGGTTTTGTAACCATTTAATTTTGCCATTTGAACAATTTCATAAGCAATACCTTGCCCAGCAATTGCTGCATCTCCATGAATTACAATTGGTAAAATTTTACTAGAATCTCCATCATATTTTCTATCTATTTTAGCTCTAGTAATACCTTCTGCAACAGCTGCTACAGTTTCTAAGTGAGATGGATTTGGAACTAAATTCATTTTAATTTCGTTACCATCTCTGTAGGTTTTACTTAATGTTAAACCTAAGTGATATTTTACATCACCATCTATATCTTGGTCTTCGAAATCTTTACCTTCAAACTCACTAAATAAATCTCTTACAGGTTTTTTAAAGATGTTTACTAAAGTATTTAAACGCCCTCTGTGAGCCATACCTAAAACACATTCTTTAACTCCGTATTTTTCTGCAGCATCTCTAAGCATTACACTAATTCCAGGAATTAATGTTTCACCACCTTCTAATGAAAAACGTTTTTGACCAACATACTTTGTTTGTAAAAAACTTTCGAAAGTTACTGCTTGATTTAATTTAGATAAGATATATTTTTTTGCATCCTGAGTGTATTTTGGTTGATTGTAATTATCGTTTAAACGATTTTGCCACCATTTTAACTTTTCAGGATTACGCATGTACATGTATTCCACTCCAATAGAATCGCAGTAAATACTTTTTAAATGGCCAATAATTGTGGATAACTTTACTTTTCCAATCCCTAAAATTTCACCTGCAGAAAATTCTTTGTCTAAATCTTGACTCGATAAACCAAAGTTTTCAATAGCTAATGTTGGCTCGTATTTTCTTCTATCTCTTACTGGGTTTGTTTTAGTGAATAAGTGACCTCTTGTTCTATAACCGTTAATTAGGTCTACAACCAAGAATTCTTTTTTAACTTCTTGAGGAATTTCTGTAGAAACTTCTTCATCTGTTAAAGAGTAATTTTCATTTGCGAGGTCGTAACCTTGAAAGAAACTTCTCCAACTAGGTTCAACCGAATCTGGATGTGTTAAATACTGATCGTATAAATCTGCTATAAAGCCTGTATGTGCTGCGTTTAAGAACGAAAATTTGTCCATAGAATTGTCTCTGCTTTTTTTTAAGCTACTAATGAAGACAAAAATACAATTTTTAGAAACAACGCATAATTAATTTATGAATATATGTAACTAAAAATATGTAAAAAAAACAAAAAAAGTATTTGGCGATATTCTAAAATAATATATATTTGCACTCGCTAATCACAATTTTGTGAAGCAAACTCCTCCTTAGCTCAGTTGGTTAGAGCATCTGACTGTTAATCAGAGGGTCCTTGGTTCGAGTCCAAGAGGGGGAGCCATATTAGACAGGAGGTCATTTTTGACCTCCTTTTTATTTTTATTCCTCCGTAAAACCTTGCTGGCCAACATAATAGACTTTATTTCTGGAGTGAAAATGTTGTTGCAACTCTCAA